>Ga0302315_10005907_pt1 | contig 10347 bp, 8 predicted proteins | sample III_Palsa_N3_1_FD_200532 | JGI IMG/M metagenome (GOLD analysis project Ga0302315, IMG submission 200532) | Peat permafrost microbial communities from Stordalen Mire near Abisko, Sweden - III_Palsa_N3_1 | ecosystem: Environmental > Terrestrial > Soil > Palsa > Peat permafrost | place: Sweden... | reverse complement strand
TGACGCTAGTCTGACCCTAGGGTTATTTCGTCCGAGCGGATTTGAACTGGGTGCTCAAGTGCCGGTTCAAGAATTACCGAGTAGGATCGTAACCTTCCTAGCTTTTATCTGCCGACGGAAGAGATTTCCCGAGAACTTTTTTCCAACCGGCAAAATGGCACCTTGCTTGCTTTAGTACTAATCAAGCTTTGTCATGATGACGGGGCAAGTACTTACGAGCAGGAAGCTCGCAGGACGTGCGATGAACCTCGGTTCTCAACCTCAATTACGCAGTATTCGATTCTTAGGGCTATCCCTTGTGGTCTCCCTATGTGCCCTTTTGGGGTCTTCCTATACTGGCGCCTATGCCGGCGAGGGCGACGGGATCCAGATTCAAAGCTTCAAGACCCATAGCCGGGTCCTCTTCTCGGTCGATGAGACCGTCGAAACCCATTTAAAGAGCGACGCCAAGGGATTTGAGATCTTCTTTAAGGGAATCTCCCTGTCTGACTTGGGCGCACCCCTCGGGGAAGAAGCCAGTTGGGGCAATCAGTTTGGTGAGGTGGCAGACTCCCGCCTCAAGACCATGAAGTTTAGTGAAGTAGCAGGCGGCGTGAAGGTTCAAGGGAGCTGGAAGTACCCGCTGGGGAAAAGCGCTCTCGTCAACGCCCAGATGGATACCTTTGAGTACCGCCAGGGAACACCTCCGCACTATGTTTTAGATTTCTGGCTGAAGCAGGGCGCGTTGACTCGCTCCGAGTTTGATAACAAACAACAGGCTAAAGAAGCGTTGGCTCGTAAGCAGCGTGAAGACGAAGAGAAGAAGTTAAGAGCTGAGCGCCGAATCGCCAGTGAGAAGCGTCTCGCCGAAGTTGAAGACACCACCCGCTTTTGTCGTGAACCTTTAAACGAAAAGAAAGACATCTTTCTTCAGTTTTTGCCGGTTCATCCTCCCGTCGATTTTAAGAAATATTTTCCATCAACGACTGCCGACAATGCTTCCGGTTACGATTATAAAGAACCCGAAGCACAAGGAACCTCAGCAGACGTGAAGTATGTGCGCCTCGCTTTGGATCTCTATCGACAAGGCAAGTTTGCTCTCGTGCTGAAGACTTTGGACTTCTTTGAGCAAGAGCAACTCAAGTCGGATTATCGATTGGAAATGAAGTTTTTGCGCGCAAACTCGATGGTAAAGCTCGGCTTGCAACCGCAGGCTGAACTTCTTTTTAAATCGATCATGAGTGAGGCGCCTACCTCTCCTGAAGCCCGCGCTACCGCTCTCTTTCTTGCTTATTTGAAGCACGAAAAAGGGGATGTACTTGCGGCCACCGATTCGTTGCTGTGGTTGGAAACTCATTACCCGAATGATCCGAATGCTTGGGTTTTCCATCTCGGCGTAGCGGAATCTCTCTACGCTTTGAATCAGACCGATCGCGCGTTGAAAGAATACGAATGGGTTGTCGAGAAGGCACCTACTGCTGAAACCAAAGCAGAAGGTGCGCTCCGCTCTGCAGATCTTTACTTGTCTCGCCTTCAATATGACCAAGCTTTGGCCGGCTACTTTCAAGCCATTCACTATTTTGAAGGCCCGGCAAAGAAGTTTCCCCCGATTCATATCAATCGCGCGGAAGCACTCTACGGTTTAGGCGAGTACGATCGCGCAAAAGAAGCATTTGTCGCGTTTCTAGAACAGTTTCCGGGCCATCCCGAAGGTTGGAGAGCGACTTACCGTCTCGGTGAAATCGAAGGAAGAAAATCCGGGGACGCGGCCCAAGCTGCTTCCCGTAAGTATTTCTACGATACGATCAATCAGTTTCCCTTCAGTCCTGGCGCGACTCTCGCGCGTCTTCGCCTGATTCCTTGTGGTGATCATGCAGGTTTCAGTTTTGAAGCGATGGAACATTTCTTTGCAGAAGACTTGGCTACGTTTGACGCCAAGGCCGAAGTCTTGATGATTCCTTTCAAAGCCATGACGGCACTGACTCATATCCGAAGCCTGATCACTTTCGGAAAAGAACCGATGGCTGTTGAAGCTGCGATCGATGAGCTTCAAAAACCAGGTGGCATCGAAGTTCACGAAATTATTCGCGGGTCCTTGAACGGTATTTTCAGAAAATCCATCCTTGCGCTCTTGAAGGACGGAAAGAAGTACGAAGCACTGACTTTCTATAAAGAGAAGTCTTCAATGCTTCCTAAGGTGACTTCTAGCCCTGAAGAAACCGACTATCTTCTGAAGTTGTCGGAAGCTGCAAGTGATCTTGGGCTTGGAAGCCTGGCAAAAGAAATTGCAGATCGCTACACGAAGATGAATCCTGCGCGCGCCGTAGCCGAAGCCTCGACGCCGGATCTTCAAACGGTTCTCCAAACGTCGGAGCAACACTTCACACAGGCGAAAGCCCTTTGGGTTTCCTCCGGAATGAAGTCTGAAGGAACTGTGCGAGAACAACTCGCTCAGGTCAAAGAAGAGTCTCACTTCTCTTATCAGCGCGAACTGATCTTGGCTTTGATGGATCAGAAGAGCGGAAAGTTTACTTCCTCTCTTGCTCACGCAGTTCGTGCTCAGTTATTGAAACCTGCTGATCGCAGCGGTGATCTTCGGGTTCAAGCTTGGATCGCAGAGATTCAGGCTGAGACCGGTGATAAGGGTGCAGCGCTTGAAGGCTATCGCAATTTAGAAAAGCACATCCGACTCCAAAAGGATCTGCTCAAGACCAATCCTAAAGCGAGTGTCGGGCCATCTATTGGAATTGACGAAGAAGCAGCCGTGCTTGGAGTCACTCCAGTGCCGGGACTTGACCGAGTGATGATTTCGCAGGGCGAGCTTTTAGAAGCCCAAGGACATTGGGGAGAAGCTGCAACCACTTACGCACGTGCAATGGAAGACGGCGTTGGCGGTGATCAAGTTGTTTATCAGTACGCAAGAAGTTTGAAGAAGACAGGGAACGCGTCGGACCGAGCTAAGGCGGACGGGTTGCTGAAGAAGTTAGCGGCGAATCCAGCGTCTGGAGACGCTCAAGAAAGTTTTTGGAACAAGTTAGCGCGAGAAGCGTTAGCAGACGAGAAAACTAAGTAACCCAAAAGTAAAAAGGGATGCTTAGTTAACCAGTGACTACCAAGGAGGGTGGGGGCTATGGAAAGAACGACGGAGATCGTGACATCAGACCGAAGAATGAAAGAACTCATGCAGCTGGCAAAGACTGTCGCACAGAGCAAGGCGACTGTTTTGATCCAGGGTGAAAGCGGAACTGGCAAAGAATTGATGGCTAGTCTCGTTCACGAGCACAGCAATCGTTCTGGCCGTCCGTTTGTCGCAATTAACTGCGCAGCGATTCCAGAAAACCTGCTTGAGTCCGAACTCTTCGGCTACGAGCGCGGCGCTTTCACCGGCGCAGTCAGCAGCAAGGCTGGAAAGTTCGAATTCGCAAATGGCGGAACTCTCCTACTCGATGAAATATCTGAAATGGATATTCGTCTCCAAGCGAAGCTCTTGCGCGTGATTCAAGAAGGCGAAGTAGACCGCATCGGTGGTCGTAAGCCTGTTCCTGTCGATGTGCGTATCATCGCAACGACCAATCGCAATCTTTCCGAGTGCGTGAAGGAAGGGTCTTTTCGCGAAGATCTGTTCTATCGCCTCAACGTCGTCAACGTGAACGTTCCACCCCTCAGGGAGCGTTTGGGCGATGTAAGACTGTTGTCGGACTTTTTTAAGGGTGTTTACTGCGAGAAAAACGGAAAAGAAGTAACCAGCTTCACGGAGGAAGCAATGCAACTTTTGGAAAACCATGTTTGGCCAGGTAATGTTCGCGAACTCGAAAATGTTATTGAGCGCGCTGTAATCACCGCTCAAAACGGAGTGATCACTGGTCTTGATGTCGCTCTCGAGCGCCGTCCTGAAGCTCAAGCTCTTGCTGTTCAGGCTGCTATGGCATCCGAGAAGAGCTGGGCTCCTGGCAAGACCTTGGACGATATCGAACGCAGCGTGATCATCGAAGCATTGACCTATCATCAGGGCAATCGCACGCACACTGCTCGCGCTCTCGGCATTTCGATTCGTACCCTCAGAAACAAATTGGCGGACTATCGCCGTATCGGAATCAATCTGTAATTCGGTTTGTAAAAGACCTGGTGGAGTTCAGGGCGTGGCTAGGGCGAAGCACGCATCTGAACTCCGCCGGATGTTTTTGAAAGACGAAGTGAAGGCAGACCTTGCCGGGTGATTCTTGCCGGTAGGTCGTTTCGGAAGAGGGAAAACTTCGGGCCGTGTGCAGATTTTTCCGAAAAAGTTCTTAAGTTCCGCGAGAAGTAGAGTGGCGGCGCTTATCGGGTGAACAGGCACATTACTTGAAACCCTTCTGGTTCGGATAAGGCGGGGACAATGGCGACAGGATTCGACGCAACAATTGGTGGTCTGAATACGTCTCTCAATCTTCGGTTGATGAATGAAAATATCATCAGCTCGAATATCGCGAACGCGGATACTCCCAATTACAAAGCCAAGAAGATGGAGTTTGAAGGCGCCCTTCGTGACGCCCTTCATGTAGGCAATAACCTCACTCCCGAATCCTCTGACTCCGGACATATTGTTCATAGCGCCACTGATCCAGTGGAACCTGAGATTTACGACGACCCAAACGGTGTTGAGTCTCTTGATGGCAACACTGTTGATCGCGCAGCGGAAATGTCGAATCTCGCAGAGAATCAGCTGCTTTACGATGCGTCGGTCGAAATGCTGAAGAAAAAGTTAGGAATGCTGAAGTACGGAATCACAGAAGGCGGAGGTAATCGTTAATGGATCTCTTTTCTGCAATGAGAGTGAGCGCATCGGGGCTTGATGCTCAAACGAAGCGAATGAATACGATTTCAAGCAACGTAGCTAACGCCGAAACAGCAGGCTATCAGCGAAAAGATCCTTTGATGGCTGCGACGACCGATCGTGAAAGCTTCGGCGAGATTCTTCAGAACGAGCTCGATGAGAACGTTCAAGGTGTGATGGTTCAAGACATTGTCGAAGATCACCGCGGACCGCGCATGGTTTATAATCCAAACCACCCTCAGGCTAATGCCGATGGGTACGTCGCGATGCCAAATGTGAATCCAGTGGAAGAAATGGCCAACATGATCAGCGCCCAACGTTCCTATGAAGCGAACGTGACGGCGATGAACAGTGCTAAGTCCATGGCTCAAAAAGCTTTAGAGATTGGGAGATAGATAACAAGTGGCTAATCTTACCACCGAAAATCTAGGCAACATCGTTCAGTCAGGAAGAACGGAGCAACTCTTCGGAAACGGAGCGGCGTCCGAGTTCCGTGTCGCGCACGAGATGGAAGCGCAGGGAATGGAACCTGCCTCGGAAAGCGCGGGCAGTGCAGGCCACTCCTTTGCTGAGATGTTGAAAGACTCCGTGAATAAAGTGAACGAGATGCAAACTCAGTCCGACACTGCGATCGGCGAGTTGGTTGCGGGACGTTCGAAGAACATTCACGAAACCATGCTTGCGATCGAACGAGCAGATACATCTTTGAAGTTAGCGATGCAGGTCCGCAATAAGGTATTGGATGCCTATCGCGAAATCATGCGCATGCAAGTCTAGTTTTAAACGGTTTTTTCTTCGGAAAAATGGGCGTGAAAAGATAAGCGTTAAGGGGAATCAAACGTGGGCGATTACTTAAAAATAGTTTTAACTCAAATTGGAGACTTCATCGCGGGCATGAGCGCCGCGAAGAAGATCGCTATGGCGGCGACGAGTGCGGGCATTATTGCCACACTTGTCGGTCTCTTCTTTTGGGCAGGTAACACGACTTACTCCAACTTGATGTCGAACCTCACTCCCGAGGATGCGAATAAGATCATCAAAGTCTTGAGAGACAAGAGGATCCCTTTCCGTGTCGACCCGAGCGGCAAGAACATCATGGTTCCACCTGAGAGCGTGGATCAACTTCGACTGGAACTCGCGACCAATGGCATGCCGGAGAGCAGCGTCGTCGGTTACGAAGTTTTTGATAAGACAAGCCTCGGGACCACGAGCGCCGTTCAAAAGATCAATCAAAAGCGCGCCTTAGAAGGCGAGCTCACCCGAACTGTGAACAGCATTCGCGGTGTGGTTCATTCTCGCGTTCATCTTGCGATGCCTTCGAAGAGTACTTTTGTCGAAGACCAGAAAAAGTCTACGGCTTCCGTAGTTTTGGATCTCGAGCCAGGAACTGTTTTAACGGATAAGCAGATTTACGGAATCGGAAACCTCGTCGCGAAAGCGGTCGAGGGGATGGAAGTCGCCGACGTTGTGATCGTTGACTCTAACGGCCGGACCTTGTCGAAAAACTCCAGTGACCCGTTGGCTGCCGCAACGGCAAGCCAGCTCGACTTCCAAACGAAAGTTGAAGAAGACTACCAGAAGCGAATCGAAGAAATTCTCTCTCGGGTTGTTGGCGAAGGGCATGTTGTAGCGAAAGTTTCTGCGGACTTAGAGTTTTCTCAAGTTCATCAGACACAGACCACTTATGACGCCGACGGTTCAGCAGTCTTGTCTGAAGAGAAGCACACGGACAAGATGAACATGATTCGTCCGGGTCCTTATGGAGTGGCAGGAGCCAACGCAAACGCGCCAGGTACACCTCCTCCATCCAATGGCGATGTTAAATCGGATACCGATAAGAACGTCGAGACGGTCAATTATAAGATTCCACAAACGATTACTCAGACGACGAGACCTACCGGTGGCGTGAAGCGCTTGTCTGTGGCTGTTCTGGTTGATGGAAAACAAATCAAGACTGCGGGTAAAGACGGCGCCCCATCCCAAGTGAAGAACGAAGCTTGGAGTGCCGACAAGCTGAAAGAATTTGAAGACCTTGTCGCAAGCACCGTCGGTATCGATAAAAAACGTGGAGACATTCTCGAAGTCAGAAACATGGAGTTTACCCATGAGGACTTCGAAGAATCCAATCGCATTATCGCTGAGAAAGACCACAAGGCCTACATTACGAACATGATCACTTATGGCGTGATCGGCATGACCATCATTCTCTTCTTCTTGTTCGTCGTACGTCCATTCGTAAAATGGATGACCGAGAACACCGTCGAGAGTGTGGATACGTTCTTGCCTCAGACGATCGAAGAGTTGGAACGCCTCAATAAGAACGCAAGTCTGCCAGGCTTAGAAGAGTCTATGCCAGTCCTCCCTGAAAAGATGGATCCGGTGAAGGTTGAAGGAGAGATGATCCGTGAAAAGATCATTACTCTGGTCGACAGCAATCCGCACAAGGCTGCTTTGATTCTGAAAGATTGGCTCGTTGAAGAGCGTAAACCTGCAGGCGGTACTAAAGAAGGCGCTGCTGAGAAATCAGCAACAGCTTAATTAAGAAGGACGACCATGGTACCTTACGAAAATTTTGAAGCGATGAATGGTTTGGAGAGGTCGGCGCTCTTGCTCAATGTTTTGGGCAACGAAGTGACTGCACAGATCTTCAAGAAAATGAAAGATAACGACGTTAAGCGTCTCGTGACGGCAATGGGCGCGATCAATAAGGTCCCTATTGAAACCGTTAAGGAAACTCTCGAGAGTTTCTACAAAGAGATCGCCGAAGAAGACACGCTGATCTTTGGTCACGCTACCGGACGCGACTTTGTGTTGGCGACTCTCGGCGAAGAGCGTGCGAAGACCGTTCTCGGTCAGCTTTCTGTTTTGGAAGGCAGCCGTACTCTCGAAGCTCTCGAGCTCGTCGATCCTCGTACTTTGGCCAACTTCTTGGTCAACGAACATCCTCAAACTGTCGCGCTTATTCTCGCGCATCTTGAGCCTTCTAAGAAATGCGAAGTTCTCAAGCGCTTGCCCGAAGCGATTCAGACCGAAGTTGTTCTTCGTATTTCGAACCTCGACTTTATTTCTCCAAATCTTATCGCTCAGGTCGACGAGGTCCTCAAACAGGAACTTGCGACTCTCGGGTCGATCGACACGCAGCAACTCGGTGGTGTTCAACCGATCGCCGAAATGCTCAATGTCATGGACAAGACGAGCGAGCAGAACATCATGGCTCGTGTGGAAGAAAAAGATCCACAACTCGCCGAGGAAATTCGCAAACTCATGTTCGTGTTCGAAGACATCGTCTTCATCGACGACCGTGGGATGCAGATGCTCCTCAAAGAAGTTGCGAACGACAAGCTGGTCATCGCTCTCAAGACTGCTCCGGACGAGATCAAAGAGAAGATCTTCCGCAACATCTCCAAGCGTGCAGCCGATCTTCTTCGCGAAGATCTCGAAGCCATGGGACCAGTTCGTCTCTCCGACGTCGAGAATGCTCAGCAGGAAATCGTCAACGTCGCGAAGCGGCTTGAGGCTGAAGGTAAGATCATCATCAGCCGCGGCGGCGAAGCCGACGCGTTGGTTTAAGACAGCAGCCTGAGGTAACGAATGTCGCATTTTAAGCCCGGTCAGATGAGCATCAAAGAAGAAGACGGAAAAGGATCGGCGATCCGTGTGGTGAAGCTCGAGACCGGAGGCGCGCCTCAGGTCAAAGACTTCGCATTCAATCATCTGAAGCAGGCCGGCAAGGGCGATTACAACGTTATTAAAGCCAAGTACGGTTCTCTCGCTGCGACTGATGAAGAACGCCGTGGAAGATCGACTCGAGACAGTCATTTCAGCATCAATCCTTTGCTTCGTGATCCCTTAGCTGTTGAACACGAAGAACTGCGTGTGATCGAAGCTCGTGTGAACGAGCAAGTGGAGTCCATGCGTGAAGATGCATCGACAAAAGGGACTGCGCAAGGCTACGAAGCTGGCTTGAAGAAAGGCTATGACGAAGCTTTCGCCAAGTTTCAAGAAGAAGGCGCTTCCCGCATTCAATCCCTTGAAGGGCTCATTAAAGAATTTGAAGGCCTGAAAAAGGACATGCACAAAGCAAACGAGCATTTCCTCATGGAGATGACTTTTCGAATCGCCAAGATGGTGATGCTGAAAGAACTCTCGACTGACAAAGATTATCTTCTGCGTCTCAGTCATGAGTTGATTGAGCGTGTAGGTTTGAAAGAGAACATCACCGTGCGCGTGAGTCTACAAGATCAACAAACGATTGAGATGCTCAAAGCGGAGCTTCCTAAGACGATGGGTGAGCTCAAGAATCTTCAGATTGAAACTTCGGATCAAATCCCGAGTGGTGGTTGCACCGTTGAGACTCAGTGGAACGCGATTGATGCCAGCATTGATACGCAGCTCAAGGGTATTTACGAAGCGCTCATGGGGAGCGGCGGTCAGTGAGTTTAGAAACTGAAACTGCGACTCCTGCTACCGCTGATGGATTGCTTGTGAACTCCAGCGATTATCGTGATCGCCTGGACCGTGCTCTTCAATACGATCAAGCCGGAAAAGTAACCAAGTCTCTCGGAATGATTTACGAAGCCTATCTCCCGAGTGCAGGTGTTGGAAGCTTAGTTGAAATCGTCGCTGCGGGACAAGCCCGCTTCGAAGCCGAAGTGATTGGGTTTCGCGATAAAAAAGTCATGCTCATGCCTTTCGAAAGTGCGACAGGCGTAAGTAACGACAGCTTGGTCGTTCTAAAAAAGCGGAACTCTACCGTTCCTGTTGGCTGGCCTTTACTGGGTCGCGTGATCGACGGACGTGGTGAACCGATCGATGGCAAAGGACCGTTACTGCTCAAAGGCCAAGAGATGGTCGAGCGCGCGCTTTACTCCGCTCCAACTCACCCGATGGAACGCGAGATGGTCGAGAAACCGCTCGATCTTGGGATTCGTGCGATCAATGGGCTTTTGACCTGCGGAAAAGGTCAGCGCGTCGGCATCATGGCAGGCTCGGGCGTTGGTAAATCTGTTCTTCTCGGAATGATGGCGCGCCACACGGCTGCTGACATCAACGTGATCGCTCTCATCGGTGAGCGTGGTCGCGAGCTTCGTGAATTTATTGAAAGAGACCTCGGTCCCGAAGGACTGAAGCGTTCAGTTGTGGTTTGTGCGACTTCGGATAAGTCTCCGCTACTTCGTATGCGTGCGGCTTGGCTTGCAACAGCGATCGCGGAGTTCTTCCGTGACGAAGGCCGCGACGTTTTGATGTTGATGGATTCGGTCACGCGCTTTTGTATGGCTCAGCGTGAAATCGGTCTCTCGATGGGTGAGCCTCCGGCCCAAAAGGGTTACACGCCAAGCGTGTTCTCGACTTTACCAAGGCTTTTAGAACGCGCAGGGATGGCTCCGTCGCAGGGAAGTATCACCGGACTTTACTCAGTTCTCGTCGAAGGCGATGACATGGACGATCCGATTGCGGATGCTGCGCGATCGATCTTGGATGGCCACATCGTGCTTTCGCGAAAGATCGCACAGAAGAATCAGTTTCCTGCGATCGACATTCTTCAAAGCACCAGC
>Ga0302315_10005905_pt1 | contig 10349 bp, 9 predicted proteins | sample III_Palsa_N3_1_FD_200532 | JGI IMG/M metagenome (GOLD analysis project Ga0302315, IMG submission 200532) | Peat permafrost microbial communities from Stordalen Mire near Abisko, Sweden - III_Palsa_N3_1 | ecosystem: Environmental > Terrestrial > Soil > Palsa > Peat permafrost | place: Sweden... | reverse complement strand
GATGACGCAACCGGCCTGTTTGTCGGGGAGGTCGCGGAAGCTTATCTGGTCGCAGGCGGCGGCTCCGGCGACGACGGCAATATTTCGATTATCGCGCTCACCATCGACCGCCTCGACGCGTTTCGATCAAGCCAAGGAGAAAAGGCCGCGGCAGCGGTCGTCGCACGCGTCGCCCGCCAAGTCCGAGCAACCGCCGCCACCGTTGGCGTCGTTGCAGCTGCCTACCGCGATTGCACGATGCTGCTCGTGCTCCCCGAGCTCCGTTCCAGATCGGCCATTGATCTGGCGGAAACGCTGCGTGCATCGGTCTCAGATTTGAAGATCGCCGATCCGGAATCCATTGCCGGCAATCACTTCACGGCAAGCGTCGTCGTGGTCACGGGGCGTGTCCGTGGCTCCATCAATCGGGTTCATCTTCTAACCCGGGCGATCTCGGCCATGCCGCGTGCGGCGGCGGCAGGCGGCAACCGTGTCGTGCCGGAATATGCTTAATGTTCTTCCCACACGCGCGCAGTTGCGGAAATCCTGGAGTAATATGACGTGAGCAAATGGGTGGGATTAGGCAGCGTCGTTGCAGTCGGCCTGTTCATGGTTCCTAGCGCGGCGGTAGCCGGAGCCTGGACGCTTGATGGGGGCACCGGCGATATATTCCTAAGCGGCGTAGCCATGCAGGCCAGCAGATACTTCACGACAGGTAGCGTTCTACAACCGATCCCGCACTACGACAAGGACGAGGCGCAGGCCTTGATTGAGTATGGCGTGACCAACTGGTTCACCGCGATGTTTCAACCGTCGCTGCAGCACGTCGATATTGCCGGACCATTTGGCGGAGAGCGCAGCGGCCTCGGTTATACGGATATCGGCGGCAGGGCCAGAATATGGTCGGACGATTCCTGGGTGGTGTCGGCGCAAGCCACTTTTGGTATCCCCGGTACTTTCGACAAAACCAATCCAGCTGCAATCGGCTATACCGATCCCGAACTCGATCTGCGCGGCCTTGTCGGCTACGGCTTCAAGGTTGGCACCATGCCGACTTTCTTCGATTTTGAAGTGGCGCAGCGGTTTCGCTTTGACGGACCACCCGACGAATTCCGCACCGATGTCACCTTTGGCATCAGGCCGATCGACAGATGGTTGTTTCTCGTTCAATCGTTCAACGTGATTTCTGAAGGCGCGGGGACATGGGGTTATGGCAGCTTCGCTTATTACAAATTTCAGTTGAGCGCGGTCTATTCATTGACGACTACACTGTCGCTGCAACTCGGCGGTTACTCGACATACTGGGGACGCAACGCATTGCAGGAAAATGGCTTGGTCGTCGGCGCGTGGTACAAATTCTGATCAAGGTTTGCTGCAAGCTGCTGTCCACGCGCATGACAGCACAGATTCTGCGGGCTTTCCCTGAACCGTGAAATCGGTATCGCTGGGTCCACCTGCATCGGGGTCGGTGAACCAGCGCCAAATCATGACGCCGTGTATCGATGGCCTGTTAAGGACAGCCAGCCAGTTGGCAAGCACATCGGCCTGCAATTGCGGGGCGGCAGACGTTACGCGTTCCTCAGCGCTTTCCCACGGCTTGGAGGCCGCGTCCTTGGCCGAGCGCAGACCGATTTCGCTGACAATAACGGGTTTCCCTGTTCGGCTTGAAAGCGCGTCGAGGCGATCGGCGACCGACCGCATTACTTCGATCCGTCCCGTTCGGTCTTCGTCGGCGCCAAGCGGCGGATAAAGCGAGACGCCGATCGCATCGAGTAACGGCCAGAAAGTGACGGTCTCCGCTTCCTCAGCATTGTGTGCGATGTAAAAGAGCGTGCGCGGAAACGCCGCGCGGGCTGTCGCGATCAATCCGACCCATTCCGGGCGCTGCGTTGTCTTGGTAAGTTCGGTTCCGATCGCGAGCGCTTCGGCACCTTCGTCGGCAGCGATTCGGGCGAAGCGCTGGAGTTCGCCACGATATGCCGTGAACCAGATCGCCCAGGACTGTTCGGAGTCGGGCTCGATTGCGCCGGCCCAGCTTTCCGGAACCCAGATATGAGGCTTTACGACGACCAAGAAGCCAAGCGCATGAGCCTGCCGAATCGCCGTGCGCAGTGCCTCGTCGGACATGTCGTCCCCCGGTTTGACGTCGGGACTCGACGGACTGGCCTGCCAAAGGAACGGTATTATGGCGATCGCCGGCGCGCCGAGATGCCTGGCGGCGAGCAATGCGCGTCCGGCCGATGCGCTTCCAAAGGGATGGTCGGGGGTCGCAACGATATTGAAACCGTCGAGGCGTGCGCCCAGCGCCACACCGCATGCGGCAAAGGACAGCACCAGCACCACCAGCACCTTGAACTTCATGCATCGGGCTCGCATGTGGCGACGGCGCTATTTGCCGCGAACAGACCAGGGAAGCGGATGATAAGCGAGACAACGAATAAAGTATAATGATCCATTGCCAAATTCTCTGGTCAAAATAGCTCACGACCTTCAGAAAGTCGATGAACGTCATGTCGCTGTCGTCTATCTCTGCCGCGGTGATACTACAGCTTTGACCCCCGTTTTTCGTTGTTGTACCTCGCGAACCGAAGGCGAACGCAGCAGGCGTTCTACGCTGAACCTGTTATGCCGGAAGGATCGAGTGCGGCATGCCGAATCGCACGAATGATGATCTCTATCTCCCCAATCTCGTAGAAACGAGATAGGTATAAGGGCCGCACGAAAGGGCAGGTACGCAAGGGTTGCCGGCTTAGGGCAGTTGACGAGCCGAGAATATCTTGGCGTGCAGCTAATATAGCAATCGTTCAACGGAATGGAGTTTAGAAGGTCCGCAAAGGTCCGCCCTCTGCCAAAGAATTAGTCTTGGTGAAAGAAGTCAAACGCTCGCCGAGACGTTACTACACCCCGAAGGCGGGCTTTCCCTACTTTCAAGACGAGCATGCCATCGCGGCGAGCGAGGTCAATGATGGTGCAATTGCATCAATCACACCGCGGGTTTGCGGCGGCGAATCGGGGGCGCGATTCGACACGGATATTGAAAACGACCCGCGTCAGCGAAAACGAATGCAGAAAATGTCTGCTCAATAGTTTAGCAAGACCAGGCTTCCACTTTTGGGCAGCTATCAAATGATAGCCGCGCTCCTAACAGAAACGCGATTCTCCCCAACATTTTCTCTTCTATGACGTTTTCGTTTTGACGCATGTTGTAAGAATAACACGTGCGCCAAGTTTCGGGCGTTGCGGGTGTGGATAACGCCAACTGTAGCTTTAGTGTGGCGCGTAGTTGTTGATACGGGTCGATAGTCCGCTGAGAGAGGACGTGCGAGATACCGCCGAGTAACCATGCGGCTCGGAGCGAATCTTGAGGGCATGCCAGGGTCCTTGCGATACGCAATAATTGGCATCCGCCTCGTGGGACCTCTCTCAGCGGACGACTGACTTAGGCATCAAATCGTCCACGAGGGAGCGATTGATCGTACGCTCACGCCGCTTTGGCCTGGGCGGCATTGGATGATTGTTTTTGATTGCGATGCAGGAAATCCGCTGCCCGCTGGGCATGTGATGCGGCTGCGAAAATCGCTCGGTTGTCGTTTTTCAGAACCTTGATCCATGACGCAATATAGGAGGCATGATCGTCGCAGAGCTCTGGCGTCAAATCCAGATCGGCAGACAGAAAAGCGGAACCAAGCTCTGCGACAAGCTCTTCCATGGCATAACCCTCATCGCCAAAACGCTTACGCCCAAAATCGCGGTCGAGGCGCGAGGGATGGCGGGTCCAGTGAATTTCTTCGTGCGCTCGCGTCGCATAGTAGCTTTCCGCATCGCAGAAGCTTTCAAACGGCGGCATCTGCACGAAATCTTGCGAGACGTTATAATAGGCCATCGCGCCGCCGTGCCGGATTGTAGTCCCGGTTCCTGCGAAAAATACTTCGTACACGGCACGCCTCACTCGGAATCCGCACCTGAGTCATCGGTGTGCGGCTATCACCAGAAAGATCGCGAGGATTTGGGTTCAAGCAATTCAGCCTTGGCCATACGAGTTTTGCCCTGACCCTTCGCCGCTGCGATGACTTCGCGGTTTTGGGCCTTACTCCAGTCATGCTATGGTCCCATAAGCCTTTCGGCGTCCGGTAAGACTGGTGGACATAGGAGAGTTTCGGTTTTCCTAGATCATCTCTAATCACTCCTTTTCCGCGCCGACACGGCGCAACGTCGATCTGCTCGACGTTGAAAACCGTGTAAAGCGCTGGTCGCCGAACTGGAACGGAAGCTCAAAGAGATCACGAGTAAGGCCGCCTCTGATGGGTCTCATTCGAAGACCCGGAAGACGAGGAAGACCGCCTAAATAGGTTGTACTGTCGGTGTCCTAACTCGCTAACGATGCGTTAAAATCTTTTCGAAGGCGAGTAATATTGACCGCCGGACTCAAAGTGCGTTGCGGCAAGATTTGCAGTATGCGGCTTGCTCGTCACCAGTCGGTCGAACACCAACACCCGCGCTGCACTTTCGCGGAGTTGGTCGAGATACGCCGTCGAGTAATTCGGTATGCGCGTTCGATCCAGCCCGGCCCTAAACGGAATCACCACCGTCAGGTCGCCTTGTCGCTGCCCATCCTCTTCAAGAACAGGGCGTGGCTAGACACCAACACCGTTGAAGGATCAGAGTAAGGCCGCCTCGCCTGGCGGCTCTTTCATAGCTGATGTCGCCTGTCGCTGTCGCACGCGCCCAAGTCGAAACCATCTCGGACATCGTGGCATAATGCGCTCCCGCAAGAGCGGGTTTAAAAACGGTGCCCGTACCACTACGGGTCCCGACAATCGGCACGTAACATCGGCTCCTTAATTAACCTCTTTGGTAGCCAGCTAGAGTCGCACCGGAACGACCGGCGTCGGCGAAGGTTCCGTTTAAATGAAACTATCAGCCCCCCTGTCGCGACGTGCTGTGCCCGTTTGGCTCGACTGGAGATCCGCTGCGACGAGAGCCGCGATCCTTTTGCTCGGAATCGGAATTATTCACCTGCTTCAATTCGGATCGGGCTGCGCGGATCGGGAAGTGGACGGCGCAATGTTCGTGGTGTTCATGCCGAGCGTTGCGTTGATGGTCTACGGGTTTCGGCGGTATCGAGACCTCTATCTGTTCAGCAAGGCAGTGCCAGCAGATGATATCCCTGCGCTGATCCAACGCCCGACCAACTATTCTGCCGTCGTCTGAACAGAGCGCCGCGGGACAAAGGTTATCGAATTATGCATCTCGATCTACTGACGCTGGTAGCAATGGGCAGCTTCAACGCAATCTGCGCCGGCACGGTCCTGCTCGTCGCCTGGTCGCAAAACCGTAAGACACTGACGTTAGCGCTTTGGGGGTTAGCCTATATCATTGACGCGGCTGGCATCGCCTCTCTGTTGCTGGCAGCCGCTTTGAACCAGCCGGCTTGGGCGCTCTTCGGCAGTATATCGTTAGCGCTCGCGCCTGGCCTGGTTTGGAAAGCCGCGCGAACATTTGATGCAAAGCCGGCGCAATTATCATTCGCGCTCCTGGGGGCAGTCGTCGTAGGAGTTGCTGGCACCGTTCCCGGTATGCGCTTCGCCGCCGGATCGCTAAACCTCGTGTTCAGCGCCGTCTATATGCTTGCGACCGCTACCTCTTTGTGGCTCGAGAGGAACGAACTATTGAAAGCGCGTCGGCCGCTCATCGTTTTGACGGCTCTTCATGCTGTTGTGCTGTTGATCGGTCTTTACAGCAGCCTTAACGGCTCACTCGGTCTGGGCGAACTACCCCCGATTATGAGTTTGTTCGGCTTCATTCATTTTGAAAGTATCGTCTTCAACCTCGGCACTGCGGTGTTCGTTCTAGCTTTGGTCAAGGAGCGCAGCGAAGCCGCCAGCGAGAGGAACGCGCGCATCGATTCGTTGACGGGCATCGCCAATCGGGCTGCCTTCATGGAGGCTGCCGGGCGCGTACTCGAACTTTGTCGTCGCGAAAGCGCTCCAGTTTCGGTCATAATGTGCGACCTCGACCGCTTCAAGCTGATCAATGACACCCATGGTCATGCGATCGGCGATGCGGTTATCAAAAAGTTCTGCGAAATTTCTACCGACGCGCTTTGGCCCAACGATGTATTTGGCCGTATCGGGGGCGAGGAGTTCGCCATGGTATTGCCACGAGCGAGCATTGAGGCGGCTCAGGCCCGCGCTGAGCGAATCCGGGCCTCTTTCGCGGAAGCCTGCTATTTCATTGAAGATCGCCAGGTGAACGCAACGGTGAGCTGTGGGTTGTCGGTAAGCGTGAATGCTGAGGAAACGCTTAGCGAGCTACTCAAGAACGCGGATCTTGCACTCTATCGCGCCAAAACAGAAGGGCGGAATCGCGTGCGCGCCGACCATCCTAAACCGGACGTCAGCGAAAGAAACGTTATCCGGGTCGCCTGAGAGGATCGCGACTGTCTGCTGACGCTAACGCGGCCCGGAACCGACATCGCTCCTCGCGTGGAATGGCAAGTTTAAGCGTGTATTCAGCCCAGTCAAAAAGATAGCCAACATGACAGCCAACAATGTCAACTCTTCCGACCTCAAGTTTCCGGTCATAGGGAGCTCGATCCGATGGCACATCCTTGGTGGGGGGGTATTGATTGCAGCAATCGCTTTCGGGACTGCAATCATGGTGAGTGACTTCCGTGATCACGCCCTAGACACGAGCGGGCGAGAGTTGGAAAGTACAACACTGCTGCTGGCGCGCCACTTTGATCAACAATTTGAGGAGTTTGGGGTCGTTCAAAACGAACTCATCGCGTATATGCGTTCGACCGGTATCACGTCGGATGAATCTTATAAGCGTCAGATGTCCAGTCGGAACACACATGGAATGCTTCAGATCATGAGCAATGGATCGGCTGACGTCGCAGGCGTAAATATTTTTGATTCAGATGGACAGCTGATCAACTCATCGATATGGCCGCGTCCGGTTTTCAACATCGCCGATCGGGAATACTTCAAGGCATTTAAATCAGGTACCGCATCATCACCGACTTTAATTCAGCTGCTGCAGAGCCGTATCACGGGAGACAGTACAGCACTTTTCTCGCGAGAGATGACGGGACCAAATGGCGAATTCCTGGGGCTTGTTACCAGAGGTATTTCGATAGCGAGCTTCGAAAAATTCTTCGCGTCTGTGTCGCTTGGAAAAGACGAGGTGATTAGCATGCTCCATCGAGATGGAACGCTGCTCGCCCGTTTCCCTCATGTTGATGCCATGGCAGGCAGAAATCTATCAAAGGGCGAGCTGTTTCAGCATATTCTGCCCGACTCTCCTTATGGGACAAGGCGGTTGCACAGTCCCGTAGACGGCCAGGATCGACTGGGTTCGGTGCGTACGTTGACCGATTTCCCAATTGTGATCATCGCAACGACGACAATGTCGGTAGCGTTGGCCGATTGGCGAGACCAAACAAGATTATTGATCGGTGTAGCCGGTCTGTTAGTTCTTGTTATTGTCGTTATGCTCCTCCTCATCGTTCGACAGTTGTCGCGGCAACATGAATTATCAAGGCGCAGTCTGGCACTGGAAAAGAACCGCCTCGATATCGCGATCAACAATATGACACAGAGTCTGTTGTTGTTTGACTCGTCGGATCGTCTCGTCGTGTGCAATAAGCGCTATACCGAGATGTTTAGGCTATCACCGGACATTGTAAAGCCAGGCTGCAGCTTTCGCGATCTTATTGTGCATCGAAAGGAGCGCGGGTTCCTAACTGGCGACGTTGATGTTTATTGCTCTTCTGTCTTGCGGAATGTGAGAATGGGAAAAGCCACTCTCAGTGTCGTCGAGAATCCGGACGGACATTCGATTCAGATCGCGAACCAGCCGTTGGCCGACGGTGGCTGGCTAACGACACTCGAAGACGTCACCGAGCGCCGCCGAGCCGAAGAGCAGGTGACGCATCTGGCGCACTACGATGCGTTGACCGATCTGCCGAACCGGGTGCTATTTCGCGATCGACTTGAAAGCGAAATCCAGAGAGTTCAACCGGGCCAACAATTGGCGGTGCTCTATCTCGACATCGATGAAATTAAAAGCGTAAACGATTCGCTCGGGCACCGCATTGGCGATGAGCTATTGAAATCCGTAGCGGTAAGCCTGAGAGGCTGTGTCAAAGCGACGGATTTTGTCGCTCGGCTTAGCGGCGACGAATTCGCCATCATCCAAACCGAGGTCGAAAAATCTGCTGATATCATCGACCTTGTGGCGCAAATCTACCGGGCAATCCGCCAGCCGTACGAATGTCTCGGCCACCTGGTGACCACCGACGCCAGTATCGGCATCGCCCTCGCGCAAAAGAATGGCATCGATCTGGATCAAATTCTGCAGAATGCAGATTTGGCCATGTATGACGCCAAAGCGGCGGGACGCCGAACCTATCGCTTCTTCGAGCCAGATATGGATGAGCGGGTTAAGGCGCGCGGGGTCCTTGAGATGGATTTGCGCCAGGCTATTTTAGACGGCGGATTCGAAATTTATTACCAGCCCGTTGTTGACCTTCGAAGCAATCAAATTTCCGGCTGCGAAGCGCTATTGCGATGGCGTCATCCACGACGCGGCATGATCTCCCCCGTCGAGTTCATACCCGTTGCGGAAGAAACTGGCCTGATTAACCAGCTCGGCGAATGGGTGCTTACTACGGCTTGCGTCGAGGCTGCAACGTGGCCTGACAATATTAAACTGGCGGTTAACGTCTCGCCCGTTCAGTTCCGGAGCGATACACTGGCATTGAAGGTCGTGGCGGCGCTTGCAGCATCGGGTCTTTCGGCCGGCAGGCTTGAGCTGGAGATTACGGAGGCGGTTCTCATGCGCGACGACGAGGCCGCGCTCGCGATTCTGCATCAGCTTCGAGCGCTGGGCGTGCGCATCGCGCTTGACGATTTCGGTACCGGCTATTCATCGCTAAGTTATCTGCAGCGCTTTCCGTTCGACAAGATCAAGATTGACCGTTGCTTCGTTGCAGGTATCGCCGAACCCGGCGGGTCATCCAGCATCATCCAGGCCGTGATGGTCATCGCCGCCGCACGCAACATGACAACGACTGCAGAGGGCGTCGAGACGGACCAGCAAAAAGAATTGCTTCGCGAACTCGGCTGCACCCAAATGCAGGGCTACTTGTTCAGTCCGGCAAAGACCGCCGCCGAAGTCAGACAGCTACTGTTCTCTCACCCCAAACTGGAAGCTGTCGCCTGAAACGGTTTCAGAGACCGGTACCGAGCCGTTTGAACCTCAGAGGGCCTGAAAATGGCAGTTGGCCGTCTAGTAAAGTGAGCAATATTGCTCACTTATACCATGTCTCATTGATTAGAACCCATGTGCCCACTGGCGTAATCCGATGGACATGATTTTCCAAGGGCGATCGAGGAGCGTATTCCAGGCGTGGCAGCAGTGATCGACTATATCGTCGTAGGATTTGAAGATGCGGTTTGAGAGCCAGTTGTCGCGCATGTACTGCCAGATGTTTTCAACGGGATTGAGTTCAGGGCATTTCGGCGGCAGGGCGAGAATGGTGATGTTGACGGGAATGAGCAATCTTGCTGACAGATGCCATCCGGCCTGATCGACGAGGAGGACGGCGTGGGCTCCTGGTGCGACTGCCTTGGCGATTTCCGCGAGGTGCAGGCTCATCGCTTCGGTATTGCAGGCGGGCAGGATCAGAGCCACGCCCTTGCCCTGTTTCGGGCAGATGGCGCCGAAGATATAGGTCGATGCGGTTCGCTGATCCCGCGGAGCGCTCGGGCGAGTGCCGCGTTTGGCCCACCTGCGGGTGATCTTGTTCTTCTGGCCGATACGAGCCTCGTCCTGGAACCAAATTTCTATTTTGCCGAAGTCGATCGCCTTTTCGCGCGCGATTTCATCCAGGCGCGCTGGGGACTTTTTTTAAAATCCTCGATGGCTCCCTCGACTTGCGCATGATGGCGTGGTCGTGCTGAGAGCTTGCGGTAACCCATCGCGCGAAGCTCCCGGCTCAACGTCTGCTTGGCGACCGTGATGCGGAACTCCTGGTATACCCATTGCGAAAGATCAATCAGCCGCCAGCGCACGACACCGTGGATCGCCGGAATCGGGCCGCTCTCGATCATCTGCACAATCGCCTGGCGTTGCACATCATTGAGCCTCGAGGGTTGACCTGGCGATTTGCCGTCAAGCAGGCCGGCAGCACCCCGCGCATTAAACCGCATCACCCAGTCCCGGATGATCTGCAGCGTCACGCCGCCAATCTTCGCCGCCTCGGTGCGGGTCGCCCCATCGTAAATGGCTGCCAGCGTCAAAAGCCGCCGAGCCTGCGGGCCATCCTTCGTCTTCCGCGCAACAGCGCGCAGTTGAGATGCCTT
>Ga0302315_10005902_pt1 | contig 10352 bp, 6 predicted proteins | sample III_Palsa_N3_1_FD_200532 | JGI IMG/M metagenome (GOLD analysis project Ga0302315, IMG submission 200532) | Peat permafrost microbial communities from Stordalen Mire near Abisko, Sweden - III_Palsa_N3_1 | ecosystem: Environmental > Terrestrial > Soil > Palsa > Peat permafrost | place: Sweden... | reverse complement strand
AGCAGGCTGAGCAATCTTAGCCTCGAACTATACAGCTGGTATATCCGCAACGGGGTAGCGCGGAATGAACGGGACGAGGAGGCGGTACAGGAGTTCTTTGAGAAACACTTGCCGCAGGATCAGAGTCAGTGCCAGGGGTTCTATGAAAAGCTGTATTTGTACCAGAGCTTTTGCTGGTATTTTTTTATCCGGCAGGACTTTTTGTTATATTACCGCTATACGCAGAAATGGGTGGACCTTTTTGAAAAAGAGCCGTTCATGGTCGTCGTGGAAACGTCCCATTATATTAAGGGCATGCATAACCTGTTGTCGGCGCATTTCGACCTGCTGAACGACCAGAAATTCAGGGAGACGCTGCGGCAATTCGAGGTCTTTTCCGAGTCGGATATCGTGAAGAATAATGTAAACAACCGTATCCAAACGTTTGTATACCTCTATATTTCGAAGATCAACCAGCACTTTATCGATGGCACGTTCACGGAGGGCCTTTCACTGGTGCCTTATATAGAGGAGAAGCTAAAAGAATACTGGATCTACCTAGACCGTCACCGGATACTGGTGTTCTACTATAAGATCGCCTGTTTGTACTTCGGGAGCGGGGATTATGAGACGACGATCGTCTACCTCAGCAAGATCATCAACTGGAAGGTGGATCTGCGTACCGATCTGCAATGCTATTCCAGGCTGCTACACCTCATCGCCCACTATGAATTAGGCAATTTTCAGTTGTTGGAGTACCTGATCAAGTCCGTTTACCGGTTCATGGCCAAGATGGGCAACATGAGCCTGGCAGAAGAGGAGATCTTTGGCTTTTTGCGTAAGAGTTTCAAGTTATCGCCGGACAAGTTGAAGCCGGAATTCGGGAAGCTGGTGGAAAAGCTGAAGAAATATGAGAAGAACCGATTCGAGACGCGGGCTTTTTTGTACCTGGACATCATATCGTGGCTGGAGAGCAAGATCCGGCAGGTGCCGGTGCAGGATGTGATCAGGGAGAAGTATTTGAATGGTACGAGGAGGGGGTGATGTTTTATGTCCGGCCTTCGGCCGAAACGCCTCCGGCGTTTCCTGTCGTGGCTGGAGAGCAAGATCCGGCAGGTGCCGGTGCAGGATGTGATCAGGGAGAAGTATTTGAATGGTACGAGGAGGGGGTAGGGGTGGGCCGGATCGAAGGGCGGCGCCAACCGGATCGAAGGGCGGGGCCAAATATACAGGCCGTGGAAAATATTATTTTTTAGTGTAAAATCCGTACCTTTGCCCTCCTTGATTTGGCCCCATGCGCATATATTGAGTTTATGATTAGCCTCCCGGAGAGATACTGGGTAGGGTAATTTTTTGATATACAAGGGGTTAGAGCGAGTTAAAAAAAGCATATTGCAATATGGCTATTAAAAAAGAAAATCGTCCCAGAGCCACTTTTTCAAAAATCACTATCGGTCTTGCATCCCCTGACAGCATCCTGGAAAGGAGTTACGGGGAGGTATTGAAGCCGGAGACGATCAACTACCGTACGTACAAGCCTGAAAGGGATGGCCTGTTCTGTGAGCGGATCTTTGGTCCCGTTAAGGATTATGAATGTGCCTGCGGCAAATACAAGCGGATACGCTATAAGGGTATCGTGTGTGACCGTTGCGGGGTTGAGGTAACGGAAAAGAAGGTAAGGCGTGAGCGGATGGGGCACATCAAGCTGGTGGTCCCGGTCGTACATATCTGGTATTTTAAATCTCTTCCCAACAAGATCGGTTATTTGCTGGGGATGAGCTCCAAGAAACTGGAGAGCATCATCTATTATGAACGTTACGTGGTTATTCAGGCCGGTGTCCGTGTCGACAAGGGTCAGAATTACGGTGACCTGCTGACGGAAGAAGAGTACCTGGAGATCCTGGAGACATTGCCCAAGGATAACCAGTACCTGCCCGACGAAGATCCCAATAAGTTCCTCGCCAAGATGGGTGCGGAAGCTGTACATGATCTGCTGGAGCGGATCGAGCTTGACCAGCTTTCCTTTGACTTGCGGAATGCGGCTGCCAATGAGACCAGCCAGCAGCGTAAGGCTGATGCCTTGAAGCGGCTGAGCGTGGTAGAAGCTTTCCGTGATGCCAATTCCCGGATCACCAACCGTCCTGAATGGATGGTCATGCAATATATACCCGTCATTCCACCGGAACTGCGTCCGCTGGTGCCGCTGGATGGGGGTCGTTTTGCGTCTTCCGACCTGAATGACCTTTATCGCCGGGTGATCATCCGGAACAACCGCCTGAAGCGTCTGTTGGAGATCAAGGCGCCGGAAGTCATTCTCAGGAATGAGAAGCGCATGCTGCAGGAGGCCATCGACAGCCTGTTTGACAACTCCCGTAAGTCCAATGCCGTGAAGGCGGAAGGCGGTCGGGCGCTGAAATCGCTGAGTGATGTGTTGAAGGGCAAGCAAGGCCGTTTCCGTCAGAACCTGCTCGGTAAACGTGTCGACTACTCTGGTCGTTCGGTTATCGTGGTGGGACCTGAGTTGAAGCTGCATGAGTGTGGTCTGCCAAAGGATATGGCGGCGGAGCTTTTCAAACCGTTCATCATCCGGAAGCTGATCGAGCGTGGTATTGTGAAGACGGTGAAGAGTGCCAGGAAGCTGGTAGATAAGAAAGAAGCTATAGTCTGGGATATCCTGGAAAATATATTGAAGGGTCATCCGGTGATGCTGAACCGGGCCCCTACGCTGCACCGTTTGAGTATTCAGGCGTTCCAGCCCAAGCTCATCGAGGGTAAGGCGATACAGCTGCATCCGTTGGTCTGTACGGCGTTCAACGCCGACTTTGACGGTGACCAGATGGCCGTTCACGTGCCGTTGAGCAGTGCAGCCGTATTGGAAGCCCAGCTGTTGATGTTGTCTTCGCATAACATTCTCAACCCGCAGAATGGTACGCCGATCACCCTGCCTTCACAGGACATGGTGTTGGGTCTGTACTATATCACCAAGGGACGTAAATCTACGCCTGAGCTGAAAGTCAAGGGCGAAGGAAAAGCATTTTATAGCGCAGAAGAGGTGATCATTGCCTATAATGAAGGCAGGATCGATCTGCATGCGTTCATAAAGGTAAAGACCAGGGTGAGGAATCCGGACGATACCCTGGAACTCAAGCTTCTGGAAACGACTGTCGGCCGTGTATTGTTCAACCAGAACGTACCAGTTGAGGTTGGTTTCGTGAACGCCCTGCTCACCAAGAAGTCCCTGCGGGAGATCATTGGTAATATCATCAAGTGGACGAATATCCCTAAGACGGTGAAGTTCCTGGATGACATCAAGCTGTTGGGATTCCGGATGGCCTTCCGCGGTGGTTTGTCGTTCAACATCAATGACCTGATCATACCCGATACCAAGGAACAGCAGCTGGATAACGCGAAGGTGGAAGTCGACGAAGTTTGGGAGAACTACAATATGGGGTTGATCACCAACAACGAACGATACAACCAGATCGTGGATATCTGGTCGCGTGTGGATACGAGGATCACGGAGTCGCTGATCGTCGAACTGGCCAATGACAAACAGGGTTTTAACTCGGTATACATGATGCTGGACAGCGGCGCCCGCGGCAGCAAGCAGCAGATCAAGCAGCTGGCTGGTATCAGGGGTCTGATGGCCAAGCCGAGGAAATCGGGCTCTACGGGGAGCGAGATCATCGAGAACCCGATCCTCTCGAATTTCAAGGGTGGTCTGAACGTATTGGACTACTTTATCTCCACGCACGGTGCGCGTAAGGGTCTGGCCGATACGGCGTTGAAGACGGCCGATGCCGGTTACCTGACCCGTCGTCTGGTGGACGTTGCGCAAGACGTCGTGATCACGGAAGAGGATTGCGGCACGCTGAGAGGTATAGCGACCTCGGCGTTGAAAGACAATGAAGACGTTGTGGAGCCGCTATATGATCGTATCCTTGGTCGTACGTCGTTGCACGATGTGTACGATCCTGCGAGCGACAAACTGATCGTTGCCGCCGGTGACCAGATCACCGAAGAGATCGGCAAGGCGGTCGAAGATGCGGGTATCGAGATCATCGAGATCCGTAGTGTACTGACTTGTGAGAGCAAGCGTGGGGTGTGCGTGAAATGTTATGGCAAGAACCTGGCGACGGGCTATACGACCCAGAAGGGTGATGCGGTGGGTATCATTGCAGCCCAGAGTATTGGTGAGCCTGGTACACAGCTTACCCTGCGTACCTTCCACGTGGGTGGTGTCGCCGGCAGTGCTTCCGTAGAATCCACGATGATGGCCAAGTTCGAAGGAACTGTACAGTTTGACGGGTTGCGGACGGTAACTGCGAAGAATAGTGACGGTGAGAATGTCCAGATCGTCATCGGCCGTACGGGTGAGGTGAGGATCATGGATGTGAAGAATGACCGGCTGCTGATCACGAATAACGTTCCCTATGGCGCTACGCTGAACGTGAAAGACGGGCAGAAGCTGGCGAAGGGCGAAGTGATCTGCACCTGGGATCCCTTTAACAACGTCGTTATCTCCGAGATCGCCGGTAATGTCAAGTTCGATGCCGTTATCGAAGGTATCACTTACCGTGAAGAGGCTGACGAACAGACGGGTCACCGCGAGAAGGTGGTTATCGAAACAAAAGACAAGACCAAGATACCTTCTATCAATATCGAGGGTGGAAAGGAAGTAAAGAGCTATAACCTGCCGGTTGGATCGCATATCGTGATCGAAGAGGCAGAGGAAGTGAAGGCAGGACAGGTAATCGTGAAGATACCGCGTGTGCTGGGTAAGCTGCGTGATATCACGGGTGGTCTGCCCCGCGTTACCGAGCTGTTCGAAGCGCGTAATCCGGGTAACCCGGCCATTGTCAGCGAGATCGATGGCGTGGTTGCTTTTGGGAATATCAAGCGTGGTAACAGGGAGATCATCGTGGAGGCCAAGGACGGGGTAGTGAAGAAGTACCTGGTACCGCTGACGCGTCAGATCCTCGCCCAGGATGGTGACTTTATCAAGGCCGGCGCTCAGTTGTCGGATGGTCAGGTCGCTCCCGCTGATATCCTGTCGATCAAGGGGCCGTTTGCGGTTCAGGAATATGTGGTGAATGAAATTCAGGAAGTGTACCGGCTTCAGGGTGTGAAGATCAACGACAAGCATATCGAGGTGATCGTGCGCCAGATGATGCGGAAACTGACGATAGTCGACCCAGGCGATACCCGTTTCCTGGAAGAGGATACGGTTGACAAGTTCGAGTTCCTGGAAGAGAATGACTGGATCTTCGATAAGAAGGTGGTCTCCGATCCGGGTGAATCGACGAAGCTGAAGGCTGGCCAGATCGTTTCTCTGCGGGAAGTGCGGGAGGAGAATTCCATTCTGCGCCGTAACGACAAGAAACTGGCTGAATTCCGGGATGCGAGGGCTGCGACTTCCGCGCCGCTGCTGCTGGGTATCACCAAGGCTTCTCTGGGTACGCAAAGCTGGATATCTGCGGCTTCGTTCCAGGAGACGACCAAGGTGCTGTCTTCGGCCGCTATTCAGGGTAAGAGCGACGATATGCTCGGTCTGAAGGAGAATGTGATCACGGGCCATCCGATCCCGGCTGGTACTGGTCTGCGTGATTTCGAGAACATGATCGTGGGCAGCAAGGAAGAATATGAATTGTTGCAAACGACGCGTGAAGCCATGCAATTCGATGAAGAGGAGTAACGAGCGCAGCGAAGTTACCGGGCGAACGCTTGCCGGTGGCAAGCGTGAAGCTCTTTTGCATCAGAAGCAATAATAGATTGTTAAAAAAAACGAAGGAAGGAGGCCATATGCCTCCTTCTTTTTTATATTCGCAGCCATATGAAGTATATTTCTACCATTCTTAGTGTCATAGCCCTGGGTTTGATCGGTGTATTGTTCTTTTCGCAGAACCGCCAGTTGGAGGAGATGAGGAAGCATGTGGACAGCGAAAAGAAGTCTCAAGGAAGTGGCTTCAAGGTTGCCTACTTCGACATGGACAGTCTCGAGGCGCACTATGATTATTTTAAAGATGCGCAAACGCAGGTGAAGGTTAAGGAGAATGCTATGAACCAGGAGCTGAGCAGCCTGGACCGGGCCAATCAGAAGAAGATCGAGGCCTGGCGTCAGAAGGGGAATGCGATGACGCAGGCGGAGGGGGAGCAGGCTCAGCAGGAGTATCAACAGATGCAGCAGGTATTTGCAAGTCGTAAGCAGGCTTTGGAGCAGGAGCTGTATAAGAATACGGAGGATCTGAAGACCAATATCCGCAAGAAGATAGAAGATTTTCTCAGGGACTATAACAAGCAAAAGAGTTATTCCTACATCATCGAATACGATCCCAGTTCGTTTATCTATAACAAAGACACGGTCTACAATATCACGCCGGATCTCGTCGACGGGCTGAATGCGGCCTATAAGAAAAAGTAAGTAGTTATCATGTTTTTGGGGGTTTTTGCTATATTGTAGCTTATGGCAGAAACTACCAAAACTACGGCATTCAAACCCTCGCTCGGGTTGATGGATGGGACCCTGATCGTTGCGGGGTCAATGATCGGTTCCGGTATCTTTATCGTCAGTGCGGATATTACCCGGACCGTAGGCAGTGCCGGCTGGCTGATTGTTGTTTGGCTGATCACGGGTTTTATGACCATTTCGGCCGCCGTGAGTTATGGTGAGCTGAGTGGGATGTATCCCAAGGCCGGGGGGCAATATGTTTATTTGAAAGAGGCCTACAATCCGCTTACGGGTTTCCTTTATGGCTGGAGTTTTTTTGCGGTGATCCAGACGGGGACTATCGCTGCGGTGGGGGTCGCTTTTTCGAAATTTGCCGGCTATTTCTTTCCGCGGCTGGAATTAAGCGACAATCCTTATAATGTTTGGTTTAGTATCGGGGATTTCCACTTTCATTACGCGCAATTGGCGTCTATTTGCCTGATCATCTTTCTGACCTGGGTCAATACACGGGGGATCGAGTCGGGGAAATGGATCCAGCGGATCTTTACTTTTACAAAGCTGGTGTCGTTGTTTGGGTTGGTTATCCTGGGATTTTTGCTTGGGGCGAGCCATGAAGTGTGGCAGCACAATTGGACGGATGCCTGGACGATGAGCAAGCTCACTGTGGGGCAGGGCGGCAGCATTGCCGAGCCGGTGATAGGGCTGGCGGTGGTCGGGGCAATCGCCGCGGCCATGACGGGGTCTATCTTTTCCAGCGATGCCTGGAATAATGTGACGTTTATTGCGGGAGAGATGAAGAACCCCAAAAGAAATATCGGGCTTAGTCTTTTTTTGGGCACGCTGATCATCACCATCATTTATATTTCGGCCAATCTGATGTACCTGAGTGTGATGCCGCTGAACGATATCGCCGGGGCGCCGCAGGATCGGGTAGCCGTATCGGCCGCGAATGTGATCTTTGGGCATACCGGTACGTATGTGATCGCCGTGATGATCATGATCTCGACTTTTGGTTGTAACAACGGCTTGATCCTGGCTGGGGCGAGGGTATATTATACTATGGCCGGTGATGGGTTGTTTTTTAAGGCGGCCGGGAAGCTCAATCGAAACAGGGTCCCCGGGTGGGCGCTTTGGGCGCAGTGTTTGGCGGCGTCGATCCTGTGTATCAGCGGCAAGTATGGCGACCTGTTAGATATGATCGCTTTTGTGGCCGTGTTCTTCTATGCGTTGACGGTCTTGGGGATCTTTATCCTCCGGCGGAAGCGGCCGGACCTGGAGCGTCCTTATAAAGCTTTTGGCTATCCGGTGTTGCCTGTGATCTATATTATTCTGGCGCTGGTGTTTTGCGTGGCGCTGATCATTCAGAAGCCGAAGTATGCGACCTGGGGGCTGATCATTGTGTTGATTGGTATACCTTTGTATTATATCGCGGTTTCCCGGAAGGGGCGGCCGGAGATACAATAAATTTTGTATGACGGACTTTAAGCAATTGTTCGGTGAATTTGGGCGGCTCAAAGCTGGGGTGATAGGAGATGTGATGCTGGATACTTATTTGTGGGGGCATGTGGAGCGGATATCGCCGGAGGCGCCGGTGCCTGTAGTGGCGTTGGAACGTACGGAATACCGGATCGGCGGGGCCGGAAATGTCGCGTTGAACCTGGCTTCGTTGGGCGCCAGGGTCGATGTGCTTTCCCTGATCGGCAAGGATGCGGATGGTGAGAAACTGGTCGGACTGTTGGGAGAGAAAAGGATCGGGACGGCCAGGCTGTTGATGGGCGAGAGCAGGATCACAACGAACAAGGCCCGGGTCATGGGGCGTAATCAGCAAATGTTAAGACTGGATTCGGAGACTACCAGGGATCTGGGCAAAGCGGAGGAAGACGCTTTGCTGGAGGAGGTGCGCCGGTATGTGGAAAAGGAGGCGCCGCAGGTGATGATCTTCGAGGATTATAATAAGGGGGTGTTGACTCCGCGGGTCATCAGGGAAGCTTTGGCGCTTTGCCGTCATCATGGGATCATTACGGCGGTGGACCCAAAACGAAAGAACTTTTTTTCCTATGAAGGGGTGACGATCTTTAAGCCGAATTTGAAAGAGGTGCGGGAGGGGTTGAATATCCTGGCGGAGGATATCCGGTTGCCGGCTTTGCGACAGATACATCAACAACTGGCAGAGCGATTGGGGCATAGCATTTCCTTTATCACGTTGAGTGAGAAAGGGGTGTTTCTTCAATTAGGGGAGCAGGCGGCGCATATCCCTTCGCATATCCGCAATATCGCGGATGTTTCGGGGGCCGGTGATACGGTGATTGCCGTTGCTTCGTTGGTGTATGCGGCTACCCGTGATGCTCAGCTTATGGGGGAGGTTGCCAATATCGCCGGAGGGTTGGTTTGCGAGGAGGTGGGCACGGTGGCTATCAGCAAAGACAGGCTCCTGGAGGAATGCGGGAAACTGCTGGGTGGGAAATGAATGGATTTCCCACGTATTTGGAGTAGTTTCGTACTATGTCCAGATATACAATTGCGATACATGGCGGTGCTGGCACCATCCTCAAGGCGGATATGACCCCTGAGCTGGAAGAGGCTTATTTGGCCGGTCTGCAACAGGCGATGCATGCGGGTTTTGCCGTCTTAGAGCAGGGTGGATCGGCGGTCAATGCCATCAAGGCTACCATCGTCATATTGGAAGACAATGTCCTGTTCAATGCCGGCCGGGGATCGGTTTTTACGAAGAAAGGCGTGCAGGAGATGGATGCGGCGATCATGGATGGGCGGACGCTGGATGCCGGATCGGTTACAGGGGTTCGTAATGTCCGGAACCCCATCGAACTGGCGACGGAGGTCATGATCAACAGCAATCATGTTTTTCTGAGTGGGAAGGGTGCCAGTGATTTTGCCATCAAGCAGGGGATCAAACTGGAACCGGACGAATATTTCTTTTCTCAATTCCGGTATGATCAGTGGAAGTCGATACGTGACAGCGATACGTATTCGCTGGATCATACGCATCAGCGGCTGGAAGAGCTGATGCGGGACAAGAAGTTTGGTACGGTAGGTGCTGTGGCGTGCGATCAGCAGGGGAATATTGCCGCCGCCACGAGTACCGGGGGAATGACCAACAAAAAATATGGCCGGATCGGGGATAGTCCTATCATTGGCGCGGGGACCTATGCCAACAACATGACCTGTGGCATTTCGTGTACGGGTCATGGGGAGTTGTTCATCAGAGCGGTGGCCGCGCATGATGTGAGCTGTCTAATGGAATACAGGGGGCTGAGCCTGCAGGAGGCCATGGAGATCGTGGTGCATGACAAACTGATCGCGATCGGTGGTGAGGGGGGTATGATTGGCGTGGATGCGTTGGGGAATGCTGCGTTGGTATTCAACAGCCAGGGCATGTATAGGGGCTTCAAAAGCAGTGACGGCGCCGAGGTCGTGGCCATCTATAAATAAATCATGAAAAAGTATGTTGTCGTTGTAGCCGGGGGATCGGGGGCGCGGATGGGCGGCGCGCTGCCCAAGCAGTTCCTTTTGGTGCATGGCAGGCCGGTGCTCTGGCATACGCTGAATACTTTTTTGTCTGCCTATGCCGATTTGTCGGTGATCCTGGTAGTGCCGGGTGACTACCGTACGGCTGGCCTGGACGTCGTGGCTTCTACCGGGGCCCCGGAGCGGATCAGGATGGCGGATGGCGGCGTTACGCGTTTTCATTCGGTGCGCAACGGGTTGGAACTGATCGGGGAGGAGTCCATTGTCTTCGTGCACGACGGTGTACGATGCCTGCTGACGACTGCGCTTGTGCATCGTTGTTATGAGGCGGCCCTGCAATACGGGTCGGCTATTCCCGTGGTCGATTCCAAGGATAGCGTCCGGTTCCTGACGGGGAAGACCAGTGAGGCAGTCGAGCGGAGCCGGGTGAGGCTGGTAC
>Ga0302315_10005900_pt1 | contig 10353 bp, 7 predicted proteins | sample III_Palsa_N3_1_FD_200532 | JGI IMG/M metagenome (GOLD analysis project Ga0302315, IMG submission 200532) | Peat permafrost microbial communities from Stordalen Mire near Abisko, Sweden - III_Palsa_N3_1 | ecosystem: Environmental > Terrestrial > Soil > Palsa > Peat permafrost | place: Sweden... | reverse complement strand
GTATTTCTAAGCGGTTTGCTGTGCTTGGTTGCCGCGCAGTCTCAGGGTGGCTACATCAGCTTGACGATCGGGATTGTTCTGTTTTCTTTGGTTCGCGCCGTGATTGACAAGGGACTCGGAGCTCAAATCACATTGGTAATCATTTGTATTGTGCTAGCTCTTTCCGGTCAGTACTTGGTTGACACGATGGGCCCATCGGTGCTCGAAATGCTTGGCAAAGCCCCGAACCTGACCGGGCGGACCGATATCTGGGATTTGTTGCTGACTTCAGCCTCACGCAGCGTTATGCTGGGCCGAGGTTATAGTGCTGGGATCGCTCAGATCTTGGCATCGAACGAGCAACTCAAGGTGCTGGCCAATGCTCAAGGCGGCTATATTGACCTTTATATCGCTTTTGGCATGGTCGGCGTGACTGTTGTTATTGCTTCCTGGATTGCCATCATATTCAAGGCTTTGAGGATGATGAACATGCTACTCCGGCTCGACGTGCCCAACCGACGTCCGATCGCTGACGGTTTGTCTTATTGCGTGACGTTGATTGTAATGACCGCGCAAATGTCTATCGGCGAATCTTATATAGTCGAGGGCAATAATTATCTACCTCCGACGCTCGGTCTAATCATCACCGCTTTTTTTACAATTGCGCGTGACGCGATAACGCAAACTGTGGAGGAAATAAGATTAAAACCTGCAAACATCCTCGGTGTGCCTAGCTGACCGGACGATTCGGGAGAGGTTTAGTTTTGGTTGAGGTGAGCAAAAGGAAAAGCTTATGAGCATTCTTTTAACGCGAAGGAATATAGCCGGTCTCGCGTTTTCTGCCGCTATGTTGGCTGGCGGCGTAGGGTGCGCTCGTGCGATGGTGGACGGTGAACCAAGCGCGCGGTTTCGGCGTGGGATCGGGATACATGGTGCATTCAACTGGCCGGCGCTCGCGGGTCCCGGCGGTGTATCAGGGTCTTATGTCTGGCCTCCATTCGCCGGTGCCGATACGTTGCTGAACGATCACAATCTTCAAACGTTACGGCGTGCCGGATTTGATTTCATCCGGCTCACCGTCAATCCCCATATCTTCATTGCAGCATTCGGCTCTTCGCAATACGAAACGGCAGAGGCAATTTTAGCTCAGCATATCAGTGCAATCCACCGCAGCGGCCTTGGGGTAATCTTAGATCTTCATTCGATCAGTCGTGATCCTGAATTTGCCCCGGATGCAGTGCTCGATCCAGGCAAGCCCTACGGCGCAAATGTTGGCCAATTGGTTGAGCGCATGGCTACACTTCTTGCGCGCATGCCGAGCAACAAGGTTGTCCTCGAACTGTGGAACGAGCCGAATATTAGCGCGGGACGCGAGGCCGCTTGGGACGACGTGCAGTACGCCTGGCGTCAGCTTGCACGTCGCGCAGCGCCAAAGCTCACGCTAGTGATCGCTGGCGCGCATACTACTTACGATAGTATTCAGAAACTCGCTGCACGCCGCTATAATGATGGCAACACCTATTTCTCGTTTCACTTTTACGATCCCGTGCCGTTCACACATCAAGGCACGGTCAACCCCGCCGATCCTAACGATGCGCCACAATATTTCAGTCACGTGCCTTATCCCGCAAATCTGGATCAGTCTCATGCGGCTGTGCAAGCGGCCCTGGGGCGGTTGCAGGCGCGTAGCGGCGTAAGCGATGCCGATCGCGCAAAGCTGGCCGCATATCTTGAAAGCCGGGAACGTTATTTGAATTTGCGCGACAACCGCGATTGGATTGAGGCAAAATTCGAAGAAGTCGAACATTGGCGTGTCAATAATGGAATTGATTCTTCAATGGTAATGTTAGGTGAATTCGGCACGATGAAGGCTGGTGTGGACGTCAAAGCTCGGATAGGTTGGCTAAATGATGTCCGGCAGGCTGCCGAAAAGCGCAGTTACTGTTGGGCACATTGGTGTTTCGAAGGCCCCAATGCATTTGGCCTGAGTACCAATACCACCGACTACGCGCTAGATCAGGCGATGCTCCAAGCGCTGGGATTGAACAGCATAACCACCTAAAGGGCGAGATGAAGATTTTCATCGAAGATTTACGCGCACACCGCGAAGGAATCTGGGCTCAGGGATTCTGGGCTATTACGCTTTACCGCTTTGCGCATCTGCGCTTGAAGTGTCGTATACCCGTGGTACGACAAATGTGGTATGTTGCCAATCGTATTATCTGTAAATGGACTGAGGTAACCACGGGAATTATGTTGCCCGAAACCGTCACGTTAGGGCGCCGAGTTCAGATTGAACACTTTGGCGGTATTATAATCCACGGGCAAACGGTGATCGGTGATGATTGTATTATTCGCCAAGGAGTGACGATTGGCAACAACAGCCGGCAACCCGACTTTGCGCCTCATGTTGGAAACAGGGTCGAAATCGGTGCAGGTGCCAAGATTATCGGACCAATCACGATCGGTAGTGATGTAGCAATTGGTGCCAATGCAGTTGTAATCACCGACGTGCCCGACAACTGCATAGCAGTTGGGGTTCCTGCGACGATCAAGCGGCGTCAGGTTGAGCTATGCTCGAAATAAAAACCTCATGCGATTACATTGCGATACTTATACCTTTTAAATTTATGACGGGAACTTTTCCGATGTGATGATGCATTTGGCGATAGACGCTTTGTGAAAACGCCCGCGTAAGCGCCGAATAGGTGCCGATGCTCGGAACGAAATTTCTGCCATTCCATACGCCCAAACGAAACCAAATATTATCATCAAAATCTTTTGCTTTGACGGCGCATGTGACGCTGAAATTCCGGTTATTCGAAACATGATAAATGGGACTTCCAAGTGCCAAAGATAGGCACCGTAAGACAGCACGCCCATTTTGCGCGGTATTGGATTTTCCAGGAGGCTAATCAGCCAATCACCTGCTTGGCTGCGATAGAGACCGACGAAGAGCATGACCATGGCCAAGCCCTGCACGCTGTAGCGCAAGCTTTCGCGAAACGCAGCATTACGCACAACCAGAGACACCACCATCAATGCACCGCACCCGAGCAGCATAAGGCCGCCGACACGGGAGCCATTGCTGCGGCCATGCCACAAGCGGAACAGCACCGCGGTGATGCAGCCAAAGGCGATACTATCGCAGCGTGTATCCGTTGCAACATATGTGTAAGGATGTTCACTAAGTTGCGAGAATGCGCCAATCCCGCCCCAATGGACAATGCACAACCGCCACGCAAGCGCGGTAACGCACACCCCAACAAGAACTACAAGTAAGAGCCGCAGTCGAGGGCCAATCAGGATCATCAACAACGGAAATGTGAGGTAAAAGTGCTCTTCGACCGCTAGCGACCAAAGATGCGGCCAGCGCATGGCCAGTCCGAGCGGTTCGCGATAGAGGGTGACGTAGTTGGTTGTCCAAGTCAGCATGGCGATTATATCGATCGCGGCTACCTCGCGATATAACAGTCCTACAGTTAGGCTAAAAGCCAGTAACAACAGCAATTCCGGACCGAGCCGGAGGAATCGGCGTGCGTAAAAATTAAGCAGCGATATTCGCCCCGAATCCGCCTGTTCGCTCAGCAACAGGCCGGTGATTAGAAAGCCGCTAAGAAAGAAAAATATCGTAACTCCAAGGCCGCCGGGTACTGTGCGCTCGAATCCGAAATGCGCGACCATCACGAGAGTGATGGAGATTGCCCTCAGTCCATCAAGACCTGGAATATATCCTGATCCCGAAAGGCGTGGTTCATGACCCTTCTGCTCAGTAAACATAGTGGCCCCTGTTTCTGCGGAAATGCCCAGCTCACAACAAAGCCTTATTTTTTTTGCTGCAGCGCGTCAATCGAAGGGTGCGCGGCAACAATATCAGCGTGGTTAAACCGCCCTTGGCTCGCTTGGAATGTTTGCCAAACGGCGTGCCGGTGTCTATGCACACAAACGGGGTCCATGATTATGCGTTCGCCTCGGACCTGCATGCGTTGGTTGAGATTCCAACGCTCTTATGCCCGGACTCGGGTGCCAGCATGCGTTCAAGCGAGAAAAAGAGTAAGGAATTTATGGCCGGGTGCAACCATGCTGCTTACCATCGACCCAAAGCGCTTCCGACTTTTTTTCTGCGGATGACTAGCCGTCGCGTAGCGGGGTTTTGCGGCTCGCTTGCGCTTTCATTACTTTCACAACCGGTCTTCGCTCAGCAGGACGGCCCATCCATAACGCTTGATTTCTATAGGCCTCAGACGTTGATCGCACCAAATGTGCCTTCTGGTTTCGATCGTGGCGGAAACATCAGCATTGAGCAGATAGGGCACCCAGGTTACGACCAGTTAGCAATTCAATTAGGTAGCTTTGATCTTTATCCATCACTCGACACGTTTGTCGGCGCGAGTTCGAATGTTCTGCTGAGTAAGGCAAATCCTAAATCAGACATGCTGGTCGGTAGCGCACTGTCAATTTATGCCAAAGCAGACTGGGGATCGAGCTCTTTCGTTCTGATCGGTAAAGACTGGGAGAATGTGTGGCTGCACAATGCTGTCCGCAGTCAGGACCAAGGCAATATCGACGGCAGCTATCAGTTCGATATTTCAGATGAGCTCACAGGCGCTGTTGAAGGAGCATTTAATCGTTACGGAGACAATAATTCCATCGGGACTGTAAATAACCTTTCTGCAATTCTCGAAATGACACAACGCACCTTTATAGCGGGGCGCGTGCAGTATCAGGCAGGTCAATTTAGCGAAATAATTTCTTCTGACCGCACTCACTTCAATCTAGATCCAGTTTACTCGGAGGAAACGGGGCTAGAACAAAGCTATTTTGATGATCACACGGTTTACCGGGTAACGTCTCAGACGGAATTTGCCTTCACGCCGAGTGTCGCAGCCTTTGCTCAGTTCGGCGGATATAAGACAATCTATAATACAATTCTGCCGTCGGGCTTGCCAAATTATAACTCTTTTTCGTTGCGAGGCGTGATCGGCCTGAGCCTCGATATCCCAGGCCTACTTCGTGGCCAAGTTTCCGCTGGCTTTGGACATCGGAGTTACGATTCACCGCTTTACACGACTCCGACGGAACTGGTCATTGCGACAAAATTGGAATTCTTTTTAGATAATTTTAATAATATCACATTGACATTATTAAAAGACTTCGATGACGGAACCCTTTACTCGTCAACGCCAATTAAATACACTACAGTATCTATATTATACGAACGTCAGGCGAAAACTAATTTATTATTAGGCTTTCAAGCCAATGAATTTAAGCAAACGGTTATCAATCTAGGCTCAAATCCAAGTGAAACAAACTCAACGGGAAGTTATAATCCTCCTGCGAATTTTTCCAATTATGGCGCATCTGTGTATGCAACGTTTCTTGTAAATCGCCACTTTTCTATTAGAACCGAATTCGGCGGTGAGCGATTTATCAATAATAATGCTTTTGCGAACGTTCCTGATGGGCAGTCTAATACAGAGTTTCGCGGCGTTTTGACATTCACATTCAAACCATGATGCCTTTGAATGAGTAATCACTGGTGATTTCACCGTTACTATAGGTCAACATAATTAAATATGCCCATCTTTAGTTGCTTAATTCTAGCGCACAGCCGTAGGCTGCTAGTAAAGGTTTAATCTGATGGCTCCAACTCAATTCGCGTTCGACCCTAGCGCGGCCAAACGCGCCCATATGCGCCCGGCGATCTTGGTCCGCGAGCAGTTCGAGGATTTTGTCGGCAAAGTCGATCGGGTCATTGGCCTTGGCGAACAGCGAAGAGTCTTGCGCTGAATGCCGCCCCTCGGCCACATCGAACTGAACCATCGATTTGCCAAAAGCCATGTATTCCAAAATCTTGTTCATCGTCGATTTGTCATTCATCGCATTGACGCGATCAGGGTTCACCCCCACGTCCATTGTCGACAATACTTCGAACAAGACATTGTCGGGCGCGCGGCCGGTGAACGTGACGTAGCCTGCAAGGCCTTGCGCCTCGGACATCTCGCGCAGCATCGCCAGGCTGGGGCCGCCGCCCACCAGGCAAAATTGGATATCCTTGCGGTCGAGTTTGTGCACGATATGGTTGACCGCATCGATCAACAGATCGATGCCTTCCTGATCGCCCATCACCCCGACGTAGCCCACCATGAAACTGCGCCCGTTTCGCCATTTCGGTTGGGCTGGCACGATTTTCAACCGGCTGAGATCGGGCCCCGAGCGCACGATAAACACGCGGTCGGGATCCATCCCGCCCCGGGTGATCGCAATATCGCGATAACTCTGGTTGGTAGCGATCGACACGGTCGCGGAACGGAATGTCAGCCTTTCCAGAAACCGCAGCAGACCCCAGAAACGGTCCTGACGGTTGAATTTGGCCTCATAGAGCTCCGGATTGATGTCATGGTGATCAAAGATGTAGCGCACGCCGAACAGGCGGAACTGCCATGCAACCAGGAAAACCAGATCGGGTGGGTTGCAACCCTGGATCACATCGAAGCCGCGCGTGAAGAAAATCTTCCACGCCAGCACGGTTTCCCAGAACAGGGCAAACGAATATTCGGCGAGATAGCCCAGCGCGCCACTTGCATCAATCGGCAGTGGGTGGCGATGGATATGAACGCCCTCAATACATTCATAACGCTTTTCAAAGCCTTTGCCGGTCGGGCAAATCACAGAGACGGTGGCTCCCGCGGCCGTCAGCGTACGCGCCTCTTGCCATACGCGCCGATCAAACGGCAAAGGCAGGTTTTCGACGACAATGAGGACTTTCTTGCCGTCGAGCGGCCGATTCTCGACAATTGCGGCCGGTTCCGCTGGAACGAAAGTTGCCAGTGCCGTCATCTGATGGCGCTCACATCGATCACGGCGCGGTCGCCCAGATCCAGAGTTTTGACGAGCCGGTTGGTGGACACGATTGCATCATAGTCGCTCTGCTCTGCGGTCTGCTTGTCCACCAGCAACGTGTCGATTGTCGGCAGGTACGCATAGGCATAGCCAAGGTTTTGCCCGACCAGTTTCTCTGGCGACATCGCCGGATCATATACGTCAAGCTTGTAGCCGGCATCGAGAAGCTTGCGCGCCAGGTCGACCGGCGGGCTTTCACGCAAGTCATCGGTATCGGCTTTGAAAGCCAGGCCTACCAGCAACACGCGTGCGCCCGGTTTCAATCCGTGGGTTACGCGCAAAAATTGATGATGCTTATGAGCCGCATTTGATCGCATCAATGAGTCGATCAAATGGGTATTCGCGCCAATTTCAGATGCCATGTGCTGCAAGGCGCGCACGTCCTTGGGCAAGCATGATCCGCCAAATGGGCCGCCAGGCCGCATGTAATATGTCGAAATATTGAGCTTCGTATCTGACACGAAAATGTCGTAAATTTTCTTGGCGGAAATCTCGCTATTTTCGCATATCCGACCGATTTCATTGGCAAAGGCAACTTTTACAGCATGCCAGGTATTGTCCACAAACTTCGTAATTTCGGCTTCGCGTATACCGACATGGAAGATCGGAGCGTCAATACCATGATGCAGAGCTTCCATCGCCATTGAAGGATTGCCATCCATCGTACCGAACACAATTTTCGGCGGGTGGAAGTAGTCGTTTATTGCGACAGCCTCTCGCAGGAACTCGGGGTTATAAACGAGTTCAACCAGATTCGGCATCGCATCACCCAGATACGATTGAAATATCGGGCAAATGATACTTTCGGTCGTGCCAGGGCGCATGGTTGAACGATACGCGACCGTTAGAGGAGTTGCGCGATCCAGCTTGATCGCACCGGCTATCGCGCGCGTGACCTGGGCGATATAGCTCATATTGTGCGAACCGTCCGGCCCGCTCGGCGTGCCGACACAAACAATCGCAATATCGGTATCATCGATCGTGTCGCCTATGTTGACGGCGGCCGACAATCGACCTTCCTCATGCGCGCAAGCCAGCAACTCATCGACGCCGGGCTCGATAATGGGCGAGAGTCCGGCATTGATTGCGTCAACTTTGGCCTGACTTACATCAATTCCGACGACATCATGACCTTGACTGGCTATACATGCCGCAGCGGTGCAACCCACATAGCCCAAACCAAAAATCGCAACTTTCATTGTCAAAACCCCAGTCAATCAAACTTTGCAAATATTTGTTGATTTATTAAGCAATAGAAATTGCAAAATTTTGAGATCAGCTCCAACTCTTTAAATTTTTACGATAACTCGAAATTTAACAATTATGATCAAAAGTAGATTCACGCAAAATCAGATAGTTGCACTGAATTTTGCTGCATCGCAATATGCCATTTGGCGGGAATTCAGTCAATATCCTTCGAAGCCTTAGATACCGCAATTCGCTTTCAACCGGTCTCATCTGCGTGCCAAAAGCCCCAGCAAACATCTGATTTTATTTCGTTTCAGGCATAATTTACAATTCTCGTCTGACATCCAATCTCATCGCGAGGTGCTCGACGTCAACGCATGGATCAATATGATTGGCAGTTTCCCCAAAAGCCGATTACAGTGTTGACAGATTCAGTCAATTTGTAATATTCTTCTCTATGAACCTTTTTTTACTTTCATATGTGCAAGTTTGAAACTCGCAGTCCTGTGGAAGACTGTCTAACAGGAGTGTATGACCCAAAAGTCCCTAATGCCCGTTTAACCTTTAGCAAATCTGCGGATCAGCAACTGGATTGAGGCGAGGAAGAGCTACCCCGCTGGGCTTTTAGTTGTTAGCGGTGCGAGTACCCCACATGGACGGCCGGTTTCCGGTAGTTGAGAGTCGGTACCTTCTGGATAGGTAGCGGGATGTGGGGTAATGCTGGACGACGAAAGGGATGGTGCGCATGTTGATTTGAACCATGCAGCACAGGATGCGAATGCGGATTGTGACACGGTGCCGCACAGTGCCAATGGGGGTTCGGGCGATGCTACCATTTTGGGCCCGCAACGCAGGAACCGGAGATGGGACCGGCGTGAGAAGGCAAGGATCACCGCAGAAAGCTTTGAGCACGGCGCGTGCATTTCGGCAGTCGCGCGGCGCCATGGCGTTAGCCTTGGCCTTCTTCACTACTGGCGCCGGACGTTGAGAGACCGGGGCGCACTGGATGCGGTCACGATGGTGCCAATCGAGGTCGATGACGAGCCGGTTGCAGCACGAAGTGATCTGGAGATCGAAATCGGTGGCGCGCGTGTTCTGGTGCGCGGTAGGGTCGACGGCAGTTTGCTGCGAACCGTACTAGCCCGAATAATTCATCCGATTGAGTTTCGGACGGCAGGGTTGGGCGATTTTGCTGGTGCGGGGCACGCGGGATCGTCCCCGGCGAGGGGCCGGATTTTGTGTGGATCGAGGTTTGCGGGTTGACGGGGACGGGTTCGATTTTGGCGTGCTTGCCGCGCCGTTCAGGTGACGAGGCGCGGGATGCGTGCGAGGGCGATCCGGAAGATGTTTTGATCGGGACATGCCGTTGGCCACTGTACCCGGATGAGGGTTTTCAATTCAGTGACGCGGGCGGCGATCTTGATGAGGCGCAGGCGCAAGGTGTCGAACTGGACGGTGCGCCAGATGGAACGTTTCGGCATGGCGGTGCGCAGGCCCCACATCAACCAGTAGGCCCCGGCATGGAGGAACAGCCGTAACTGGTTGGCGGTGGCCCTGGTGCAGGATGTGCGATCGGCGGCAAGATGGGTTTTCCAGGACTTGATGTGGTTTTCGGCCTGACCGCGTCGGCAATAGACCTGTTCGTAAAGCCAGCGGGGCGAACCCTTTTTGAGACTGGTGACGATAAAGCGGGTGTCAGCGCCCTGTCCACCGACCTCGACACGGGCGATGATCCGCTCGACCCGGCTCCAGCTTTTGGCGCCATCGTTGAATGCCTTGAAGCGGCGCACTTTGCCCGCGTCTGATCCGCTGGTGAGCGCGGCGTCGAAGCGCGCTTTGGTGCTGGTTTCCAGATCGGTGATATGGCGGCGCAGGGTCGGGGTTGGTGCAACGCCGAGAATAAAATCGTGGCCGCCCGCCCGGCACCAGTCGAGCACCTCGGGACAGCAATAGTGGCTGTCACCGCGCAGCAGAATGGTCGTCTTTGGCCAATGGCAGCGGATCGCGCGCAGCAGGCGGCGCAGGAAGGCGCGGATTTCTGTGCCCTTTGGTCGTTTGGCCGGACGCAACACGGCGGTGATGAAGCGGCCTTGGCCATCGAACACGACGATGGGCTGAAAGCCGTATTCGTCATGATGGGCATTGAACAGTCGCAACTGCTGACCACCATGAACGGCGTCAAAGGTAACCGTTGCAGGCACCCCACGTTTTCGAGCTGATTGTTGGCGGGTAGAATTGCGCGCGTAATTTGCAGGGAGCGCGCGATGACGGTCGATTTTACCG
>Ga0302315_10005895_pt1 | contig 10360 bp, 6 predicted proteins | sample III_Palsa_N3_1_FD_200532 | JGI IMG/M metagenome (GOLD analysis project Ga0302315, IMG submission 200532) | Peat permafrost microbial communities from Stordalen Mire near Abisko, Sweden - III_Palsa_N3_1 | ecosystem: Environmental > Terrestrial > Soil > Palsa > Peat permafrost | place: Sweden... | reverse complement strand
GTATTAGTTAATTTAAACAGATTGAGATTGAAGTTTACGCTGGTTATTTTATTCGGACTGATCTGCTCAGGCGCTTCTGCACAATGGTATCATATCAGCCTGAAAAAAAAGCAACAGCCACGCGCCGTGCCGGATGAACTTGTAATTGCCGATCATTCCGTGGACAGGCTGCCGCCTTTGAAGACTGATTTTCCTAAAGTCTCTCCAATCAGGTTTGCACCAAGCGATTTTTGCCTGGAGGCACAGGAGGCCCTGGTGATGAAGGCCGCCCAGCACAATATGCGTTTCAGAGTATATAATGATGCGAGTTATAACTTCAGCGACCTTGCGCACCTTTTTGCCCAGCAGCACCGCTTTTCCGAAGCCATATGGTATTTGCTCCAAAGCACCAACATTTCGAAACAGGAAAATGACGACAAGCACACCATTACCAACCTGATAGACCTGGCCACGATAAAAGTTACAATGGGCGAATACGCCCTGGCACAGCAGGACCTTGATGAAGCCCATGATCTTGCAACCCTGCGAAAACTGGAGGAATATATAGACACCATCGACCTGGCTGTACTGTATTTGAAACAAACCCGTGAGCCAAAACAGAAGCCGGTGATGATTTACGCCGACGATGCGCTGGATAAAACAAAAGGCCAATAATAAATATTCTTATCCCGGGTTTAATACATAGCTGTTTTTGTAACAATCTCGTAAAATCCCGGATGTTTTATTCGTTTTGATAAAACATTATTGTATAATTGTTATTGTTTTAAAAGAGACAGCGATTTTAGCTGTCTCTTTTTATTTATTATATTATTTACATTAGCGCCCCTATAGGCACAAGTATTGATGTTGTTTAACTTACCCGAATTAAAGACCGTAAAAGATATGTTTAAAAGATTGTGTTTATTGCTGGTGCTCGGCACCGCACTCGCCTGCCACGCCAAACCGGCAAAATTTATAAAAGTTGCCGGCTCAAACGATATTACCCCTGATCAGCAGCAAAGTATCGTTTGCAAAACAGTAGCTGAACTGATCACCAATTACAACTATAAAAAAGTTCCGCTGAACGATTCGTTGTCGGAGGTGATATTTAACCGCTACATTAAGGAGCTTGACGAAAGCCATAACTATTTGCTGGCATCAGACGTGGCTGATTTCAAAAAGTACAAGGATGTTTTGGACGACGATGTAAAAAGCGGCAACCTGAATGATGTATTTTACATTTTCAATGTATACCAAAAAAGATACATGGAACATATAAAGTACTCCATTGCTCAACTGGATAACGATTTCAACTTCGATCAAAATGAGGATTTCGTTTATGACCGTGAGAATTTGCCCTGGGTTGCCTCACAGGCCGAAATGGACAAGTTATGGGCATTACGTACCAAATACGACCTGCTAAATTTAAAGCTCGCTAATCCAGACCTGGCAAAGGACAAAGAAACGCTGCGTAAGCGCTACGAAAACTTGTTGTCGCAAGCCAATAAGCTCAATAACCAGGATGTTTTCGGGGCTTTTATGGATGCCTTTACCGAGGCGATTGACCCACACACAAATTATTTTACCCCTTCAAACGCAGCCAATTTCAATATCGAAATGTCGCGGCAGCTGGAAGGCATCGGCGCAGGGCTCAATACTGAAAATGATTATATCATCATCAAATCCATCGTTCCCGGAGGGCCTGCCGACAAGAGCAAGCAACTGGGCGTTGACGACCGTATAGTCGGCGTAGCACAGGGGGCTAACGGAGAGTTTCAGAACATCGTGGGCTGGCGGATTGAAAACGCCATAGCCTTGATCCGTGGTACAAAGGGTACGACTGTTCGGCTGGAAATATTGCCGAAGGGTACCAGCGTATCAGGCAAGCCAAAGGTGGTTGAGATGGTACGCGAGAAGATCATCTTAAAGGACGAATCGGCCAAAAAAGAGATCAAAACCTTTAACAGCAACGGAAAGACCGTTAAGATCGGTATTATTTCCGTGCCGGCATTTTATATCGATTTCAACGATTACAAGTCGGGAAATCCAAATTACAAGAGCACCACCCATGATGTTAAACTACTGATCGACTCGCTGAAACAGCAGGGCGTAGACGGCATCGTTATGGATATGCGCGAAAACGGAGGCGGCTCGCTGATGGAAGCCATCGAGCTTACCGGCCTGTTCATCAAAACCGGCCCTGTAGTGCAGGTGAGGGGCTCGGACGACCAGGTGGAAGTAGATAAGGATGAAGATCCCTCCATTGCATACACCGGCCCCTTAGCGGTATTAGTCGACCGGTTCAGCGCTTCGGCAACTGAGATATTCTCCGGCGCCATACAGGATTATGGCCGCGGACTCATCATCGGTACACAAACTTATGGCAAAGGATCGGTACAGAATGCAATCGACCTGGACAAGATTCCGCAATTGCATGATCGCATTGCAGAATTTGCGTCGACCAAAGGCGCTTCTACCGGCAGCCAGTCTACATTCGGACAACTCAATTTAACGATAGCCAAATTCTATCGCATCACCGGTAATTCAACCCAGCATAAAGGCGTAATGCCCGATATCCAATTCCCGAGCGTTATCCCGATGGATAAGTATGGGGAAGATACCGAGCCCTCGGCTATGCCTTTTGATGTGATCGCTAAAACGGATTATACCAAAGTGGGTGATTTTTCATCGGTACTGCCGGAACTACAACAACTACACGACCAACGCATGGCTGCCAGTGCCAGTTACAAATACCTGGAGGAAGACATTGCTGACTTTAAAAAGCATGATTCGGAAAAGAGTGTCGTCCTGAACGAAGAGCAACTGAAAAAACAACGCGAGGCGGATGATAAGAAATCATTCGAGGACGAAAACAACCGCAGAGTAGCAATGGGTTTACTGCCATTGAAAAAGGGTGAGCCAAAGCCAACTAACGAGGATTTGGATTTTCTGAAGAGGGAAACCGGCCAGATACTCACCGATTATATCGGCATTTACAGTAAGCTCAGCAGCAACAAAGGCGCGGGAGTGCAGGTCAACCAGTAAAATATTCGGAAACTAACAAACAAATCCCGGGCAACCGGGATTTGTTGTTTATAACCTTTTTTCAATGGCAAGGGCGTTGCTTGAGTTTACGGATAGAGGCATCTATTGCGCTCCGGGTGATTTTTACATCGACCCATGGAAACCCGTTGATAATGCTGTAATTACCCACGCCCATTCGGACCACGCTTATGCGGGGAATAAAAAATATCTTGCCCACCATCTATCACGCGAGGTTTTATTGTACCGCTTAGGCGACATTGAGCTACAGACAGTAGCTTACGGCGAAACGGTGACGAAGAATGGCGTGCATATCTCCCTTCATCCTGCCGGCCATGTTATTGGCTCGGCGCAGGTACGCGTGGAATACCAGGGGCAGGTGTGGGTGGTTTCGGGAGACTATAAAGTGGAAAACGATGGCGTATGCACGCCATTTGAACCGGTTAGCTGTCATCATTTTATATCGGAATGCACTTTCGGGATGCCTGTTTTTCAATGGCGGCCACAAGCTGCCGTCTTTAACGATATCAATTCCTGGTGGCGAAGCAATCTGCAGCAGGGACTTGCCACCGTTATTGTGGGCTATTCGCTGGGCAAGTCACAGCGTGTCCTCCAAAATCTTGACTTGTCGCTTGGCAAAGTTTATACCCACGGCGTGATCGAAAACACCAACGAAGCGCTCCGGCGAAACGGTGTGCAATTAAATCCTACCGAACGCATAACGCCTGAATCTTTAAAGGAAGAAGTTCGCTCAGGAATTGTCCTTGCGCCGCCTTCCGCAGTGGGTACGCCCTGGATGCGGCGGTTTCAGCCATACAGGTTTGGCTATTGTTCAGGATGGATGGCCTTAAGGGGCGCCAAACGTAGGCGCGCGGCCGACAGGGGCTTTGTGCTGTCGGACCATGCCGATTGGAATGGGCTCATCAGTGCGATCGATGCTACGGGCTGCGAATGTGTTTACCTGACGCATGGCTACACCGCAACCTTCAGCCGCTATTTGAATGAGATAGGCTATAATGCAAAGGAAGTACACACTCTTTATGGCGACGACGAGGAGGCAGGACTTCGGCCATCCGCTGAGGAAGATGCCGCTCCCGCAGAGGAGGGAAATGATTTGTCGCCTGGTAAGAATACCGGGCCTGATCAGAAAAAGGGAGGCGGGTTATGAGAAACTTCGCACAATTGTTTCTTTCACTCGACGAAACCAACAAAACCAACGAGAAGGTAAAAGTTTTGAAGGACTATTTTAACGGTGTGCCCGATAGCGATAAAATGCACATGCTGGCCTTGTTCACAGGCCGAATGCCCAAACGCCAGATCAACTCAACCTTAGTGCGCACCTGGGCGATAGAGGCTTCAAAAATACCGGCGTGGCTTTTTGGCGAAAGCTACCAGGTAGTGGGCGATCTTGCCGAAACTATGGCATTGCTGTTACCACGGCCCACCGGGACGAGCAGCAAAGCGCTCACGGAATGGGTGGAAGAAATAAATGGGCTGGCGGATAAAACTGAGGAACAGAAAAAACTGTGGCTGATGGACTCCTGGGCCATGCTCGACAGCAGCGAGCGGTTTGTATTTAACAAGCTGCTTACCGGGAGCTTCAGGGTAGGTGTATCACAAAACCTGGTGATCAAGGCGCTTTCCGAAATATCGGGGTTGGACGCACCCACTTTAACGCACAGGATAATGGGTAAGTGGATGCCGGATACGTACACGTACGCCCAATTCATCCAAGGCCAGGGTGCTGCCGACGATATATCAAGACCATATCCCTTCTTTCTGGCCTACCCAATCCAGGAAACTTCCGAAAAGCAAAAATCCGCGGCTGAACTAAGGATTGAACTGGGAGAGGAGACCGAATGGCAAGCGGAATGGAAATGGGATGGTATACGATCGCAATTGATCAAACGCGACGGAAAAATATTTATTTGGAGCAGGGGCGAAGACCTCGCCACCGACAAATTCCCCGAACTGCATCCATTTATCAATGCGCTTCCTGACGGCACAGTGCTCGACGGCGAGCTGCTAAGTTTTAACTATGGCCAGCCAATGCCGTTTAATGTGCTGCAAACACGGATAGGGCGTAAAAATTTGAGTAAAAAAATATTGGAGGAAAGCCCCGTGGCCGTCATAGCCTACGATTGCATGGAATATCAGGGTGAGGACATCCGCTATAAAACGCAGGCGGAGCGCAGACTCTTATTGGAACGCCTCCAGGCCGACACCCCTTACCCGGCAATATTTAATCTTTCCGCGTTGATCCCATTCGAAAGTTGGGAAGAATTGGAAAAAATCCGGGAACAGTCGCGGGCAATGATTGCCGAGGGCATCATGCTGAAGAGAAAAAGCGCCGCGTACCAGGTTGGGCGCAAACGGGGCGACTGGTGGAAATGGAAGATTGATCCGCTTTCCATCGACGCGGTAATGATCTATGCCCAAAAAGGCCACGGCCGCCGCGCGGACCTGTATACCGATTATACTTTTGCCGTATGGGACGGCGACAAACTCGTGCCTTTTGCAAAAGCCTATTCAGGTTTGACGGATGCGGAGATCAATAAGGTAGATTATTTTATCAAAAGGAACACCCTTGAGAAGTTCGGCCCTGTGCGAACAGTAAAACCTGAATTGGTTTTTGAGATTGGCTTCGAAGGTATTAACAGATCAACGCGGCATAAATCGGGAATTGCGCTTCGTTTTCCGCGAATTTTACGCTGGCGGCAAGACAAACCTAAGGAAGAAGCAGACACGCTTGAAACGCTGAAGGGGTTTTTGGGTGAGTGAATTCAATGATGAAGGACGCGATAGGGCCCGACATATATATTCGCCGGTTAATTGGATTTGCCCGATGACGCATCTTTCATCATTTGCTCAAGCTCGCCGCTGTGGTCCTGAACGGTTTTCATTCCCCACGCAGAACCTTTTTGAAATAGTTCCGACTGCTTGTCCATCATCGCTTTCCCCGCCGGCGTTTCCATAAAGTCGGCTATTTTATTTAATTCATCTTCGGTAAACTCAGATGCGTAAATCGGAATAAAGGCGGCCTTTAATTGCTCCCAGCCGACATATTTATCCAGAAACTTATTCATCGCCGATGCGAAAGCATCCCTTTGGTCTTCCGGGAGTTGTTTCGATTGCATGACAACCACCTGGTCGAACATCTTTTTCATACTTTCCTTAAGGCCTGAAGCCACCACAACGCGTTCGGCTGCATTAAGCTGGGATTGTGTAAAATTGGTCGTGGCTTGGCCTTTCACGAACATCGAACAAAACAGCAAAAATCCTATGGAGGCTGCAATGGTTAATTTAAATTTCATCAGTTAAATATTTTGAACTTCCTAAAGATAGCAAAAGCAACAAGAACGACGACTGAATGTTGCAAGAAGACAACGATGTACTTAGGGCTCCAGAGCCAACTTTAACTAACTATTTAAAGCCAGGCATTATTTTAATGCGTTTATCCTCGTAGGTGAATAGCCGGAACTGTCGCCGAACCCGAAAATTTGTTATGTATTTTGACCTATATTTGTATAGATGGAACTTTCACCGCGACATATCAATACCATAAAGGATTTTTTTTCCACCCTGCCGGTAAAGAAGGCCTATCTCTTTGGTTCCTACTCACGCAACGATGCCGACGAAAACAGTGACATTGATATCCTGGTTGAACTTGACCATGCCACGCCAATAGGGATGCAGTTTTTTACCTATGGTGACAAACTAAAGGGTCTTTTGAATAAAAACGTTGACGTAGTTAGCTATGAAGGATTGTCGAAGCATGTTAAGCCGATCATTGATAAAGAAAAGGTATTGATATATGAAAGGCAAACTAAGAAAATGTAGTTGGATAGGCCCATCATTATAATCTATTGATTAACTAAATTTATATAGGTTTTATCTATTGAATATCCGGCGTTCCTGATGGGCAGATTTTTAATATACGGCCCCGGTTATAGAAACCTAATTCTTATAAAGGATAATTTTCGGATACTTAACAAAGGGCCTACTTCATTCACCCGGTTCTTCATTTGTAACAAATCTATCACAAAATCACGCCAATTATGCCCACAGGCTAATGTTTGTATATTCGTACAACTATTAACTGCACATGAAGAAAATATTACTCTTATGTTTTCTGTTTTTTGCCGGACGATCGTTTGCGCAGGAAACCTTTCCTGTAAACGGCCCCTGGGACACCCGGCCGGGACAATATGCTTTCATCAATGCCACTATTGTAGCCAGTCCCGGTGAAACCATTTCCAACGGGGTTTTGCTGGTAAAAGACCGGCTCATAGAAGGCGTCGGCGCTGGTTTAACTGTACCCAAAGGATATGTGGTCATCGATCTAAAAGGCAAGTATATATACCCGGGCTTGATCGACGCGTATACCACTTATGGTATGCCCGAGGCGCCGCGGCAGGCTTTCCCTCAGGGCGGTTTTGGCCGTATTCCTGTCTACACATCAACCAAGGCAGGCGCTTTTAATTGGAACGAGGCTATCAAGCCCGAAATGAATGCCAAAAGCATTTTCCATGCCGATGCTGCGAAGGCCGAAGAGTTACGCAAGAATGGGTTTAGCACGGTGCAATCGCTGGTACACGATGGCATTGCCCGCGGCACTTCGGTAGCCGTTACACTTGGCGACGAACGCGACAATGAGTTAATGCTAAACGACCAGGCGGCGGCGCATTATTCCTTCAGCAAGGGGACGGCCGCCACCAATTATCCTTCCTCGCTGATGGGCAGTATTGCGCTCATCCGGCAGACCTACTATGACGCGGAGTGGTACAAAAACCAAAAAGAGGAATATAATATTTCACTGGAAGAATTTAACCGCGAGCAGGCCCTGCCGCAGGTTTTTGAGGTGACGGACGCTTTTAGCGTACTGCGGGCGCAAAAGATCGGAAAGGAGTTTGGTAAGCAATATATCTATAAAACCGACGGCAAGGAATACCGGCGTTTAGACGCCATGAAAGCGCTGGGCGCCGGCTTTATCATCCCCCTTAATTTCCCCGAACCATACGACGTGGAAGACCCGCTGGATGCACGAAACATCAGCTATACCCAATTGAAGGACTGGGAACTGGCGCCCACTAACCCGGCGGCATTGGAAAAGGCGGGTATAAATTTCGCGCTCACCTCCTTCGGCCTGGAAAAAGCAACTGATTTTTGGACCAACCTGCACACGGCAATTGATATGGGCCTGAGCGAAAAACAGGCCCTCCGGTCATTGACCGTAATTCCGGCTGAAATGCTCGGCATAGCCGACAAAACAGGCACACTGGCAAAAGGTAAACTCGCCACTTTCCTGGTCACGTCAGACGACCTGTTTAAAAAAGAAAACATCATTTATGAAAACTGGATAGAGGGACGGCAATACGTGGTCACCCGTATGGATGTTGCCGATCTGCGGGGTACCTACGATTTTTCCGGCGACGGCCTGCCCGGGTTAACGATGAAGATCGGCGGCACGCCGGGGTCTTATGAATTGAATATCGAGCGAAAGGCCGATAGTGCGCAAGCCCGGGGAACGATCACCCGAAGCGGCGACATGATCAGCGTTTATTTCGACCTGAAAAAACCGGCCGGCAACACCCGCCTGAGTGGCTACATCACCAGCCTGTCGCCCTTAACTTTCGAAGGAAACGGTGTAATGCCCGACGGCTCTGAAATTAAATGGAAAGCGACTTATAACGGCGTAGCAGCTCCGTCGCCACGGCGAGACCAGGCAAAACCGGACACCATCACCGGGCCTGTGATCTACCCTTTCACAGCTTACGGCGCCACTGTTTTGCCGAAAGCGGAAACCGTTCTTTTTAAAAATGCCACCGTTTGGACCAATGAAAAAGAGGGCATTCTAAAAAACACGGATGTGTTGATCGAGAGCGGCAAGATAAAAGCTGTTGGAAAAAACCTGAATGCCGGCAATGCGAAAGTTATAGATGCAACCGGGATGCACCTGTCGCCGGGCATCGTAGACGAACACTCCCACATCGCCATCACCAACGGCATCAATGAAGGTACGCAGGCCGTTACCGCCGAAGTGCGCATAGGCGACGTGCTCAATGCCGAAGACATCAATATTTACCGCCAGTTAGCCGGCGGCGTCACTACCTCGCATATCCTGCACGGGTCGGCCAATCCCATCGGCGGGCAAAACCAGATCATCAAACACCGCTGGGGCGTGCTTCCGGAGGAAATGAAGTTTGAGCAGGCCCCGCCATTCATAAAATTCGCGCTCGGCGAGAATGTAAAAGGAAGCAACAACAACATCGCCTTCGGCGCCACCCTTCGTTATCCGCAAACACGCATGGGCGTAGAGCAGGTGTACGTGGATGAATTTACCCGCGCAAAGGAATACAAGGCTGCCCGGGCGCTAAAAGGCAATAATGTGCGCCGCGATCTCGAACTGGATGCCATCGTTGAGATCCTCGACGGCAAGCGCTACATCACTTGTCACTCCTATGTTCAATCGGAGCTGAACATGCTGATGCATGTGGCCGATTCAATGGGCTTTAAGATCAACACGTTTACGCACGTGTTGGAAGGCTACAAGGTGGCCGACAAAATGGTGGCCCGGGGCATCAACGGGTCCACTTTCTCTGATTGGTGGGCCTATAAAATGGAAGTCGCCGAGGCTATTCCCTACAATGGCGCCATCATGCATAACATGGGCGTAAACACTGCCTTTAACTCAGACGACGAAGAAATGGGCCGGCGTCTTAACCAGGAAGCCGGAAAAGCCGTCACCTATGGAAAAGTAAGCGAAGAAGAAGCGCTTAAATTTGTAACCCTGAACCCGGCAAAGATGCTCCACGTAGATAAATGGGTGGGCAGTATTAAGCCGGGCAAAGACGCTGATTTAGTGCTATGGTCGGCCGATCCATTATCCATATACGCCGTGGCTGAGAAGACTTACGTAGATGGCATACCTTATTGGGACCTGGACAAAGATGCCGCCATCCAGCAGGCGATGAAAGCTGATGAGGCCAGGATCATCCAAAAGATGATAACGGCAAAAAATAAGGGCGCCGCCACACAACGCCCACCCGGAAGACGGCCGCGGGGTGAAGAAGACGAGGAAGAGGATTGATTTTTTGATGTGCAAATGTGCAGATATGAAGTGTGCGGATGATTTTAATGTAAGGATAAAGACATAAACAAGGTAAATGAATAAGATATTTTTAGTTTTCGGACTATTGTGCCTAAGTACCTGCCTCGCATTTGGCCAGGCAAATATTTCACCGGCGAAACCGCAGGCGAAGGCCATAATAATTGCCGGCGCGACTATCCATGTGGGCAACGGACAGGTGATCACTAACGGGTATGTTGCCTTCGATAA
>Ga0302315_10005893_pt1 | contig 10361 bp, 16 predicted proteins | sample III_Palsa_N3_1_FD_200532 | JGI IMG/M metagenome (GOLD analysis project Ga0302315, IMG submission 200532) | Peat permafrost microbial communities from Stordalen Mire near Abisko, Sweden - III_Palsa_N3_1 | ecosystem: Environmental > Terrestrial > Soil > Palsa > Peat permafrost | place: Sweden... | reverse complement strand
ATTGATCTTTTGCGCTGCAACGTAGGCCGCCTTGAAGATCGTGAAAAGGTTGGTTATCTCCTTCGCTGTCTCAATCCGCTGAAGATGGTAATCAAACTCATCCGTGTCCATCTGCCCGGCAGGGGTGACCGATTCAGCACCGTTGCCGTCGTTGTCGTCTTCACCCACTGCAACGTTGAATATCATCTTCACCAGGTAGCGCATGCCGTACTGGGTTGCTGCACCAGTGGCGTGCGTCTTGGTCATGACGTCGCCACCCTTAGCGCCCTTGCCATCCGCTGGCATGTCGATCTGATAGTGCTTTGTGTAGCCACCGCGTGAAACATCGCAGAGAACCCGTACGCATTCAGCCACAGGGGAATCGCCAGTATTGAACGACAGCGAGAAACCCTCTTCTGCGTATATCGGGCGTAGCACACTGTCCAACTTGGCATAACTGGCATAGCGGCTCTTGGTTTGAGGGTTGTGCGCATCCGCAGATATCCGGCGCATCTTGTGTTGCACGCGCTGCATGGCTTCGTTGAACTCGACCTTTGCTTGGTACTCAACCATCTCGCGCTGCAACGCCGCCAGCCGTTCAATAGTGTCGATTGATGAACCCTGCGCGATGGCAGACTGGATGAGCTGCATCGCGTTCGGGGTGGGCGCTTCCAACTCGCCCGACTTCACGCGCTCGAGGGCTACCGATCCTTCCAGTTGCTTCGTAAGTGTGCTCATTTGCCTTCCGCCTTTGCAATTGCAGCGTCAGCGAACCCAATGAGATTTCTTTCTGCTTGCGTGTAATATTCGGGATTCTTTCCCCACTCTTTAGCCAGAGAAAGTATTTCCTTGAGTGCTTCTAGGAGTTCAGGGGCTGCGGCTATTAGTTCCGCATCGTACTTCCAGCGCTGAATTGTTGCCGCCATATCGTCATGCTTCGCAACGTTTAGGAATATGTAGACGCCCTCGGAAGCGCTCTCTACTGCAGCGCACCGCTGCCTGCTGCCGGGACGGTAAACAGATCTCCAAGGTGCTTGCGTATATAGGCTCATGCGATCACCAGTATGGCCACAGTAAGGAGGGCCACCGCCCAAGCCAGAGAGAATCCAAGGAGTGCGGAGAGATGAGATTCTTGCTTATTCGTCGTCATACAGGCCTCCATCGTTGTCGTCTTCGTTATCTGGTTGTCCCCAAGTTGGCTCTATTGGGTCGTAGTCGTCATCTGTGCAGCCGGGAGGAAGGTTATTCATGCAACCTCCCGCATGGCGCGTAGCAGGTGACTTCTTGCACTCATCAGATGGGCGGTGAAGTCTGATATCGTTGCGCCCTCATGCGGGATGCGCTCATCAATCAACGAGTCAACCAGCTTCACAATGACTTCCAGTTCAAGCTCGGTTGGCATTTTGGGGTCTACTGTTACCCGAAGGCCTCGGCATGTCTCCTGAATATGCTGCGTCATGCGACCTCCCGAAGTTCTGGGTGAGCACGAAAGGCGCATTGCGCTAATACAACAGCCTGAACCGCAGCACTATTTGCGTTTCTGCGAAGGATGTCGTCGCACATGAATCCGAAGGCGTACTCCATGCCCATATACAGGGAGTGAAGCTCCTTTGAGCTGGCTATCAGGTGGGTCATCGCGTCACCGCCACGATGAAGTGAAATACCCGCACAGTAAGGTAGCCCAGGGCGTACCAGGCGGCTGTAGCTACAATGAGGGCTCCGATGATCGCAGTGTGCACGCGCCATCCGAATGTGGGACGCGGATCGGTTTCTAGGTCGCTGCTTTGGTCACATTCATTGCCGCCCAGCCCTGTGGCGTCTCGATCGGCTCGAAAGTCACCCTCTGCCCAGGTGTCATTGCTTCGGGTTCCCTGAAGCTCTTCTTGTGGGCAAAATATTGAATTTGGGAAGGAGTCTTCAGAAAGCAAAAAGCCCCCTTCCCGCGGATTCGATCCACAGTTCCGGTCATATAGCCCTCTAGTTGTCGGTGGGATGTTGCTATGCTGAATGCTGCCAGCGGCTGGATACTTCAGGTAGTGTCCGAACATCGATGTAACCCCATAGTTGGGGGTCAAACCATCGGCTCAACTATCGGCTTATTCGGAACAATGAGCCATGAGATTAGAAGGCTCGTGCTCTATAAATACAGGCTGATGATCTAATCTGTATTCCGATACTTTGCTTCGGGGGTGACCGCTGAAATAAGTACAGAACAAATATGAGCCATAAGCCGAAACGCGTCAAGCGAAATCGGATGATTTCCTAAAAATATTTTATTTCGGGGCAACCAAAAAGAAAAGACTCCCATTTCTGGGAGTCTAAGGTGGTGCGAGCGGCAGGAATCGAACCTGCGACCCTCTGCTTAGAAGGCAGATGCTCTATCCGACTGAGCTACGCCCGCCTTCTGAACGAGTCTATTTTATTCAATGCGTCAAGGGAAGCAGAGAATCGAGTACTGCAGTAGTGCCGCATCATCTGGTCGGAGACGTGGCCAGAGATTGCCTTCACTACTTCGGGCGCAGTGCCGTTCTCCAGCATCTTCGTGATGGATTGGTGCCTAAGACAGTGCGGAGTGAGCCAGGGCAGGTCTGCAGCGTCCCGCAGGGCATTGAATGAGCACCGCAGCCATGAGGTAGAAGCAGGCTGGTAGGGGTCCCATCGGTTACGGGTAAGGCGCTTTGGGAAGATGTAGTGTTCGGGCATAAAGGAGCCAAGAGTCTTTGCACGTTTGAAGCAGCGCTGCATTGCATCCAGAGCTGTAGTATTCAGCGGAATCGTCCGCGCCCGATACTGGTTTTTAGTCTGTTCGGGGTTCACGGTGAAGCGGCCAGAATCTAGCGATACATGCTCTAACCGCAGGTGCCTCAGCTCCGATCCGCAGGCCGTAGTGTTGACTGAAAGACTCGCCACTAGATAAGCAAGCTCAAAATCAGCATTGGTTTCAGCCACTTTGAAGAGGCGGTACTCCTCTTTCTGGGACATTACCTTGGGCTTTTGGGATGGTGGCAACGGCAATGGTCTGTAGTGTTCACGAAAGTCTCCCCATCTGCCGCAGCGCTTTAGGATCTGCTGCATTACGGAGCCTTCATGATTGATGATAGAAGCCTGAACGGGACCACTCCACAATCCCGTCTCGTTGGTTGTCCGCTCCCGTTGGTATCTGCGTAGATGCCCTATGTGGATCTCTGCGGGGGTTAGCTCAGAGTAAAAACGCCCCAATTGCTTGACGCACTGCGCCTTCTGGAGGAATGTGGTTTCTTTCAGAAAGGGCTTGCACGTCTCTAACCATATAACCGCGGCAGTAGGAAATAGCAGGTGTGACAGTGAATCTGGATCGTGGCCCATGACATCGATTCTTGAAGATATACACGCTGGGCAATTTATGTGGCCAAACGTGTGCTGGAGTTGTGGAATAGAAACCGCATTGGTTTCCCCTCGCAACTCAGGGTCTGGGAGTAGTTCAGCAGTGGTCATCGATATTGGTCCTTGCTGGAGACAAGTGGCCTTGATATCAATACCGTATACATAATGTGGTCATATTGCTATACGAAATAGGTACGAATTACTTGATTTTCACATGGTCAAAAAGTACTCCTCCTTACTCAATAGCACCGTAGCACAAACGTAGTACCTTTGGCATACTTTAATAATACAATAGTAATTAAATATGCCATTGTCTCCGTAAGCGTTGATAATCAACAACATGGCTAAGGCGAGGGACAAGATAATCCCGGTGCGCGTGAACGTCGCAGAGAATGATGTTCTGGAAGAGATCGCGCGGAGGACCGGGCAAGCGGTGTCGGCAGTGTTACGTGGTGCAATGCTGGAAAAGGGGGAGAAGATGGGAATCCACCTTAACGAAGTAAAGCCCCCAACCAAAGGCAGGGGGCGGTAAGTGATTATCAAGTTCTATCGAATTTGGCGAGATTTCTTCTTGTGTCCCCGCTGTGAGTATTGTTTTAAGAGGGTGCAGCAGGGGAAGCGTTTTTGCAATTCAGAATGTGCTGATGAAGCGCTCGAAAGACAGACTTTTTCGTTTTGATACCTAAATCAATTCGTCCGCTGCGGCGTCAATCCCCTCTTTCACTACCTTGGGATCATTCGTAGTCGGGGAACTCATCGCCGCTGCATCCTCGATTCTCTGGGCATGAGTGAAGGGCGCCGGCTTTCCAGTTTCCAAAATGCAAACCTCGTAGGGCTGAGAGGCGCACTGCCTGCAGGCGATCTCGATAGCGGTCATAGGGTCATCCAGTCTCTTGCAGAAAGATCTAACCAGTCGCAAAGGTGTACCGTTTCCATCTGCCTGCGGAGAGGAGACAAGCCTCCACTGTGGGCAAAAACGAGGATGTTGTGTTCGTTCACTCGGATATAGCAACCGTCCGTCCATCCCTTCCGCCTGACTTTTCCGCCAGCCTTTAGTGTGTCCAAGGCCCACTTGAACGCATGGGTTTGCGTTACAGGCTTGCCCCAAATATCCAGCTCTTCCAAAACCATCACCAGATTCCTTTGTAGATTCCGAGAGCTGCAATCCTCTTCAGTTCGTTATCGAAGATTGGGCCGTGTCCGTTGTAGGGCTTGACTGCTATATGCCCCATTTCATGAATGAGCCAGAACTTTGCTATGCGGTCGTCGTGCACCCATCTGTGGTCAATGCAGATCTCCAGGCCTTCGACCTTTTCGTCTTCATAGTCTTCGCAGAATCCGTAGAGTCCGTGGTCCTCTTCGCAGGCACCGAAATAGACGTCTACTTCATCAAGTCCTGGGAGTCTTCCATTCCAGCCCTTGCGGTTGAAGTGGGTGTACCAGCGTCGTAGGCGTCGATCGTCCGCATTCATGCGAACCGTTTTTGGTAATAGGCGAGATCGTAGAAGGGGAACCATTCAGGGCTAAACCGCGTGATAGTGCCGTTATCGGCCTGATTGATATTGATTACAAGGAAGCCCACGTGCGCCTGTAGTTTCTTCTTGCGCATAAACATCGTCTGGTCACAGGTGCAGCCTGTTTGAACGGTGTGTACTTCGCGGGGATAGCCGTAATTGAACTTGTGGTAGTGGCCAGCAAGCTCTACTTGCGGCTTCTCGCCTCCCTGGTAGCTCTCTACGCGCTTCTGGTCTGTGTATGAAATCGCATAACTCGAGCCGCCACCAGGATGCACCACACGCATACACGCTGAACCCGATCCATGCTCGAGTTTGACATCGCATTCTCCATAGCCAAGATACTTAAGATCATTTCTGCCTTGAGCTTCCGCCTGCATCTGGAGGTACTTTCCGACTTCAATACCTTCCCGTTGCTGGTACCAACCTTCATGGTCATCTCCTGCGATGTAGTGGGTTGTGATTCCTTTGCGCTGCGGGAACTTGTCGATCATGTAGTTGATCTGCGAATCGAGGCCCGGCGCCGTAACCAATTCTGTCTTGTTGAACCTCGCCTCGCCGTCGATCCAGTTTCCCGTATTGAAGACTTCAGTGATGCCCTCGCGCTCGAAGTGGTCATAGGCCGCGTTGAGGACATCGAGCCGGGAGTGTTTATTGCAGAGATGGTTGTCTCCGGTAACTCCGAATCGTCGCGTTCCGTTGGTTGACTTAATGACGGATTGGCCCGGCTCGATATGGATGCTGTCTTTCAGGTCGTACTTGCCGTTCAGCTCGAGCAGCATTACGCCTTTGGCCTTCATCTCTAGGATGGTGGCCTTGACGCGCTTAGGGGCGCAGTCAAGGGCGTCGGCAAGCTCTTCCTCGCTCAGCGGTCCTTTCTTGAGCAACTTGCGGATATCCTGGTGGGTAAGTGGTTCAGCAGCAGGCTCCATGAACTCTGAAGCCGTCTTAGGCTTACCCATGAAAGTTCCTCGAGCAATCCTACCTACCGTCGTAGATCCGCACCCAACTTTTGCAGCGATCTTTTCGTGCGGCATCCCTATTTCAAGAAATGCTTCTACTTGCTGAATCTGTTCCAGGGTCAGGGGGGGTGAGAACAAAGGGGGATCTCCTAGTGCTACAGGGTGGCGAAACTGTTCCAGACTTCAATGGAGTTTTCAACGTAAGACTCCAAGGCTTCGTGGTTCATCAAAGCCGTCGTGTGGTCGGCAAGGTGCATCTTTTGGGCAATCGCTTGTGCGGAGTCAGTGACTGCACGCGAACGCTTTGGAAGCCATCGTATTGCCGCAGAGCCAATCAGGGGCACGCCGAGGCTCACGGCATCAGCCGCAACGATGTTGAAGCTCTCTGACAGGCTTACCTGTAGGCAGAAATCCATCTCCTTGATGACTTCAAGGAAGGCCTCGTGGTCCAGCCATCCATGCAGGATGAGTTTGTTTCCTGTGGCCTCGACTGCGGCCTTGATTGACTTGAGGTTGTTGTCGCCGCCCTGCTCTTTGCGGGTGCCGTTCATGTGGAAGTGGAGAGTCTTGCCGGTCGAACGTGCGTAGAGGATTGCGCCAAGCGCCTGCTCGAGCTGATTCTTCAGCGGCCTGACTGCACCAAAGCACCCGACATGCAGGCTATTGCCGCGCTTGTGCTCATAGCGCATCTTCCGCAGCGGGTAGGAATTGGGGAGATAGAGGCTTTCACCGATCGCCTCAAAGTCTTGTTTAGCCTGACGAGAGTTAAACGCAACTTTAACGCCACTTTTTAGATACTCGGATAGCCACTCCATGCTGATGCCTTCGTTCGCAAGGAAGGGCATCTCAGAATGGATGCGGACAACGAACTCCACCGAGGGATGCAGTCGGCGCAGCTCTTTCAGCTTCAAAGGCGTTACCCATAGCGCTTCAAGGATGCAGATGCGCGGCCTAAACTCCGTAACTAACCTATCAATACAATTACCGTCTATTGCTTCTACTAGCTTGGCCCGATGCCCTTCCATCTTCAGCATGTCAACAACGAACGTGGCAGAGGTTCTGAGGCCGTTGCTGATCTGCTCATAGCCGTTATAGCTGTAGAACCGTTTGATAATGAAGAGGACCATGCTACTCCTGGACTAGGTTGTCGATGATGTCGGTTGGCTTGCAGCCTACCCAGCCACAAACTGAAGATATGTAGTGATTTGTGTTGTTCTCAACAGGGGGTGCCCAACGATTCAGGGCCGCGGCAACCGTGAGGCCCTTATATGACGGAGCTTCGAACAGAGCGCGCATAGCAGAATAGCCCGCAGCAAGTGTGGGAAAAATAGCAAAACGCCCATCACTACCAGTCGCACCGTGCGCCGCCGCGAACTTCCCATATTCGATATCTCCCGGATTATTATTCCGCTGTGGCCTGCTGCCAGACGCATTGACGCCTTCCATCCTGCCGATGGCTTCTAGAAAAGTCATGATTACTCCTTATTGTGTTTGGTAGAAGACCATCTTCAGGCCGTACTGACGTGTCGGATTGATGGTGTAGGGCTGAGAGATAATCGCGCTATTGGTGGCGCCAGAGGCCGCAGAGATTGCCTTCAAGGTCACCGTGGATGCAATAGCTATCGAGGTGCAGACAGGGCTGCTTGTAGTCGGTGCCGCGCCATTGATAGTGCAGTAAGTTGTAGAGCCTGATGTCGTGCTGGAACACGTAACAGTTTGCGCAGAGGTATAGGTTCCGGCGGTTGGGGTGCACGACGGAGTGGCAACGAGGGGAATCACAGTAAAGGTGCCGGTGAATAGCGAAGAATTTGTGTCGCCCGATAGTGTTCCGATCGCGTTGAGGGTGGTCGTGGAGGAGAGGCTTATCGCTGAAGAGTACGGTGTTCCATGGCTGCAGGTTCCGGCCGTGGTTGCTGTTGGCGTCGTTCCATCAGTTGTGTAACAAATGGTCGCGCCTGGTGTAGTCGTCGCAAGAGTTACGCTCACCGATCCCGTAAATGATCCTGCTGGTGGGGTGGATGTTGGTGTTGCAACAGTGGGTGTGCCGCCGACCAGTTCAAATGCACCTATAGAAGGACTGGAAGGCCGTGAGTTGCCGTTATAGTCGTTCGTAACTCCAGAGATCGCTACTCCCGCTCCGATCATCGGTGAGCCTGATTGAAGGTTCGGGTTGATGGCGTTGATGGCAGTGCTGGTGATCAGAGGATTGGTGCAGACCGTCCCAGTCTCACTCGGATACTGGCTGTCCGGGCATCCCTGTTTATTCAGGTAGTAACCGTTATTGCTGGCTGAACCACCTGGATTCGTAAAGGGATTGCCGTTGCCAAAGAACAAGTCCGAGGAGTAGACGCCAGCATTGCCCGGGTCAGGATAGTTGTAGCTCATGTTGTTTTTGAAGATGGCATAAGCGCCGCCGGTTGAGACGCAGGTAGAGGGCGAACTCTCAGAGCAGCCCCAGTTCCACATCGTGGTCGAGTAGCCGATAGAGGTGTTGTTGAGTACCGTTACCACCGTCCCAGCCTTCATCGCAAACACCCACGCTCCTCCAGATGCGCGGCAGAAGTCGCTTAGTTCCGCGTTCCATCCAGTGGGATTCGAGGGGAAATTGGAGGCTGTTGCCATCACGCGGCAGTTGCTGATGGAGACGTTATTGATCGCGGTGTTCGTCGCTCCGGCTCCTTCCTTGAAGGTCTGCCCCATGTTCCCTTCAGCCCATGAATCCGTCACGGTGACGTTTGGATTCGTAGATAAGTCATCCCCCAGATGGAGTGAGTCGAAGCCATCCTGTGCGCCCCACCTGAAAAAGGAGTGGTCCACATTGACCGTCTCGTTGCCGGTGGCTATTAGGACGAAGTTGTCTCCATCGCCACCCGAGTCATCGTCGTGGCAGTAGTTGTAGGTGTTCGCTGAAGAGGATGCGTTGAAGTTATAAGGTTTCACGGCAACACATCCCGACCAGTCGAAGGTTGAGTAGTGCACGTTGAAGGTGCCTTGCCCTTCGCATGACGTGTCGCAGCCGCCCGAATCGGAGTTGTACCCATCCCCACCATTCCCAGCCAGGTGAACATCGTTGAATGTCTTAACACCACTGGAAGAGAGAGAGTTATCGGTTGATCCTTCGATACCATCCCCGGAAATACCGAAGACTCCGAAGTCGGTCAAGGTTAGGTTGGTAGCTCCTGCAGATCCGCTATATGCTTGAATCAACCCACCAACTTTTACGTAGTTATTGGTTGAACTGCACTGGCCGCTACCCCCTGTGGAGTTGGTGCAGGTATCAGGCTGAGTGATCGCGATACAACTGATCGTTACGTAATTCGTCGCCCTGGTGTCCATCACAGAGAATGCGCCGCCAATGCCGGAGAGGATGGTCGGATTGACGAGATGCTGGTGCGTTGCGTCATGACACGAGCCCGCGTTCTGGCCAATGACCTGCGTCGGGTTTCCGGAGGTTCCTGAAGGCAGCGCGGGAAGAATACAGGAGGCTCCCCCGGGGTAACCCGAGTTGGCAGCGGGGCAAATTCCGCCAAGTTGCGTGTGCCAGTCGGTTCCCACACCGCTGTTCTGCTCGCCCAGGAAGTAGGTGTCAGAAGTTCCTGAGGTGTTCACGAATTGAATCGTGTCGCCACCTGCAAGGGCTGTCCATGCGCCCGAATAACTGAGCATCTGGAAAGGATGGTTGAAGGCGCAGGCCTGGGCTGACCCAGTGCCCGGGTAAGCCGCATTCGTTTTTCCTGTACATTGCGTGTTGGTCCCACCGTCGGGACGGATATACCATGTGGCGGCATGCAGCGAAGGAACTAATAGGAGGAGTGCAAAGAGTAGCTTCTTCATTGCGACACCGTGCAACTTCCAACGCTCAAGGCGTTCGCTGAATTGATCTCAAGCACACAGTTGACGGTGCCGATTGGGACGCCGGGGTTTACTGGTGCGGTCGCTGCCACGGGCACAGTCACAGGAATGCCCGCAACAGTGATCGTCTGCACCAGCGGTGTCTGCCATACATCAAGCTCGTAGGGCGCCGCTGGAATGGCCAAGCCGGGATATTCTCCGGGCCCGACAATGAAACTCTTGGTCGAGGTGTAGTCCTTCATCACCCATGTAGTTCCCGTGCCATAGCGAACGATGGTTCCGATGGGGATGGAAGTAATCGCCTGTCCGGTAGTAGCTACCTTCGTCCATTGGGCATAGAGCGGCGAGGCTGCGAGAAGCAGCATGATAATAAATTTCATTGGGGTTACCTCAGAGTCGTTTGTGGTGGCCCGACAACTTTCGGCCAAAGGGATTCGTGGCGGACGCGCCGAAGGAGTAGTACATGGGCAACTGGCTTGAAGATCCCGAGGTCGGATTCGTCAGGTTTAGCGTCGTTCCCGACTGCGTCTCGGTGATGAAGTCTGGAAGCCCGTTTGCCGAAGAGTCTACTTTCGACCAACCAACGGCAAACAGACTTGAATCGGTAATGGTCATTGGGGCAGAGATCGGGCTTGTCGGCGTCTGGTTGAAGTAGTACCAATAGCCGAAGATTTCAGCCTTCGCTTGGCTG
>Ga0302315_10005891_pt1 | contig 10366 bp, 10 predicted proteins | sample III_Palsa_N3_1_FD_200532 | JGI IMG/M metagenome (GOLD analysis project Ga0302315, IMG submission 200532) | Peat permafrost microbial communities from Stordalen Mire near Abisko, Sweden - III_Palsa_N3_1 | ecosystem: Environmental > Terrestrial > Soil > Palsa > Peat permafrost | place: Sweden... | reverse complement strand
TGGTCGTGCGTCAATATGATACAATCCCAATGGTTATTTTTGATCTGGTGAAAGAGCGTTTGACGTTTGGCTGGCGAAAAGTCGTTTTCGTTTGGCGCCAAAATCCTTGCTTTGGGATAAGCTTTTCGGAACGTATCGGCGATCTGCCCGACATTAGCTTTCAGCGCCAATATCATTGGCTTTTGGACAATACCCAGCCGTTTCATTTCCATGGACGCAATGATCATGGTCAGCGTCTTGCCCAGTCCGACCTCATGATCGATCAGCGATCCCCGGTTTTGTATGATGCGCCAGGCCGCGTTAACTTGCGAAGAATAAAGGTTCTCAATGCCCAAAGCTTTACGGTCAAGACCGGGAAACTTCAGGTGGCTGCCATCATATTCACGCAGTACATAACAATTGAAAGTCGCGTTGTACAAATGCTCGATGGCTTGCTTTTCTCCGTCGGGTAGGTCGCGCAGCCAATCGACATAAGCCGCACGAATTTTTTCAATCTTTTCATGGGCCAACTGGATGGCTTCGTTGTCCGGTACCCGTACTTCGTCGCCGTTTACCATTTTGGTATAGGTAAAATGCGGCGAAGTGTTTTCCAGCGCATGCTCCAACAGGCTGTGAGCCTTCATTTTGATCCCTGACCTCGGCACCACGGCAAACTCCTCGTCGGTAATGGCGTTGCCGAAAGGGTAGGTTGCTTTGAAGGTATCTGCCGATGAAAAATACTCGACTTTGGTGTTCAGGCCGAACAGCGAAGTCGCGAATTGTTGATAATAGCTGGTCGGCAGCCAGCGCTCACCGAGATTAAAATCCAATAATTCGAAAGGGATTTGCTCCGGCTGCACTCTTTGGATCGCAGCCAGGCTGCGCGCAATTTGCAGGTCTTCTGGTTTTTCTTTGGCTTTTTGTTCGGCGACCTTTAGTTTTTCAACGACATTGCCGGATAGATAAGCATCGGTAGTGACCCAATCGGCTGTCCCCGCGTCCATTAAGACTTGCTTTTCCAGCCGCTGAATGACCTCGTGTTCGGGTAAACTCGTGATGCGGCTGATGTAATTTATATCTACCTTCCCATTGTCGTTGAGGCAACGGGCCAGCGCTTCTGCCGGATCATCTGTCTGGAGGATTTCCTGCTTTGGATAAACCGGGCTGTTAAAAATATCACTCTTGATCCATTGCTCGTTCTCCTTGCGTTCAAGCGAGGAAATGATGATAAAACCAAAGGCCGGGTCATTGAGGATACGGGAACGGTTATAAACTTTGTTGAGCTCGCCAAATTCCGCCCGGAATATATCGTAAACCGAGTTTAAAGCCATCCGTTCGGCAGCATGAGGCTGCCGGGTTTCGTTTTCGATGGTGGAAAGCTCCAGGTAAAGGTTGCGCACCGAGGCGTATAACCCATAAAACTTTAAGTCTTTCTGTTCGTCAAATGGTTTGAATTCAGCTTTACCATTTTCGGGTTCGCCGATCAAGCCGACCTTGCCTTGGTAAAGAACTAAAGTATCCTTTACGTGGAAAGGCTTTAGGTCGGTGAATTGCTCCGGCCGGTCGCCAGCCAGGTTAAACGCCGGTTCAAGGCTGCGGTCGCCCTGATAACGGAAATCATGTCCGAAGTATTTGAGCCGCGCGGACAATGCCTTCAATTCATAGGTTAGCGTATTACCCGACAGCCATTTGTTGGAGAATTTGACCTCAGTAACGTTACTGTAGAGCTTATACACGTACCGTCCGCTGTTTTTGGCCCTTGCGGCCAGCATGACGAGGCTTTCGTGTTCCGGGTGATCGGTTGTGCGGATCGTGCTGATGATGCGCGCTGAGGCGGCATCTATAGTCGCTTCGTCCGTTTCTGTCAAATAAGCCTGCGCCCGGTCATTGTTAATAGTCGGCACGGCGTCAAACAGGCCTAATTGCGCAACGGTACCGATGTTACGGACTTTGGTTTCCGGCTCGGACAGAAATGTAAATATTTTTGCGTTATTTGTTGGAGCAGGCTCGATGACAACCGTAACATCGTTCCATCGCTCACGGTTGAACCGGGTAGCGAGGCCTTCGGCGATTTGCTCTTGTAATGGCTGGGCGAGGTCTTCGAGGTCGCCGTTCATCCAGATGGTTTGCGACGGCTTACCATATTGGTTGGTGCCCGGCGCTAGCTCGTCGGCTAGTATTAATTCAGGGTGTCGTGCTAAATAGGCATTAAGCGGGAATTTGCCGACTTCATTTTCCTGTTCAATGGTATCGATCAACAAGGCCTCTTCTTCTGAAAACTCTTTCTTTTGGTCATTTTTTTGAACGATAAGCAGGTGGCTGGGCGCTTCCACATTGGCGTTGTCCTTCATCAAGTTATCGGGCAATACCGAAACACTGATAAAATCCGCATTGGTAAATACATGCTTGCGCGCGGTTTCATTACCGGGCGTATTGAGGAAGGCATCAGTAACCAAGTAGGCCAGAAGGCCACCATCGCGCAGCTTATCCAATCCCTTGGCAAAGAAATAATTATGGATGCGGCTGGCAATGGGGCTGTTCTGGTATGCCGGGTCAAATACTGACAAATTACCAAACGGGATATTGCTGGCAATTAAGTCGTACTTTCCTTTCTCGGCAGGGGAGGTTTCCTCGAAGCCTTTGATTTGGATGGTTACATTATCGGTCTGCGTTTTAAGGTAAGCCTGCAATACTTTCCCCGTCAGCCAATCTTTTTCGACCACGTTGGCCTGGAGCTGGTCAAAGGCATTGAAGGCCTCCGCGACAAATACGCCAACCCCTGCGCTGGGTTCGTAGAATTGTCCCGGGTGGATGTTTTGTTCCCGCAAGGCGGCGAAAAGCGCCTGCGGTAATAGGGCCGGCGTATAATAGGCAGTCAGGGATGAACGCTGTAAACTGTCGATGGCCCGCTTGTAATTTTCCGCACTTAACCGGGATTCCAGTGCCTGGTATAGCTCCATGAATAGCGGGTAGAGCCGCAGGTCGGCCTCCGACGCATTTTGTCTTTGCCACTCTTCGATGGGCCCTTTTTCAAAAAGTACGGCCTTTAATCCGCCGAAACCCGAGTAATGCTTTAACGTCAGCGCTTCCTGTTCGGTGAATTGCCGCTTGCCGTCCCAATCCAGCGCGAGGCAGAGCGCATCAATGTTGATGCGCAGTTGTTTTGCTGCGTTGAATCCCATAAGAATTGGTTGGAAAAGTCTCTATTCGTTCAGGTAATCGCTTATAGCTGCGATAATTGCGTAGCGTAAGAACCGGCTATCTTCGTTTTTTGGAAAGCCTGATTCAGACATCAGCTTTGCACAAACGCTGATTAAATTGATAACCTCATAATGCAGGATGCTGGCCGAAAAGAAACGCAGGTAGGTTTCCTCAAATTCTTCCTCAAGAACATTGGCGATGTAATCATAACGCAGACCAAGTAATTCTTTGCCCTCGGATTCCAGCAAGATCTCGAATGGATCGGACAAAAGGGTAACGTCCGGCTCTGGTGCAGTCCGGCCGGGATTGAAACGAATATCCATGATGTGTAGAAATGAAAAAGGCTACCGGAGGCAGCCTGTGGGATTTATAGCTTGAAAATTATTGGGCTATCAATATGCTCGTTATTGACTAATCCTGTCATCGAAACTTATTGTTTTTTCGTTGCTGAACAGGTGATTTTCACGGTTACGAACATAGCCCAACTGATTGGTTAACATCAACGTATCACCTATTGTAAAATCGGGAATATTTTGGTGGTGATGACCATAGATCCAAAAATTGGGACCATGATCGTAAATATAATCGGTCAGGTTGACCGCAAATGCCTCGTTGAGTACATCGCCAAAATATTCCGGCGGGTAATTCATAAAGGTCGGTACATGATGCGTTATCACGACCTTTTTTATGCCAGGTAGATCTTCGGCTAACTCTTTTTTGATAAAGGCAACCGATTGCTTGTGCTCCTTGATGAGATCTTCGCACGTTAACCTGCTGCCGTGCATCCTGATCAAATGAAAGTCATTCATCCGGCGTTGTATTTCGATCTGGTGATTAGGTTTGACATCCGTCCACATCGTTGCAAAAATCAAGCGTGCATTATCTACGGTAATCGCATAATCATTCACCAAAAATACATTGGAACGGATTTGTTCTAAAAACGAACCACTTCTTACCGACAAATCAGCATGGTAATATTCGTGGTTGCCAGGTATCCAATAGGTTGTTTTAAAGTTCTGAGCTATATAGTCAAAGAACCAGGCATGGTCGCCAATTAAATGGAATGGGACAATATCGCCTGCAAGTATCAATATATCGGCATTGGACACCAAGTTATTTCGCCTAAGCAGGTATTCATTTTCAGGAAATTCGAGGTGTAGATCGGAAGCATATTGGATAGTCATAGCGTAAAATTATGCGCCATATCGTTTCTTGGTGGTAGATAAATTAATTTTTTACAGGATTATCTCGTATAGCCAGGGCCGGGCCTATGCCTGTCAAGCGCTTCGACGAAATCCTGTTTGATAAACCCCCATTCCTTTCCACGTAAACAGATAGGGTCTCTTTCGTTCTCAGCGCGTGCAAAATTGGTAAATTGCGTCCGGATAAGGTTCGGATCGTGCGTCCATTCGAACCGCAAAGCGTGAAGGGCGATCATCTCTTCGATAGTGTAGGATTGCAGTAATTCGTGCAGGTCCCAAAAATCTTTCTTCCGGCCCCCGTTCTGAATGATGTCCAGTTTCATTGCTATGATCTCCTCCACAGATGCCAAGCGAATTTTATCTTCTACTTTCATTGGCTGAAAAAAAGGATCCATCGAATAAAATACATCTAATTTGATATTATTAATCCGATCCTGTCCAATCAAATAGCTCTTACCCATGCCTGGATCGCTATTTAAATCCCCTTCAACGTAAGGATACTTCTTTATCAGGTAGTTTTCAATCGAATTAAAATCTATAGACCCGTAGTTAGCGTCTGTAAATAGGTCGATATCCACGGACATCCGGTGACCAAGATGTAAGCTGAGGGCCGTCCCGCCGACCAGACGAAAATCCCTGAATTCTTCGGCAGACATGGATGCGATCAACGCAGCTTTGAGGCGGGATTCAACCGTGTTCCAGTTTAACATAACTATCTTTGCAAATGTGGCATTATTACTAAATTTCCTGATGGTTTTCGCGGCAGGCCGCTAATTGCCTTGTGTACTTTTTCGAGACCATAATAACGGTCAATTTCATCACGTTCAGCTTGGTCTCCACGTTCGTAAACTCGCTTGATTACATATTCAGATTGTTGTTGCCAATCTATTTTTGACATGTCTACATCCCAAAAAAGGATTTTGCGCAGGTCTGGGCCAGGGCCTTGCGTTCTCAATCTTTCCTGCTTTAAATCATAGTGAACCTGTAACGTCATCAAAGAGCCTTCTTCAAGGCCAAGCGCTCGTTCAATTTTTAAAGCCAAACTTACGTTCAAGCTTCGCTTGCCTTTTAGGATGGCATTGAAAGTTTGCGGATGCTCAGGCAGGGCCAACGCAAACGGGCGTTGGCTGATATTACTTTTAGTAAGCAACCGCTCGATCACTTTGCCCGGGTGAATACCTTTATATGATTCAAATTCCTCTGTCATATCCAAATGTAAGCAAATTTGCTTACATTTCAAAATAAGGGCTATATCGGTATCATCCATGATCATGAGTTTAAATCAAATCTGGAAAAACGTGCCAGCCATGGCCCGGCGCATCGGCCGCAAAGCGTTTTTAGCCAATTATCTTCGCATAAACTTACATCATCCGTACTTCCACAGCGCTCACATATCTCGTAGGAACGTTTTTCGTATCTTGAAATGATTTCATATCCATTTTCGGGTAATCCTATTGCGTAAAAACACAAGCCGCCAAACTTTTCTTTGATTTGCTGTACTTCACGTGTCCAGCCGGCATTGATAAGCTCCCGGATAAGCTCGGCGATCAGTTCGAGCCAGCCGTCATCGCATTCGACCCCAAAAAGCGTAATTGAATGCAGGCCGCCTTCGGGGTGTACCAATCCCCCGGTCTCTTTTAAAAAACGATTGAATTCTTCTTTTGACATCATGACGCAAAGTTGAACCACTTTTTGCTACTTGGTGGTAGATAGCGCTAATTAGGTAACACGTCGGCTTCGAGTACGTCTTTGTAGGAGACGGAAAGGGTGATGACCCGGCCAGAAATCTGTTTTTCGTTGAGCTCGATGTTGAGGACCTTGTTGCCGGGGAAGGTCATTTTTTTAAAGACGAAGATGTTGCGGTAGTATTTACTGAAAGACGGCACGTCAAATAGCGCGAGTTCAGGTTTAATTTCTACCGACTGCACATTGGACGCTTTGGTTACTTTTTTATCGTTGATCTTAAAGCGGAAATCATCAATGTCGTATTTGAGGTTGGTTTTGTTTTTGTAGCCCAGCGATAAAAAGATATAATCACCCGCCGAATAGATATGGTAAAGTGAAGCCTTCAGGCCAAATGCTTTGGTGTGTTCGATAGGGTGTCCCTGCTTTTTACAAAATAAATTAAAGGCCAGGCTTTTCAGTTCTGGTTGGGAAAGGCCAATGCCGGCAATATCCAGCGGGCGGGTATCGGCAGGCAAAACATCAATTTCCGTCGGTACGGCACCCCGGATATCCGGGTTTGACACAATGTGGTATTGTGCAATGAACTTCTCCCCGGCAATCGTGATGACTGCATCCGCCGACTTGACCGAATCTTTTAATCGTATGCGCAATACATTTTTTAGCGGCAGGTCGCCCAGAATATTTTTAGCCGATATGTCGACATACTGTATAGGTTCGGGAGAAATAAAGTGTATATCCAGGTTATCCGGCAACTGCACGAGCGGCATTTTTTCAGGTATCGCAACCGGTTTTACAATAGGTGCGGTGAATGTTTCCCAGGGCAAGCGCGGGTCTTGTGCGTTACAAGCCAGGCTGGTTAATAACAATAAAGAGAAAATAAAGGATTTCATGTTAAGGATTTTTTGTGTTTTCAGAATCGATTAAATAGAGGTAGGAGTTGTATTTGATCTTTGCTTTGTTCTTGCGGATCAACCCCGCGATGGCCGATGAAGTGGATTCAAACATTTTGTCGGCCGTACTCATGACGAACTGGCTCGTAGCTGAACCTGTGCCGCTGTTGTCGATGGTCACACCTTCGATGGTATTGGTGCCCAGGTCTTTGGTGAAATCGCGGAAAGCAGACTCCGGCACATACAGCCCGGCCAGTCCGTCCAAATCGTAAACCTCCAGTTTGACCGGGAGGATTTTTCCATCGTAAAGGATAGACTTTACGGAAAGCGTTACCCGCTGTCCCGAGAAGCCGCTGATCAGTGCATATAAATAGGTGTCCTTTTGGATCAGGTAATGACCTACGGTTATGTCGTCCAATAGCCTTAAACGTATCCGGGAGCCGGCATAATCGGTCAGGTTCTCATCGATCACCACCTTGATGAATTCATCGGGTTTGTCGGGTACCACCGTATTAAATGCGGCTAAAGTGCCTGCTGCTTTGTGAACGGATAGTGCAGGTTCGCTTTTCCTTTCCGCTTCTGCTTTGGCCAGGACGTCCTTTTTTTGCTTTTCTGCTTTTATCGCCGGATCATTGGCCTTGTTCATGCTGTCGAGGTAAGCCATTTGCTCACGGAAGGTCGCCACGCGAACTGCCCATACCCCAGCCAGTTCCTGGTATTCTTTCAGCATCCGGTAGTAGGCCATAATACGCGAACCCCGGTCCATGTCCGTCGTTCTTGCGCCGTTGAGCCGTTCTTTCAGCATGGCCAGCGCGTTGGTGTACCAGTTGTACAATCCATCAGAAAGCAACGTCGCGCTGACCTTTGGCGGCAGCGGGCCTAAAATGGAGACTGCTGAATAATTGAGCAAAGGCTGGAATTGCTGGTTATAGTACAACAGCCAAAGCGGGTCGGCATCAGAAAGCAGGCCGGATTGGGATGCGATCTGCGAAAGTGCCGTGTTCCGCGTAGTATCGGAGTTGAGCTTATAGTTATTATCTGTACCGTTTAGCGCGCCTACCAGCGCCAGCCGCTGGGTTTGCGGGCCGGTCGCGGACAGTGGCCGCAAATCGGTGTTATGGTAATCCGGGTCAAAGAGGCCCCAAACCAGCCAGTAATAGGGGTTCGTATCTAAAAATCCGGCCTTGGGGTAAAAGTCGTCCTGGTCCCATTGCGCGTAAACCATGCGCTGGCTTTGATTTTCGACGGCCTGGTCTTTGATGATTTCCTGGGCAAATAAACGGGCAGCAAAAAGCAAACCCGTCATAAAAACGAATATTTTTTTCATATAAATGCGTTAGGTGATTTTTATTAAATAAAAAAGGCGACTGTGGAAGGTCGCCATTGATAGGGATCGTGATTTCTTAATAGGTAAACCCGTAATTACCAGGCCCACGTTCTAATTGATCTTCCCGGTAATCCTCGTTCTGCCGGATGATTCGATGTGCGTCGTCATTTAAACGCTGCTGGCTAAAAGCAAAGTCATTGAATTTCTGCGGATACAAAAGATGGGAAGCTTTGTATAGGGTTAATTCAGATTTTTTAAACCTCATCATAAGATCATTTTGCCCCGTTATGCCCGTGTAAACAAAATCAGACTGATCAAAATAAAAATAATAGAGGCTGATATTTTTGAAGCTTTCATTAAAGTTTAACTTAATATTGTTGCCGCTAATTGTCAATCCATTTTGTTCAAGGCTCCTGGATGCGACACGTGCATAAGAATGTTGAGGATTATCCAGGAACAATACCACTAAAGAAGTGTAATAGCCTTTATTTCTGGCATCATCCACCAAATCCGTAAAGGATTTGTCATTGAAAACGGTTTCAAGTATTATATTTTTATTTTGTTTAATGGCGGACTTGACCACCTCCTTTGTACGAGCTTTATAAGCATCGGTCATGATAATTTCATAATCCTGCAATTGGCTGATGCGGCTGCGTATAAAACTAGATTTCCCGGCGGCATTGCATCCCGCCACAAAAATAAACTCAGGCATTTTATTACCGGCTTAGCTGTTGTATGATGGTGTCTTTGATTTCAATCGGCATATCATTACTATCAACAACAATTTCAATGTCAACTAAAAATCGTTCACCCGTAGGCAATTCCTTTGTATAGTGCTCACCGTTTCCTGCATATTTCGCATAAAAAGGATTACCAAGCTCAAAAGCACGCTGACGACCCAACTCATGGATATTATTTATGTTCTGTAACAGTTCGTCTACTTTAGCTGATCTTTCCATAATGCAAGTTAAATAATTTATTACAAAGCTAAGGATTTGTCTGTAAGTATTTGGCGTTCCCGATGATTTGCTGGACAAAGAGTTTGTCACGGTTGATGTAGTTTTGCCATGGATTGATGGACGCCAAAATGCCACGTTCTTTTGCCCAGAACATGGCCCGCCAGGCACCATAGGCGAGGGCGTCGAGTATCTGCAGTTGCTGCGTGACTTTTTTGAGTAATTGGTCGCGGCTGTTGTAATCGGCCAAAACATTGCTACCTTCCTTTAAGACATAGCCGGACACATCCGTAACCAGGGCGAGCGCCCTCACCTGCATTTCATTTTCAATACCTGTCGCAAAAAGTAGGAGATACGGCTGCGCTTTGGCCAGCGCCAGGCATTGCTGCAGATAACTGACCATATCACTGGTTAATACGGCCATATTTTTTACCGTCAAACCGTCTTTAAGCGCGGAGTTTACATTGGCGAGGCCGTTGTAAATGATGGTTTGCGCCAGTACAACCGAACCTACATTAAGATTGATATCATCGAGGTTATTGTTAATTTTACCGAGATATTGGTTATGGGTTTGCTCGGCAGCGCTGCGTGCTGCTTGGTTGTAGAATACGGATTCAAAATAGGAGGAATCAAAAACATATTCCTGGGCGTGAGCCGAAAGCGAAAAGCACAAAGCACAAAGCAGGAATATATTTTTCATTGTTTGAGATACTTTGCATTTTGAATAATGTCTTCGGCCATGTTTTTATCCATGCCGACAAAATTTTGGAAAGGGTTCAGCGCCCTTAACAGCGAGGCCAGGTTGGAATAGCTTAAGGTATTGACCAGGTTGCCGGATAATTCCTGTATCTGGCTTAACTGTTGGATGACGTAGTCAAACAGTAGCTTCCGGTCGGAAGCTTTCATCTGGTTGACATCGCCAAACGATAAAGTCAGCCCCGCGACATAGCCCAATAGCGCTTCCGCCTTTTCGCAAAATTCTATCTCTGATTGGACGCTTAAGACCGCGACGGCTGGGTTCTTTTCCACCAGTTTTACAATTTGCCCCTGGTAACTCACAATCTGATTCACCATCGGCGTGGCCTCCAAACCAATGTCCGCGATGTTGATGGCCGTTCCGAGCGT
>Ga0302315_10005890_pt1 | contig 10366 bp, 4 predicted proteins | sample III_Palsa_N3_1_FD_200532 | JGI IMG/M metagenome (GOLD analysis project Ga0302315, IMG submission 200532) | Peat permafrost microbial communities from Stordalen Mire near Abisko, Sweden - III_Palsa_N3_1 | ecosystem: Environmental > Terrestrial > Soil > Palsa > Peat permafrost | place: Sweden... | reverse complement strand
CGTCAACCCCCAGCTCCCGTCCCCAGCAGCTCCCCTCCTTCGATATCTCAGGCCGCAAAATCGCGTACTTCTCCATGGAAATCGCGCTCGCGAAGGCCCTGCCCACCTACTCGGGCGGACTCGGCATGCTGGCCGGCGATACCCTCCGTTCCGCCGCCGATACTGGCGTGCCCCTCGTGGCCATCTCACTGGTCCACCGCCGCGGCTACTTCGAGCAGCACCTTGACTCCCACGGTCAGCAGACTGAGAGCGACGTTGTCTGGTCTCCCGAAACCACACTCCCCTCCGCCAACCAGACGATTACCATCACCCTCCAGGGCCGCGAGCTCACTCTCAGCGCCTGGCGTTTTGACGTTGTCGGCCACACCGGGCATATTATTCCGGTCTTCCTGCTCGACGCCGATGTCGAAGGGAACGACCCCTGGGATCGCCGGCTTACCGACCACCTCTATGGTGGCGACACTTACTATCGTCTGTGCCAGGAGGCTATCCTCGGCCTCGGCGGGATTCACCTCCTGCACGCCCTCGGCATGCAGCCTGAAGTCTGTCACATGAACGAGGGCCACGCAGCGCTCCTGTCCATCGGCCTGCTCGAAGCCCGCGTCGCGCCCTCGCCGCTCAGCACCGCTACCGACGCCGACGCCGAAGCCGTCAAGCAGCAGTGCATCTTCACCACGCACACCCCTGTTCCCGCGGGCCATGACAAGTTCGGCCTCGACCAGATGCGCCAGATCCTCGGCGCCGAACGCTCCTCCACCATCGAGCGCTTCGGTGCGCTGCACAATGACCTGCTTAACATGACCTACCTCGCCCTGCGCTTCTCGCGCTACGTCAACGGCGTCGCCATGCTGCACGGCAAGGTCTCGCAGCAGATGTTTCCTGAGTACACCGTCCACTCCATCACCAATGGCGTGCACGCGGCGACCTGGCTCTCGCAGCCGTTCCAGAAGCTGCTCGACAAGGAAGTCCCGGAGTGGCGTCACGATAACCAATACTTCAAATCGGTCTACGGCATCGAGCCCGAAGCCATCGAAGCCACCCACTTGCCGAGCAAGCTGCGCCTGTTCCAAACGGTGAAGCAGCGCACCGGCATCGACCTCGACCCGCACGTCCTTACGCTCGGCTTTGCCCGCCGCGTCGCCACCTACAAGCGCGCCAGCCTCATCCTGCACTCGCCCGAGCGCCTTATCGAGATTGCCAACCGCATCGGCGGCCTGCAGATCCTCATGGCCGGCAAGGCGCACCCCGCCGACAACGCCGGCAAGGGACTCATCCGCGACATCTTCACTACTGCGGCCAAGCTCGAGTCCAGCAAGCTCCGCATTCTTTACCTCGAGAACTACGACTGGGACCTGGGCGAGCAGCTCACCAACGGCGTCGACGTCTGGCTTAACACGCCACTGCGTCCGTATGAAGCCTCCGGCACCAGCGGCATGAAGGCCGCGCTCAACGGCGTTCCCTCGCTCAGCGTTCTCGATGGCTGGTGGGTCGAAGGCTGCGCCGAAAACATCACCGGCTGGGCCATCGAGAACTCCGAAGACGAGGCCGTCGAAGCCGAGCGCGTCTACCACAAGCTCGAGTACTCGGTCGCTCCCGCCTTCGCCGACAAAGCGCAGTGGGCGCGCATTCGCCGCCACTGTATCGCGATCAACGGGACTTTCTTCAACACCCATCGCATGCTCGGCCAGTACGTCTCGAACGCGTACTATCCCCCGTCGGCGTCCATCGCGGCCTCCGACCAGGTTGTCGTCGACGACGTAGCCCGCCAGGCCGTCCTGGTCGCCTAGCGCAACCCCCTAAGGAGTCCCGCCCATGCAAGCCGGCGACACAGTAGAAAACTTCACCCTGCCCGATCAGGATGGCAACTCCGTCAGCCTCTCTGACTTCGCCGGCAAACCCGTCGTCCTTTTTTTCTATCCCAAGGCCGACACCCCCGGCTGCACCATTGAAGCCTGCGGCTTTCGCGACCATTTCAAGAAGCTGCAAAAGGCTGGAGTGGTCGTCCTCGGCATCTCGCGCGACACCGTCAAGGCCCAGAAAAAGTTCGCCGAAAAATACGACCTCCCCTACCCCCTCCTCGCCGACGCCGACCAGACCATCTGCAATCGCTTCGGCGTCATCAAGGAGAAGAACATGTACGGCAAGAAGGTCACCGGCATCGAGCGCACTACCTACGTCATCGGCCCTGACCAGAAGCTGATCCACGAGTTCAACAAGGTCAAGCCCGAAGGCCACGCCGAAGAAGTGCTCGCACTTTTAAAGAAGTAAGCATGGCAACCTCGCCAAGTCCGTTTGAGGTCTCGCTGGCGGCAACCGCTGCCGTGGCCGTCACCGCGGGCCTCACCCTCACCTACGCTGCTCTTAGCCCCGGCTCTCAACTCTTCGGTCACACCATCGTCGCGGGCAACGACGCCAACGAAGTTGCGCTCACCTACGACGACGGGCCGAACGACATTGCGACCGACGAGCTTCTCGAGCTCCTGGCCCAACACAACGCCCGCGCCAGCTTCTTCATGATTGGCCGCTTCGTTAGCGAGCGCCCCGAGATCGTTCGCCGCGTCCACGCTGCCGGTCATCTTATCGGCAACCACACTCAGACCCATCCCTGGCTGAGCTTCCTCTCCTCCCGCGTCATCCGGGAAGAACTCCGCGCCTGCAACCAGGCTCTCGAAGACACCATCGGCGCTCCCGTCCACTATCTTCGCCCGCCCCACGGCGCCCGGCGCCCGATGGTCTTCCGCGCCGCCGAAGAGCTCGGCCTCAAGATCGTCCAGTGGAACGCTATGGGTTACGACTGGCAGCCAATCTCTCCCGAGCGCATCGTCCACAACGTCACCCGCGGCCGAGAGCGTGCCCAGTGCCACCACACCGGCGCCAACATCCTTCTCCACGACGGCCACCAGCAGGGCATCGGCGCCGACCGTAGGGCCACCGTCCAGGCCACTGCCGCTCTCCTCGGGCGTTTCGCCTGCCAAGGCACACGCACCGTCACAGTCGATGCCTGGAGCTAATTTGTTTGGGGAAATGGTGCGCCCGAGAAGATTCGAACTTCTGACCTACAGCTTCGGAGGCTGCCGCTCTATCCAGCTGAGCTACGGGCGCACGATACACATCAGGATCAACCCTGTTTGATGTTCCTGCAATCCCATACCCTCCAGATCGGCGCGAATCTGCCGGGATTGCGGTCCACCAAGCGGGGACGTGCATGGCTCAAGCATATCAGAGGGAGTAATCGGGAGGGTACCCGGGTTGCGCGGGATGACGTTTGGGGGTCGCGATACCGAGCGCAGGCGTTTCTCCGCATCGCCGTTCACCTGCGATCCAACTCTCCATCGACTCTATCGGAAGAAGGGCCCTGAAATTATGGGTTCTCCGGTGTGACCTCAATGGCGTTGACCAACGGATAGTTCTTGACAGGGACAAATGCAAGGATGATCTCGCCCTGCGCTGTTGGAGAGACACCGTCGATGGTTTTGGTGACCGACTGCCCGTGGCCGTCGGCGAGAATGTCGAAGTTCTCGAGAACACTCTGCCCGTTACAGTAGACATTGAACACGCGGCTTCCGACGCCGCCCGGAGCTCCGTTCTGTTGTCCGAACCATGCCTCGCGGAAATATAACGTCACGCGGTATTTACTGCCTGCAGGCGCGGGCAGTAAGTATTGAAATGTTCCGATGCGACCGGAGGCGTAGAGCCCGAGACTGGGACGATGCTCCTGATCCGTGGGCTGACCGTGACGGCCTCCGCGGAAGTACCGGTCAGAGAGCCAAACGTTTCCAGCGTCGTCTTTAAAGGGATTGGAGGCGGCAACAATTCGAATTGGAAGCGGTTGGACCGTGGGCGCAGGCAGGATCTCGATGGCCGTGAGGGGCGAAACCTCACTGGTGAAATCCAGGTGAATGGTGCCATCGTTCTCGGGAGTAACGCCTGGAATGGTGTAGGTTGTGGCAGCACGATCACCGCCTGCGCGGTCGACCACGTCGACAGAGACAGGGGTGCCGGCATTGACGGCCAGAGACACTGAGCGGGAAGCGGGCTCGAGATTGCTGGGCTCCGCAAAGTGAAGACGCAGTTCGTACAGCCCGGGCGGAGCATGAAACGTACACCGGACAATTCCACGAATGCCGCCGTCGTAGATCGTTGAATTTTCGGTTCCCGAGAAGGTGACGCCGGTGGGTGGAACGGACTCGCCACCCTGGCACGCGGGCTGCGGTTCCCAGCGGATCCCGGAGTGGTCGGTGTAGGGGCGTCTTCCCTTACCGAAGAGGATGTAGGTTGGTCCGCTGACCTTGAAGGCGCTGGCGGAGGAGGAACCTGAATTGTTGGAGCGAAGGGGATGCATTTGGTGCCAGACAATGGCTGCCACTACGCAGGCCGTAAGCAGGGCTGCGACCCCGAACCAGGGAAGGCGCGGGGCGGGCGATCGGGGGGACCGAGATGGAGGCTGAGGCGGAGGGAACGATGCCGCGACGGCCGCAACGTCGGCGGCCTCGGTTTCCGGGACGTACGGTGCCAGTGTTGTGCGGCTAGCGTCCGGCAGATGAACGAACTGGGCAGCGTACCTTCCGGCGGGAATAACAATACGCACCGGGTGGGACATGCCTTCGCCGGTCTCGTAGATATCCTGCAGTCGCTTGCGCAGGGTGTGAAAGGTGACGCGGACGATGGTGTCGGTCTGCGGATCGAAGTTATCCCGTCGCCCGAGGGCTTCGACCGCTATCGAGTATTCCTTGATTTGATCGCCGCGTCCGGCGGCGGTCTCTTCGCACACATAACGCAGTACCTTAATCAGGTTCGAAGAGCGACCCAGAGCTCCGGATTCCAGCAGCCATTCGAGCTCCGCGCGCTCCGTAAAATCCAACCCGGCAGATGCCACAGACGTTCCCATTGGGGTGATCCAAGATAACAGATCGCTCACACACTCGTGAAGGGGGTTTCGGGTGCGGCTGCTTCTCATTGCGTAGTGGGCAGCCCGTCGGCCGGTCACGGCTTTGTGCATCAAGATCGATCGCTAACAATCACTAACAAATGTGAACGGCGGTTGAGAAACGACTGAATCTAATGAGTTTCCAATTCATGCCTTTGGGATAATCCTGCAGGGTTCAAAGCTAACCTTCATTCACCGCCAATTCACAAGACAAAGCGATCTCCCCGCCAATAGGGTGGCTGCCGTACTCACATTACCTCGATGCCAGAGATAGAGAGCGCAATCCCACGTACTGGCGGGACGGGCGATGTAGAGAGTCACCACTTTCGGAGGCAAGATGAAGACCGCAATCCAGACCCACCCTCTTCGCCATGCAAGATTTCTTTTGTACGTGCTCAGCGCTGTACTCCTGTTTGCCAGCTTTGCCGGAATGCACGCGCAGCAGACGACCGGCACCATCGTCGGCACCGTCCAGGACCAAACCGGGGCCGTGGTGAATACAGCAACCGTGACGGCCACGAACGTGGCAACCGGATTCTCTCGAGCGGTGCAGACAAATGCGTTGGGAGAGTACCGGATCGATTTTCTGCCGGTCGGCACCTACACCGTTGAAGTGGTGGCTAAATCTTTCAAACATTTCACTCAGCAGAATCTCGACCTAACGGTCGATCAAACCTTGACGCTCGAAATACCTTTATCTGCCGGTGCAGCGAGCGACACGGTCACGGTCACGAGTGCGCCACCGATGATCAACACCTCCACCTCCGAACTGGGAAGAGTTGTGACCTCGCAGGAGATTCAGGGCCTGCCCCTGGTAAATCGCAATGCCTATGCTGAACTCTCGCTGACACCGGGCGTGATGGCCAACAGCAACAGCCCCACCACGAATCCCAGCGGTACTCCCAACTTTACTGTTGGATTGCCTTCGGCGGACGTGCAGATCAACGGCTCTCTCGACTCCGGCAATGGAAACGTCGCATTTTATCTGGATGGCGGCAACAACATTACGGGTATGCGTAACTATGGGAATCCGGCTCCCAACCCGGCCGCGCTTGAGGAGTTCCGCGTAGAGACCAACGCCTTTGGTGCACAGTACGGCCAATTCTCCGGTGGCGTGGTCACCGTAGTGACCAAGTCCGGAACCAACCAGTTCCATGGAGAAGTGTTTGAGTTCAACCGCAACACCGATTTCAACGCGTTTAGCTGGAACCCTGCGCCGAACGCATTTACGCATACCTTGGTGAAGAACCCATATCACCGCAATAATTTTGGCGCAGCCTTCGGTGGTCCCATCAAGCGCGATCGATCCTTCTTCTTCTTCAGCTACGCCGGTCTGCGCCAGATCCAGGGAGCAACGGTTTCGGGCGCGCTGACGCCTACGGCTGCCGAGCGCATGGGCGACTTTACCGGGGACACGTTCAAGGTCTACAACCCGGGCACCAAGATCCAGGTGGATGGAACCAACAGCAGTCCCAACTGCGCGGTACCGACGCTGAACTGCATGCCCTCAACCCTGCTGGACCCGACGGCTGCAAATTTCCTGAACGTTGCCAACAAGATCGGGGTTTCCATTCCATTGCCGACCGGCGCACTCACACCGTCGAGCGGCGGCGGCGCCTACATCGGCGTATACGACACGCCGACAGACTCAGACGAATACCTGGCAAAGTATGACCAAAACATCGCGAACGCCGACCATGTGACCGTCACCTACTTTTACGTCAACACCACGTCGACTCCCAGCGGAGGCGGCAACGTCAATTGGACTGGGGTTCAGTCCCATGCTGGCCAGACGAATGCCGTCGTGGCCGATGCTCACACCTTCAGCCCGAGCACGACCAACCAGGTCTGGCTTACCTTCACGCGGGCGATGGGCGGACGCACACTGATTCCTGTGACCGGCCCAGGCACCCAGACACTCGGCAGCTTCGGCTCAAACTTCACCATCCAGGGACCGGCGGGACTGCCCTATCTGAACATCAGCGGCGCCTTCAACACGGGCAATCCGAACGCCGGCCCGGTCACGGGTTCGGACAACTATGAGTTGCGCGACGTTGTGAGCATCACCAAGGGCAAACACAATCTTTCCGTTGGCGCTGAGTTCGCTCTCGATAAGACGATGTTTCTTGCGAATTTGAATAATTATGGAGATGTGACCTTCTCGACTTCTGCGCCCACCACCACGGGGAATGCGATTGCGGATTTTGTTGCTGGTCAAACCAGCGCATTTGAACAGGACTCCACGTATGTCACGCATCTGAGCACGTGGCACTTCGCTACTTTTGTGCAGGACAATTACCGCGTCACGCCCCGTTTCACAGCCAACCTCGGAATCCGTTGGGACATCGATACGCCTCCTGTAGATGCGCATAACAGGACGGCATCTTTTGTTCCCTACCAGCAGTCCACCGTCACTCCGGCTGCGCCGGAAGGGCAACTGTTCCCTGGGGACAAGGGAATCGGTCGCGGCATCATCAGCACGCAGTTTGGCCACGTATCCCCTCGCGTCGGTTTTGCCTTCGATCCGTTTGGGGACGGCAAGACCTCCATTCGCGCGGCAGCCGGCATCTTCTTCGGAACTCCGAGCGGCAACGAATGGAACCAGCCCGGCAACGCAGCTCCATTCTCCATCCGCAACGGGTTTGGCCCCACGCCATCCCTGACGAATGTTTACGGTGGTCCGGCTTACAACTTTCCAAGCACCGCTCCCGGCGGCGGAATATTCCCGTACACCTATACGCCGGCCGATCCGAAGTTCTATCCGAACACCAGCATCGAAGCTATCGATCCGAATGTTAAATATTCGTCGATCTACCAGTACAACGTGAGTGTGCAGCGGCAATTGCCTTACAAGATAAGCGTGACGGCTGCGTATGTCGGGACGCTCGGCCGCCATCTGCAAACCTTCGTCGATGCCAACTATGCGCCGTATTCAACCAAATTCGGCAAGCCCAGCACGGCGGCGTCCAGCACGGACATCCGTCGTCAATACGATGCGGGTGCTCCTGGTGCGCCTGGCACGCTGACCGGGATTACCGAGCTGATCTCAACCCAGAGCTCAAACTATAACGGTCTGCAAATCTCGGCGACCAAAACCATGGCACACGGCTTCTCGCTCAGCGGATTTTATGTCTGGAGTCGGGCGCTTGAAAGCTCAAACCCGGTGGAGAACGGGTTGATGAACGCGCAGGATTTCGGCGTGCTTGGCGGACCCTTCACCCCGCAAAACAATACCCTGGGCGCCGTCGGGGGCGGCCTTGGGGAAGAATACGGACTGATGGATCAAAACCATAACAGCAATGCTGCCATCTCCGGTATATGGAAACTGAACTACTACAACGGACCGAGCAAGATCGTTAAGGAACTAGTCAACGGTTGGCAGATCTCATCGGTCGCCTATTTCACCAGCGGCGGCCCCTTTACGGTGTCCACGGGATCCAACAAGAACTTCGACAGTTTGGGCCAGAGTCGGCCTGACGCGGTTCCTGGAATCAGTCCCAAGCTCAGCCCTCATCGCTGCCGGGTTTGCACCACCAATAGCGTTACGAAGGCATGGTTCAACAACGCAGCGTTTATGGCTAACGGACCAGGCGTATTGGGCGGTATAGGCCCAGGCGGTGCGGACGGTAACGTCGGACGCGACTCCCTGGTCGGGCCCGGCCTCAAGGATATGGATGCGGGCCTGTTCAAGGACATTACCTTCCCGAAGGGAATCGTGTTCCAGTTCCGCGCCGAAATCACCAACGTCATGAACTGGGTGAGCCTTAGCAACCCGTCCTCCGGAAACATTACGTCGGCCTCGCAGGGCACCATCACCTCGGCCGCTGGCACCCAGCGGGTCATCCAACTCGGAGGCAGGTTAACGTTCTAAGTTGACGCGAGGCAGGTGCGGGCGCCAGCAGCGCGCTCGCACCTGCACTCGATCTGACTTGTGCGCCAGGTCTGATCTTGCGCGAATTTTAATTGCCGCACTTCCTCAAGGGCGATCGGCGGTGTCTGCCGATCGCCAAACTTTACAGGAACGGAGTTTTGATGCGACGTCACCTTCGCGTATTTCTGGCCGTGGCATTTGCCGCCGTACTTGCTCTTTGCGCGCATGCGCAAACCCAGTCCACCACTGTTCTGGTGGATGCCGACCACCGAAAATCCCTCACGCTCAACGGAGACTGGCACTACATCGTCGACCCCTATGACGGCGGCCTGTACAACTTTCATCGCGAGATACGAAAGGACGGATTCTTCCTCAACGGAGCTGCGGAAACCGGCAGCCAGGGGCTGCTCGAGTACGACTTCAGCAAATCGCCTACGTTGAAGGTTCCCGGGGACTGGAACTCACAGCATGAATCGCTCTTCTATTACGAAGGCCTTTTGTGGTATCAGCGAGACTTCACGTATGCGCAGCCGGTGGGCCACAAGACATTCCTGCACGTCGGGGCAGCCAACTACAAGTCCATTGCCTGGGTCAACGGTCAGAAAGTGTGCACCCACGAGGGCGGTTTCACAGATTTTGACTGCGATGTTTCGAGCAGCCTTCGCACGGGCGAGAACTTCATCGTCATTGCCGTCGACAACACGCGTTCGGCGGAGGGTATACCAACCCTCAACACGGATTGGTGGAACTACGGCGGCCTCACCCGCGACGTCTCATTGATCGATGTTCCGGCAAAATATATCGACGACTACGACCTGCATCTGAATCGCGACCGTTCCGCGATTGTAGGAAGCGTGCACGTGCAAGGCGCGATGGCGGGAGACGAGGTCACAGTCTCGCTTCCGGAACTGGGCCGCACCGTCTCCGCCAAACTTGGCGACGATCAACGAGCCACCATTTCGCTCGCAGCCAACGATGTAGCCTTCTGGACGCCCGATCATCCCCGGCTCTACAAGGTACATCTCCAGTCCGGCGAAGACACCCTCGAGGACGAAATGGGATTTCGAACCATTGAAGTTCGTGGAACCGACATCCTGCTGAACGGCAAGCCAGTCTTTCTTCGCGGGATCTCCATTCATGGCGAAGCGCCCCTTCGTGGTGGCCGCGCCAATAACGACCAGGATGCGACTATGCTACTGGGCTGGGCCAAGGAACTCGGCTGCAACTTTGTCCGGCTTGCGCATTATCCCCACGACCAGCGCATGACGCGCACTGCTGACCGTCTTGGCCTGATGGTGTGGTCTGAAATTCCTGTTTACTGGGCTGTGGACTTCGGCAGCGCTGCTGTGCTCGCAAAGGCGCAAGGTCAGCTCGAAGAAGAGATTCGCCGGGATCGAGACAAGGCTTCAGTGGTTCTGTGGTCCATCGCGAATGAGACGCCACTCACCCCCGAGCGAACAACTTTCCTTAAAACACTCGCCGGAGACGTACGCGCGCTCGATTCCACCAGGCTGGTAACGGCAGCACTCCTCGTCCGCTCGAATGGGCATGATAAGTACGTCGACGAC
>Ga0302315_10005889_pt1 | contig 10367 bp, 9 predicted proteins | sample III_Palsa_N3_1_FD_200532 | JGI IMG/M metagenome (GOLD analysis project Ga0302315, IMG submission 200532) | Peat permafrost microbial communities from Stordalen Mire near Abisko, Sweden - III_Palsa_N3_1 | ecosystem: Environmental > Terrestrial > Soil > Palsa > Peat permafrost | place: Sweden... | reverse complement strand
GGGATTGGCGGCGCTGCGCTGGCTTAGCTCGTGGTTGGAGCATGGGCGGTGGTATCTGTTTGGGATTTATTGTTTGGTGGCGTCAGGGGTGGTGTTTTATCTGTACCACCTGGGGTACTAGGCGGCGGGTATTACGGGACTTTCGGGGCGGGCAGGTCCGCGTTCGGGTTTGGTGTATTGCCACGCCCACGCGATGAGGGCTAGCTGGAGTGGGAGGCGGAGCCACATGGCCCAGAGCGGGATGTTGGGGTAGCGCTCGGGGTGTTGGACCATCCAGAGGTTTGCGGGAAAGACCGCGATGAGGAGCAGGATGATTCCCCAGGCTGCGGGGCGACGCGTGGGTCGGGTGAGAAGGCCGATGCCGCCGGCGATTTCTGCTGCGCCGCTGAGAAGAACGATCTCGCGGTGGGCAGGGAGATAGTCGGGCATGATGTGCACGTAGGCGCGGGTCACGACGAAGTGACCCACGCCCGCTGCTATATACAATCCTGCCATTAGTACGCGTCCGAGCCGCATGGTTGACTCCATGCGTTTGGGAACGCAGGAACGGTTGTGATGCGTTGGTTACTTGGTTGCTGAGGCGTCGCGGCTGGATTTGACGAAGTCATGAGAGGCGAGGACCTGCTCCTGCTGCTCGACGAGGAGCTCGCGGATGGGCAGAGGTAGATCGTGCTCGAGGGCTTTTGCGTAGGCCTTCTTGGCTTCGTCTTCACCCTGCTCCGCGGTTTCGAGTAGGCCGTGATCGCCGGAGCCGAGCTTGGCTTTGAGGTCACCCCAGGTGCGGTGGATGGCTCCGGAGACAGTGCCAGATTCCTTGACGTCAGCCATGCCTGCGCGGTGGAGCTCGTTCTCGAGCTCGGCGCGGAAGTTGGCGCGCTTGAGGCTTTCTGCGAGGAAGAAGCGCTTCAGGGAGATGTCCTTGAGGTGGTCGCCGATGTCGGCAAAGCCTTTTTGGCTATCCTCGAGGGACTTGATGAGGTCTAGGAGAACAGTCTCCATCTCTTTATTCTTGGTCGATCCGTCTACAGTGTTGGTTGACATGTGAATCCTTCCTGGCTAATGTTCATGGGGTTTGCGCGGGTGGGGTCCGCCGATTGGGTGCGATTCTCCTTCGTCGGCGGCAAGCGGGAGAAATCGCGAAAATCCTGCTCCCCCACCTCTGCGCGTCTGAGGTTCAAGTTCGGCGAAACCCTCACCAACCCCGACTTATCACTAGATGCAGGAACGGGGTGCCTGCGTTGACCGTGCGGGTGAAAATCCTCGCGGACGATTTATGAGGGACTTATGGGGGATCGAGGAGGTCACCAGTGTGGTTCCACTTTGCGAGGGTGCGCACCACACAGCGCGCTATGGAACAATAAATTTGCTCTGGTTGTTCGGTCATTCGCAGCAAAGCGCCCGCGCGGCACGGCCCGCAGGCGTGGGCTCGACCGCGGCCGCAAATCCCTTATGAAGCCCCAGAGACTTATCTACTCGCCAACCCGCAGCCGTCGTTTGAATGAGATGCTCGGCTTGATTGTGCTGGTCGCTGCCGGCTTGCTTCTCCTTGCATTGGTGAGCTATACGCCGTCCGATCCATCGTTCAACACGGTGGGCGGAGGTGCGGGCGGGCGGTTGGCTCACAACTGGACGGGGCTGGTGGGAGCGTATGTCGCGGATCTGCTGTTGCAGGTGGTTGGGATCGCCATCTTCTTTGTGCCGCTGGCGATGATACGGATTGGTGTTTCGTGGATGCGGTCGCAGAGGGTGGGGTCGACCAAGGCTAAGGTGTTGGGGATTGCGCTTTGGCTAATCTTTGCGCCTGCGCTGATTTCGCTGATGCCTGGCCAGTTGCTTTGGCGGCATGCGCTGCCGATTGCTGGTATTGAGGGCACGATCCTGGCTGGCGGGCTGATTCACTTTGTGAATACTCCGGGCGCAATGATTCTTTGCGGTTTGATGGTGGCGCTGTCGCTTTACCTGACGACGTCGTTTCTACTGGCGAATGCGGGCGCTTGGTTTACGGCGCACTTTGGATTCTTGCAGAGCTTGAGCGATCGCTATGCGGCGTGGAAGAACAAGCGGCGCGGTGCGGAAGAGGAAGAGCTAGACGAGGCATTCGCTTCCAAACGCGAGATTGCGGCGGCTGCGGCGCGCAGGCAGGAGGCGAGTGAAGGCGACGAGGCGGCCAAGAGTGGGACGTTGCTCTCGAGCTTCTTTGGATGGTTTGGGCGACGGAAGCGTCGGCAGGATGAGGACGATGAGGCGGGCGTTGCACAGGCGACGGCGAGTGGGGAGCCGGTGTCGGTGTGGCAGACGATGCCGCGTACGCTGGTAGATGCTGCTCCGATGACGGGATTGCATGTGGCGGCGGCTGCGGCGGCTCCGTATGCTGCGCAGCTGGCGGCGGCGGCGGCTCCGCTGCGGAACGCGCCGGCTGAAGTGTTGCCGTTTGCGGAGACTGCGAACGAGCCGGACGATGATGGATGGCTGGATGCGCCGGAGCGGCGGACGCCGGCGCCAATTTTGTCGATGCCTAAGGCTTCGCATGTGGCGATGCCGGAGCCTCCGCCGGCGCGGGTGCCGAAGCCGGTCGCTTTGCCTCCGATGCCTTCGCCGATGCAGGACATTGCGGCGCAGAATATTGCGTTCGGCAAGCGCGCGGATGCGGATATGCTGGCGGTGGCGATTGTGCCGAAGTCGGTGCGCGGGTATAAGTTGCCGCCTAGCTCGCTGCTGTACAAGTCGGAAGAGCATGCGCAGGTGCGGGAGAACGAGCTGCGCGAAGAGGCTCGGGTGCTGGTGGAGAAGTGCGGCGAGTTTGGCGTGGATGGCGTCGTGGAGCAGATCAATCCTGGGCCTGTCGTCACGACGTTTGAGTTTCGTCCGAATGCTGGCGTGAAGTACTCGCGGGTTACCGGGTTGGCGGATGATCTTTGCCTTGCTATGGCGGCGGAATCGATTTTGATTGAGCGGATGCCGGGCAAGTCGACTGTTGGGATCCAGGTGCCGAACCATGAGCGGGAGACGATCTGGCTTCGGGATGTGGTGGAGTGCGAGAACTTTGCGCAGAGCAAGAGCAAGCTGGCCATCGCGCTGGGCAAGGACATTAGCGGACGGATCGTGATTGGCGATCTGGCGAGCATGCCGCATGTGCTGATTGCCGGATCGACGGGTTCGGGTAAGTCTGTCGCGATCAACGCGATGATTATGAGCGTGCTGTTCAAGTCGACGCCTGAGCAGGTGCGAATGATCCTTGTCGATCCGAAGCGGGTTGAGCTTGGGATGTATGAAGGGATTCCACACCTGTTTACGCCGATCATTACCGAGGCGAAGCTGGCGGCGAATGCGCTACGCAATGCTGTTCGCGAGATGGAGCGGCGGTTGAAGTTGCTGGCTGCGAATCATGTTCGGAATATCGATCAGTTCAACAAGCTGTTTGAGAATGGCAGCGAGTATTTGTTTGAGGACGTGAACCAGGAACCGTTGCCGTACATCATGATCATCATCGATGAGCTCGCCGATTTGATGATGCTGGATCGAGCCAACGTGGAAGAGGCGATTACGCGGCTGGCGCAGATGGCTCGGGCTGTGGGCATTCATTTGGTGCTGGCTACGCAGCGGCCTTCCGTCGATGTTATTACCGGGTTGATCAAGGCGAATGTGCCTACGCGTATGAGCTTCCGGCTGGCGACGAAGGTGGACTCTCGGACCATTATTGATTCGAACGGTGCCGAGAGTTTGCTGGGTCGCGGCGATATGTTGTTCCTGCCGCCGGGGACTTCGCGGTTGCAGCGGGTGCATGCTCCGTTTGTTACGGAGAAAGAAATTGCCGCGGTCACCGCGTTCTGGAGAGCGCAGGGCGAGGCTGAGTATGTCCACGGCTTCCTTGAGGGGCCGAAGGATGAGAAGAGCAACGAGGGCGGCGGAGCGGAGGATAGCTCAGAGGATGATGCGCTGTTCGATGATGCGGTGCGGTTGGTGTTCGAGTTTGGGAAGGCCTCGACTTCCCTGCTGCAGCGGCGGCTGCGGATTGGGTATGGGCGGGCGGCACATTTGATCGACATGATGGAACGCGATGGTCTGGTTGGGCCGGCGGATGGATCGAAGCCGCGGGAGATCTTGAAGTCGCCTAGCTATTTCGCGGAAGTGGATGCTACGTTGCGGTAGGGTGGGTCGGGGTACCCCCCCTCCCCCCTCAGAAGATAAATTTGGAGTAAGCGTATCAAAACAGGTGGCTTAGGTACCAAAGTATCCCCCGGACTTAAAGTGAAAACGGCCCGTAAACTGCTCTATTCAGGCGGTTTACAGACAAAGTACCCCTTTCAAAGGGGTTAGCTGCCACTGGTGGTGTGGGGTGCGGTGGCTTAGGTTTTTGTTTGGATTCCCCTACTTCAATTGTAGCTAGTTGGAAGGGTAACTATGCCAGGTTTTGGAAAGATTTATCGGCAGTGTTTATAGGGGGTCTGTGGGTATTGGGAGGGTTTGGGGGCTTGACAGGTTGTGGGGGGAAACAAGAGCAGAGGCAGATTCCCGAAGGGAATGACAGAAAGAAAGGCAAGGGCAACAGCAAAGGCAACAGCTAATACAGGGGTCTCTCCACTGCGCTGCGCTTCGGTCGAGATGACGGCGTTTGCGTGGGGTGTGGGGTGGCTACTTGGAGGCGGGGGTGGGACGGGTTAGGAGCCAGCGGCCGAGGTCGGCGCGGACTTGCTCGTAGCGGGGTTCGCCGTGGGGGTAGAGCTTGATGGTGCCGTGGGATTTGGTGGTGTAGAAGTTGAGGGCGAAGTCCTTGATAGCGGGTGGCGTGGCGGGAGTGGCGCCGATGTGGACGTCTGTGTTGGGGGTGAGGGCGGCGAGGGCGGCGTTGGCTGATTCGAGGGAGACGTACTCGCGGACGCGGCCGTCGGGGCCGAAGGATTCGAAGTTGTAGCGAGTGAGCGAGCGGCCGGCGGGCTCGTAGTATTCGCGGACGATCCAGCGTTGGCCGTGCACGTTGAAGGCGTCGATGACATCACTTTCGCGGGCGCTGATGCCGGGGGCACCACGCTCACGGGCGCCGCGGAGGACGGCGCGCTCGCGATCGAATTCATCCCAGCGGCCGAGAGCGGCTTCTACGATGACTAGATTTTTATGGGCGAGCCAGAACTCTGGCTGGGCGGCGACTACGGCGCGGTATTGGAGCTCGGCGGCTTCGTACTGGTGGAGGCCTAGCTTGGCGTCGCCGATACCTTCTTCCGCGTCAATGTTGCCGGGGTGGGATTTCAGGTACGCGGCGAAGAGATCTTCTGCTTGCTGATAGTGCCTGGCCTCGAGGGCTTTGTGCGCGGGGATGAGTTCAGAGGGGATGGGCTTCTGCGCAGCGCAGGTTGCGATGAGGGCGGAGAGGGTGATGGATGCGATTCTGTGGCGTGGGTTGAGGTTCACGTTCTAGGTACGCCTTCCCTGCCGCATGGCGTGGCGGCTGACGAAACTTCCGAGGACTGCGATCGCAGCGAGCAGGGCGATCCAAAAGAGATTTGGGTTGCGCTGGTCGTAGGTGCTGTTGATGTGGCGCTGGAGGTAGCCGGTGTTGAACTCCTCTGGTCCCAGGGTTGCGATGAGTGGTTTGGCGGGTAGCGTCGCAAGGTCTCCGAGGTCATAGACGGAGGCGCGCAGGTCGTTGTCACCATAGCGAAGAGTGTAGGTGGCGTTGGAGGTGGCGTCGAAGCAGAGGGTGCGCTGACGCATTTGGAGCTGGACGGCGGTGAGGGGGAGGGGGGGCTGGGCGGCGTCGGCGACGGTTACGCGGATGGTGGCGGGGTCGTGGAGATTCGAGGCGATGACGGCGGGGAGGGAGAGCTGGGCGGCACTGATGGCGGGAGCTCCGGCGGCGGCGTCGGCGGGGCGCGTGACGCGCGAGATCTGGCCGTTGATGATCTCTTGCGGCTGATCGGGTTGTTGCGTGTCTGCGTGGGCGATGACAGAGACGTCGCGCAGGAAGTCAGATTTGTAAGCGGGGTTGAGAACAAATTTCACGCGCTCTACGGGGAGGTGGGCGGGGATGTCTAGTTGCGCGAGCGAGGACTCGCCTTGCTGCGTGATGGTGTTGGCGGAGGCGACTACGGTGTAGAGGGTTTGGGCTTCGCGGCTGGCGGGGACGGTGGCTCCGTGGACGATGGAGGGATCGGGATGCGGAAAGGGCTTGCCGTCGGGGGTGCGGAGATGGAGGAGGATGTGCAGATGAGGGACGGTGGATTCCTGCAGAGCGAGCGAGGTGGAGCGGGGGAGGTGGCGGTCGGTGAGATCGAAGAGGGTGAAGGTGCCGAGAGATTTTGTTGGCGTGTTGGTGGTGGAGACGGTGGCGGTGCCGAGGAAGTTGTGCGCGGCGAGGTCGAGGTCGACTTCGCTGTAGGGGCGCGGCGGCATGTCGAGGTCGAAGGTGATGGCGTTGTTGTGGAGGGCGAGGTTGCGGACGGTGGCGGTTTGGGCGTCGGTGGGCTGGGCTGCGCTGTAGCTTACGACGAAGGGGACTTCGTGCGGCGTGGTGTGGGGAGCGGCGCGGAAGACGCGGAGGTCGTCGGCTGAGGAGCTGGCGGAGTGGGCGTAAACGCTGGCGTCGAGTACGGTGCAGGCGATGCCTGAGGCGTTGGGAGGGAGGGTGAGGGTGCGGACGTAGCGAAGGTGTTGCGGGTCGGCGAGCGGAGATGGGGCGGTGCCGATGGATGGAACGGTGCCGGCCTGGAGAAGGAGCGCGGCGAGAATGGAGATGAACTTCAAGCGGTGGCCTCGCGGATGAGGCGGATGAAGGATCGCTGTGGACGAGGCTGCTTCCCCATGGGGTAACTTTACCCTTTCGGCGGGGATGGGGGGAGTGGATTCGTTAGCGCGTGGATGTGGATCGTGGAGGCGGGTTGGCGCATCCGTACAATCGGAGAATGAATGACGTGAGTGAGCAGGATGTTCTGGTGATTGGGGCGGGGCCGACGGGGCTGGCTTGCGCGATTGCGGCGCAGCGGGCTGGGTTGAGCGTGGTGCTGGTGGATAAGGGGTGCCTGACGAATTCGCTGTTTCATTATCCGGCGCACATGACTTTTTTTACGACGCCGGAGTTGTTGGAGATTGGGGATATGCCGTTCTCTTCGCCGAACCAGAAGCCTACGCGGTCGGAGGCGCTGGAGTATTACCGGAAGGTCGCGGAGTATTACAAGCTGGATGTGCGGCAGTACGAGACGGTGGAGACGGTCACGGGGTCGGATGGAGCGTTTGTAGTGCACGCCGAGGATAAGTTTGGGCGCAAGCTGACGCATAAGGCGCGGAAGCTGATCGTGTCGACTGGGTATTATGACTTGCCGAATTATTTGGAGATTCCGGGGGAGGATTTGCCGAAGGTGAAGCACTACTATCACGAGCCACATCCTTACTATGCGCAGGATGTGGTGGTGATTGGGGGGAAGAATTCGGCGGCGATTGCGGCGTTGGATTTGTGGCGACATGGAGCGCGGGTGACGTTGGTGCATCGGGGGGCCGAGCTGCATCGGCATATTAAATACTGGATCAAGCCGGACATTGAGAATCGGATTAAGGATGGAGACGTGGTTGCGCATTTTCGGACGGAGGTTAGCGAGATTACCGAGGATGCGGTGACGCTGCTGACGCCGGGCGGGCCTAAGGTGATTCCTAACCAGTTTGTGTTTGCGCTGACGGGGTATCACCCGGACTTTGCGTTTATTGAGGCGCTGGGAGTGAAGCTGGATGATGCGAACGCGCGCTGCCCGGTGTGTGATCCGACTACGCTGGAATCAAATGTGGCGGGGATTTATTTGGCGGGCGTGGTGGTGGCTGGGGAGCGGACGAATGAGATCTTCATTGAGAACGGGCGGTTCCATGGGGATTTGATTGCGAAGGATTTGGCGGCGAAGATGGGGCGCTAGCTGAGAACGCGGTTGGCGAAGCCGCGGAGGCCGAGCAGGGTTAGCAGGACGAAGAAGAAAAGTAGCATGGCGAGGATGGTGGCGTCGGGCATGTGACCGATGGTGGGCGTGAGGGCGGCGCGCAGGCCTTCGGTGATGTAGACGATGGGGTTGATGAGGACGCCGATCTGGAGCCACTTGATGCTGCCGAGCGCGGCCCAGGGGTAGTAAACGCAGCCCAGAAACGTGATGGGCATGATGACTACACCGAAGATGAGGCCTATCTGCTTGGGTTGGACGAAGGTGCCGATCGTCAGGCCGAGAGCTCCCGCGAGGAGGCTCGCGAGGACGAGCACCGCGATGAAGAAGGGCCAGCTGTTGACGTGGGCGAGGACTGGCGTGCTGGGAATGTAGTAGGCGAGGGGGAAGACGACGGCCGCGGCGAAGATGCTTTGAATGGCGGAGAAGACGATTTTTTCGATGGCGACGGCGCCGATGGGGAGAGGGCACATGACGCGGTCGTCGATTTCGCGGGTGACGCCGAACTCCTGCGCGAGGGGAAGGGCGACGGCGGCGATGCCGGAGAACATGATGGCGACGGCCATGAGGCCGGGGAGGAGGACGGTGCCGAAGCCTCCGCTGGCCATGCTTGCAGTGGGGCTGAGGCTGGCGCCGCCGGACATGTGGGGCATGACGAAGGTGAAGACGAAGAGGAAGAGCAGCGGGTTCATGGCGATGCGGATGAGGAAGGGGACGATTTCGCGGGTGAGGACGCGGAAGTCGCGCTGCAGGAGGCCGAGGAAGGCGCGGGTGTAGACGGCGATTTTTGTGTCGTTGGTGCTGGCGACCGCTGCGGTCATGGTGGGGTCCTGTTGTGCGCTATTCACGGAGGTCTCTGCCGGTGAGGCGGATGAAGACGGTTTCGAGGCTGGGCTCGGTGGTGGTGACGTCGCGCAGGCCGTACCCGTTGGCGGTGGTGACTACTTTGGCGAGGAGGCCGTCGACTACGCGGGCGAGGACGCGGAGGCCGCCTTCGATGACTTCGACGCGGGTGACGCCGTCGATGGTGGCTAGCTCTTTTTCGAGGAGGCCGCTGTCGCGGACGCCGTGCATGCGGAGGTCGTAGATGATGTCGCCGCCGACGCTGGCTTTGAGGGCGGCGGGGGTGTCTTCGATGAGGATTTTTCCGTGGTCGATGATGGCGAGGCGGTCGCAGATTTCGTCGGCTTCTTCCATGTAGTGGGTGGTGAGGACGACGGTAATGCCTTCTACGCGGAGGGCGCGGACGGCGTCCCACATGGCGATGCGGCTTTGGGGATCGAGACCGGCGCTGGGTTCGTCGAGGAAGAGGACCTTGGGATGATGGGCGATGGAGCGGGCGATCTGGAGGCGCTGGGCGAGGCCTCCGCTGAGGGCTTGCGGATAGGCTGCAGCGCGATCGCTGAGGCGAAACTGGTCGAGGAGCTGGGCGGTGCGGGCGGCGGCGACTTCCTTGGTCATACCGAAGTATCGGCAATGGAAGTAGATATTTTCTGAGACGGTGCAGGAACGGTCGAGGGTGTTGTATTGCGGGACGACGCCGATGACGCAGCGAGCGAGGGCGGGGTGCGCGACGACGTCGATGCCGGCGATGCGGACGGAACCGGCGGTGGGGATGGCGCGGGTGGTGGCAACGGAGATGGTGGTGGTCTTGCCGGCGCCGTTGGGGCCAAGCAAGCCGTAGATCAATCCGGCGGGGACGTGGAGGTCAATGCCGTCGACCGCCGTCACGGGATTCTTGCCGCTGAAGACCTTGCGCAGCCCTAGGATTTCGACGATCGATTCACTCACGCGTGGTCTCTCTCAACAGGTAGATTATAGGGACGATTGGCTGGCTATAGGGCGTCGGAAGCCAGATATTCGGTGGGATCGCCGTCGATCGAAGGAGAGATTGCCTCGAACGGATGCGGCGAGGGGAATGGGCAGGTGCGCGTAATCATAATGCGCAGAATAGGTTGCCCAGTATGAACATTTATCGCGAAGGGCACCTTTTGCGAGTGGCCGGGCATCCGACTTGCTGAAGCTAAAAGTAAATGCCGTGCCTGTAGGTGGACGGCGAGATTTTTTAAGGAGAACGATACGATGTCAGGCACGTGGACGAAGAAGATGGTGGTAGTACCGGCGGTGGCGCTGCTGCTAGGCGGCTTGGGATCTATGGCATGGGCGCAGGAGCCGAATCCAACGACGGTCGCGCCGGGAGCCAAGACGGGCGAAGTGATCGCCCAAGGGCCAAACGGCGTTTACGTTTACCACGTGAAGGTGGTGGAGCGGCAGCTGGATGCGGTGAACTACTTTAATCGCAGTGGGGCGACTCACGTAGGGTTCAAGGGCACCAACCTTCTGCCCGGGGCGAAGGGTGATGCCAAGGTTAATTCGGTGACGGGCAAGACTGAGATCTCGGTGCACTTTGAGGGTCTTACGCCGGCCAATGGATTTGGCCCGGAGTACCTGACGTAT
>Ga0302315_10005887_pt1 | contig 10367 bp, 7 predicted proteins | sample III_Palsa_N3_1_FD_200532 | JGI IMG/M metagenome (GOLD analysis project Ga0302315, IMG submission 200532) | Peat permafrost microbial communities from Stordalen Mire near Abisko, Sweden - III_Palsa_N3_1 | ecosystem: Environmental > Terrestrial > Soil > Palsa > Peat permafrost | place: Sweden... | reverse complement strand
AGAAGACGACTACAAATACAAGCAGATAAACGATGGTGAGTGTGATATCCATAATATGTTTGTTTTTTATATGGGTGTATACCAAGCTAATGCCACAAAAAACAATTTACATACAAACACCTTTAAATCAAACTATTATACCGTTAATTATTAAACCCCAATATTGCAAACAAAAAAGACCCTACCAAAATGGAAGGGTCTTTTACCGAAATGGTATGGTTATTACACTATTTTATATTGATCGAGTTTTCGGTAAAGGGTAGTTAGGCCGATGGCTAACAACCTTGCCGCTTCGGTTTTATTACCGTGAGTATGGTTTAACACTTTGTAGATATGTTGTTTCTCGATGGATTCCAGGTCCAGCGCGTCCTTTTCAACATGAGCAGTTTTGAATTCTACCGGTAACAGATCAGAGCTGATCACACCGTTTTCAGCAAGGATCACTACCCGCTCAATTACGTTTTTCAGTTCCCGCACATTACCTTTCCAGGTATGCTGAGTGAGCATATATATAAACTCATCGCTCATCTTCTCAATACGCATGTTTACTTTAGCGCTAAATTGCTTGAGGTAATGTTTGGCCAGTAATTCAATATCAGCTTTGCGATCATTTAATGATGGCAGATTAATGGTAAATACAGATAGGCGGTAAAACAGGTCTAATCTAAATCGCCCTTCTTCAGCTTCCTGTTGCAGATCGCGGTTTGTGGCAGCGAGTATGCGGATGTTTACTTTAGTGGTTTGGGTATCGCCTATTTTAATAAAACTACGGCTTTCCAATACACGCAGTAGTTTGGCTTGCAGCTCCAGGCTCATTTCTCCTACTTCATCTAAAAATATAGTGCCGTTGTTGGCCTCTTCAAACAAGCCTTTCTTGTCTTTTACCGCACCAGTGAATGATCCGGCTTTGTAGCCGAATAACTCACTCTCCAATAAATCAGGCGGAAAACTGCTGCAATTTACCGCAACAAAAGGTTGTAAATGCCGCGGACTATCATAATGGATCGCTTCGGCAAATACTTCCTTGCCTGTGCCGGTTTCGCCAAGTAACAAAACGGTTGTGTCGGTAGGTGCTACCTTTTTAGCGATCTCTACGGCATCCAAAATAGCTTTTGAGCGTCCAAGTATATTATCAAAACTATATTTGCCGCTTATCCGTGCCTCTAAATTAAACACCCTTAATTGTAATTGCGCTTTTTCGGCAGCTTTGTAAGTAAGTGGTATTATTTTATGGTTATCGTCGCCTTTGGTTATGTAATCAAAGCCGCCATTCTTTATGGCTAAAACGCCATCGGCTATGGTACCATAGGCCGTAAGGCTGATAATCTCGACATAGGGCTTTTTCTCTTTAATAAGCTTCACCAGCTCAACCCCATTAATATCGGGCAGTTTTACATCGCTCAGTACCACGTGTATTTCTTCAAGCATTAAAACTCTTAGTCCCTCCTTGGCGGTATTTGTTTGAAAAACTTTAAACCCCTCCAGTTCCAGCGTTCTGGCAATTAGCGCTGCCAATGTTTTTTCATCATCAATGACGAGAACATTCGCCAATATTTTAGTTTTATTCTCCACGGTTCTTGAGGTTAGTGTCAACACGCAACAACTAAAAGGATGCCTGTTATTTTATAATGGATTAAATTGAATTATATAGCTGTATAACAGCGTATTTCTATTTCATAAGTCTGCCTGCCGGTTTATAAATACTTTCATATTGATAGGCTATTTTATCAATATGGTAGGGTTGATCACATTTTCCATTCCTGATATTATTAATTTATTCTTAATAGACTTGTCATAAATATCGTGATTATTAATAAATGATAATTTATAACTTAAAACAGCCCAATAAATTCACAAAATCTCGTTTAATATACGTACATTCATGCAAGATCCCACTCAATCCGGATAGATTGAACCATCCATTAGCAAGAGACTTTGAGCAAAAAAATTTATTCCATTATTATTGGAAGCGGGAGTTATATCCCAACACATGTAGTACCGAATGCAGACTTTATAAATAATGAATTTTATGGGCCTGATGGGTTAAAATTAACCAAAAGTAACCAGGTCATCATCGATCAGTTTGAGCAAATTACAGGCATACAGGAACGGCGATATGTAACCGATGACCTGCTTACCTCTGATATTGCTTCCCTGGCTGCTCGTGAAGCTTTGACAGCATCAAAAATTGACCCGGAGACACTAGACTATATTATTGTAGCACATAATTTTGGCGATGTTAGCGTTGGTAATTCATATACCGACATGGTGCCTGCTTTAGCATCAAGGGTAAAAAATCAACTGGGGATTACTAACCCTGATACTGTTGCTTACGATTTGCCTTTTGGCTGCGCCGGATGGTTGCAGGGAGTAATACAGGCTGATGGCTATATCCGTTCGGGAGATGCCAAAAAAGTGTTGATTATTGGCGCGGAAACGCTATCGCGCATTTGCGACCCGCATGACCGTGATAGCATGATATATGCCGATGGTGCCGGTGCCGTTATTTTAGCCGCTACTGAGAGTGAAGAACCGGTTGGTATAATATCGTATGCCACAAAATCATATGCTAATGAGCTGACTTATGTATTAAAAATGTGCAAATCCGCACATCCGGAATATACCGGAGACAGGTTATTTTTAAAAATGCAGGGGCGTAAGCTTTACGAACACGTATTAAAAATTGTTCCGGGTGCGATTAAAGAGTGTATAACTAAAGCAGGCTTATCAATAGAAGATATGGACAAGCTACTTATCCACCAGGCCAACAACAAAATGGATGAGGCTGTGCTTAAACAGTTATTTGAACTTTACGATACTAAATCGCCATCAATTGATATTATGCCCATGACCATTTCGTGGCTCGGGAATAGCTCTGTTGCTACAGTACCCACTTTATATGATCTTATTGAAAAAGGCCAATTTGAAGGTCAGAAATTTACCCCGGGTAAGATGATCGTTTTCGCTGCAGTTGGCGCAGGGGTGAATGTGAATGCGGTGGTTTATAGGATTCCGGCTAATTAATATAATTGTCATTGCGAGGCACGAAGCAATCGCGAACATTGCAAGACCGCTTTTCTACATGCGATTGCTTCGTACCTCGCAATGACATGGTTTTAATAAAAGATTAACCAAACAAATTACTACTTAAGTAACGATCGCCCCTATCGCAGCAGATAAAAACAATAGTGCCTTCGGTTAATTCCTGTGCTAATTTTATGGATGCTGATAAAGCGCCACCGCTACTCATACCGGCAAAGATGCCTTCTTCTTTAGCCATTCTTCTGGCCATTAAAGTCGCTTCTTCTTCTGATATATCCATCACCCTGTCAACTCTTTCCGGATCGAATATTTTAGGTAGATAAGCTTCGGGCCACCTGCGTATGCCGGGTATGGATGAACCTTCAATTGGCTGGCAACCTACTATCTGAATATCCGGGTTAACCTCTTTTAAATATTTGGAGCAACCCATTATTGTTCCCGTGGTACCCATGGCGCTTACAAAATGCGTTATCTGTTGATTGGTATCGCGCCAAATCTCAGGACCGGTGGTTTTATAGTGGGCCATATAATTATCATTGTTGGCAAACTGGTTCAGCATAAAATAATCATCACCAGCTGCCTTTTCTTCCGCATAGTCACGGCAAACTTCAATATCCTTTAGCAGGGTAACTTTCGCGCCAAATGCCTCCATGGTTAAGGTACGTTCACGGGTAGAATTTGCAGGCAATACCAGCTCAATCTCTAAACCAAATAATGAAGCTATTAAAGCTAACGCAATACCTGTGTTGCCGCTGGTGGCTTCAATAAGCTTAACCCCGGGTTTAATATCCCCGCGATCCAAGGCGCTTTTAATCATGTTTAACGCGGCACGGTCTTTTACGCTTCCCCCGGGGTTATTACCCTCAAGTTTACCAAATATTTTAACGTTCGGGTTTGGGTTTAACCGTTTAATTTCAACAAGGGGTGTGTTGCCTATTAAATCTAATATTCCAGCCATGTTAATCTTCTTTAATTGAAACTTTTATAGATGGGTCATGAAATACCCGTGAGTTTGGCGGTACGCTGGCTGTTAACCATACGTTGCCACCAATTATACTATCATGCCCTATGATTGTTTCGCCACCTAAAATAGTAGCGCCTGAATAAAGTACCACATTATCCTCTACAGTTGGATGTCGCTTGGTATTTGCCATGCTTTTAGCAACACTTAACGCCCCTAATGTTACACCCTGATATAGTTTTACATGTTTACCTATCTGTGTAGTTTCACCAATTACGGTTCCTGTACCATGATCAATATAAAAATACTCGTCAATAACAGCCGCAGGATGAATATCAATACCTGTTTTTGAATGCGCGTGCTCTGTAAGTATCCTTGGTAAAACCGGGATCTCGTACTTGTAAAGCAAATGTGCCAATCGATAAAAAGAAATGGCGAAAAAGCCCGGATAAGTACGTATGACCTCAAATTCGCTGATAGCAGCGGGGTCACCTTTAAAAATGGCTTCTATATCGGTATTTAATACCCGGTAAATCTCGGGGAGTTCATTAAAAAATGCTTCAGCAAGCTTCTCGTTATCGCAATTATAGCATGCTTTGGTAGCATCCATTATTGTGCAAAGCTCTGTTTTAAGCTTTTCAAATTTTTCTTCTAACTGCTCTATCGATAAAAATATGTGCTTCGACTGCTCAGGATATAGCAACCGTATTACATGCAAGGCCCACCTGGTAATTGTTTTATTAGAAGGTACGGCAGCCGAGTTTTGCTGTTTATTTAACAATTGCCATAGGAAATCTTCGTCCATGAATACCGCTTTTTTTATGCAAGTTTAGATAAAATATTGCTGTTGATATAAAAAAGAGAATAAAGGTTGTTTTTTAATGACACAATTTGTGATGCCCGGCTTAAATATATTTTGGTTGCAATGATGCTAACCCCTAATACACCAGCAGCACTTACCATCCGACTAATATTGTAACAATCAATAAATATTCGCATCTTATGCTTACCAAATCAGTTATGAAAAAAACGATATTCAGCTTCTTGCTTCTCGCGGGAATCATAAACCAAACCTTTGCACAACAATTTAAGGTAAGCTATGCCGATAGTATTTTTAATAAACCTTTTACCGGCCGTGTTTTGCTATATCTATCCAAAGATAATAAAACACCCAAAAGCGGAGCAGCAGGTGAAGAGATTTTTCCATGTTTTTCTGTTTATGTAAAAAATATTAAGCCGGGGCAAAGTATTATTTTTGATGATAAAGCAACAGCATACCCTGTACCCCTATCGGATATTGAGCGGGGCCAATATTATGTACAAGCCGTATGGGACCGCGATCTTGGCGGCAGGGCTATATCTGAAAGCCCCGGAAACTTATACAGCATCAACCAAAGGGTAAATATCACCAAAGATTACAGCAAAGTATTTAACCTTACAGCAACCAAAGTTGTTCCCGAACCAACATTTACAAACACGCAATACGCAAAAGAGATAAAAGCGCCCTCAACATTATTAAGCAGCTTTTTGAAAAAACCGATGACCGTTAACGGCACTGTGCTGTTACCTAAAGAATATTATACCGAGCCAAACAGGAAATTCCCGGTGCTGTTTGTGGTATTTGGGTATGGCGGCGATTATCATCGCTTTTCGGGTTTCCCGAATCCATCGGCCCCTATTGATACAACCGTTTGTATCACCGTTTATTTGGATGGCAATTGCTCACTTGGGCATTGTGTTTACGCAAACAGCGACAATAATGGCCCCTGGGGCGATGCATTAACAACCGAATTTATCCCCTACCTGGAGAAAAACTATCGTTGCAATGGCGCACACCTGTTAACAGGCCATAGCAGCGGTGGCTGGACAGTTTTATGGCTACAAACACATTATCCGAAAGTGTTTGATGGCTGCTGGTCGAGCTCGCCTGATCCTGTTGATTTCAGGAATTTTCAGCGGATAGACCTGTATAAGGACCGCAACATGTATTATGGTAAAGACAGCACTTTAAACCTTACCGGCACTGTGGCAGGGTTTTTCCCTTGGTTTGATATGAAAGACTGTTACCGTATGGAACATGTTATTTATCGCGGTGAGCAAATGCACTCTTTTGATGCTGTTTTCAGTAAAAGAGGAAAAGATGGTGAACCTGAGCGAATTTGCAACAGCGAAACCGGCGAGATAGATAGTAATGTATTTCAACATTGGAAAAACTACGATATATCCTTATACCTACGCACCAATTGGGACAAAATAAAGCCCGACTTGGAGGGTAAAGTACGCGTAACTGTAGGCAAACAGGATAACTTTTTACTTAACTACGCCGTAGTGATGCTTGAAGGAGAAATGAAGAAGTTAAATTCAACATTCGTATTTCAATATTATCCAGGCGACCACTTTACCATATCTACGCCTGAATTCAGAAAAGATGGCTATAGTTTTTTAGAAAAGAAGTATACTGAATGGCTGGCTAAAAATAATAAAAGCGGTAAATAACTTATGCTATTCTGAGTTTAGATGCTTCTTTCTCAATGGTATCTAAATGAAAAGAAATAAGTTCGGCAAATGAGGTAAAAAGTTCAATAGTCTCGGGGTTATTTATTTTGGCAGGTTTTGGGTCGATGGCGCAAAGTGTGCCAAAGAATGATCCATCCTGCCGCATAATAGGCACCGATATATAGCTTTGAAAGCCATATAATGCGGGTGTTGGATGTTGCGCGTAAAATTTATCCTGGCTAACATCATCAATTATTACGGCTTCGCTGCTTTGGCGTATTTCGTTGCAAATAGTTGTCACCAGGTTTAATTCGCTGCCCGCCTCAAGGCCGAAACCTATTTTATCGCATACGCTGCAAGCAATCCATTTATCTTCGGTAACCCTGGCAACAGCGGCAAAGCCCATACCTGTTGAGCTGCAAATAATTTTCAATATTTTGGGCACAATATCAATTTTGCTAATCGCGACAACATCGGGATGCTTTACAGGCGAGTCAATTAAATTACTGAGTGGCACCTCTAAAACTTCGGCAATAACAAGCAGGCTTTCCAGTTTTACCCTGATATAACCAAGTTCGAGTTTGCTATATGCGTTTTGGGAAATATTAAGTTTACTGGCAAGATAATCTTGCGAGTAGTTTCTGTAGAGCCTTGCGTTTTTAATGTTTGCTCCAGTAATTTTATCACTATACATGGGGTACCGGCTTAAAATTCATTATTAAGTAGAACATGCTATCGTAAGTAATTGTTTTCAATACACTTACAACCTTAATGCATTAAATTGTGACATTATGGAAAAATGTTTACAGGTAAATTGGTATGATTTATGCAACTGTACAAATGCAAGAGCACAATTAAGCTGAAAAGCGCCTTTAAACCTGTTACTGCACACAATCTCGTATGCAATTGCATACAAAACGTATTTATTTTAACATTTCTACCTAAAAATACATTCTATCGATCTATGAAAATAGCATATATATCAACCTACCCTCCCCGCGAATGCGGAATAGCGACCTTTAATAATAACTTGATGAATGCTGTTAGTGCTAATTTCCCTAACAGAAAGAGTTTGCTTGAGGGTGGTTTTGTGGTGGTATTGAATGATTCTGAAAATATACATGAGTATGAATACCCCGAGGAGGTAAAATATATTATCCGTCAGGATCACCAAAAAGATTACATCCGCGCAGCCAATTATATTAATACCAGTACTGCTGATGTTTGTATAATGGAGCACGAATTTGGTATTTACGGCGGCGAAAGTGGTATTTACATATTGCCATTGATAAACCGGTTGGAGAAACCTTTAATATCTATACTGCATACTATTTTAAGGGAACCAAGCTATGTACAGCGCATCATTATTCGCGAGATTGCCGAGCAATCGTCAAAAATAATTGTGATGAGCAAAAGGGCGGTTGAGTTTTTAACCACGATTTATGAGATACCGATTGAAAAGATACAGATAATTGAGCACGGTGTACCTGATGTAGAGGCCCCTGAAGATAATCCGGTTAAAAACTTCCCACAGTTTAAAAACCACCGCGTGCTACTGACTTTTGGTTTGATAAGCCGCAACAAAGGCCTTGAAACCGTAGTGAAAGCATTGCCAAAAATAGTTGAAAAACACCCAGATGTGATGTATGTGATATTAGGAAACACACATCCAGGCGTAATTAAAAATTCGGGGGAAGAATATAGGGATCACCTGAAAACGCTTGCTGCGCAATTAGGTGTATCAAAAAACCTTGCTTTTATCAATAAATTCGTCTCAGAAGAAGAGCTGGTTAATTATCTTACTGCTTGTGAGGTTTATGTAACGCCTTATTTGAATGAAGCGCAAATTACCAGCGGAACATTATCCTATGCGATCGGGTCGGGCGCGGCGGTGGTATCAACCCCGTACTGGCATGCTACCGAATTATTGGACGATAACCGTGGCCGTTTATTTGATTTTAAAGATGATGATGCCTTGGCTGATATTGTAAATGAATTGCTCGATCAGGACAGGTTATTAAACGAATTAAAAGAAAATGCCTATGAATATGGCCTGCACCTACGCTGGCCAGTTACCGGTGCCGAGTACATTAAGGTAGCCCAGGAATCGTGCCGCACGCATGATTTTAGCGACAAGATTTTGCGTAACAGCATTGTTGATCCTGAGGTATTGCCAAAATTCAGCCTTACTCATGTTAGGCGTTTAACGGATGATACAGGTATAGTTCAGCATGCTAAATATGGCATCCCAAATTTAAAAGAAGGTTATTGCCTTGATGATAACGCGCGTGCGTTAATAATGGCTTTGATGGCTTATCAGCGTAATAAAAGCCAGGAAGCACTTGAACTGCTACCGGTATACCTGAGCTACATTCACTACATGCAAACGGAGGATGGCAACTTCCGTAATTTCCTGAGCTTTAGTCGGCAATATTTGGATGAGGTTGGCTCTGAGGATTCTTTTGGTCGCACCATTTGGGCCTTGGGTCATTTAATCAGTTGCGCGGCAAGTAACTCATATCGTGAGTTTGCTTTGGAAATATTCCAGCGATCATTCCCGCACTTTAAAGCGTTGAAGCATTTAAGAGGTTTAGGCAATACAATAATTGGGGTGAGTCTTTATTTACAGGCATTCCCTACGGATGAAGGCATGGTAAACCAATTAGCTGAATTAACGCAACCATTAATTGACTCTTATGATCATCATCGTGATACCAACTGGCATTGGTTTGAGGAAAAAATGACTTATGATAACGCGATATTGCCTTTAGCCCTTTTGCATTCTGCTGAAATAACCGGTAACGAAAGAGCTAAAGAAATAGCATTGGAGTCGATGGCATTTTTGGATAAACTTACCTTATCGAATGGTTATTTAAGCCCCGTTGGTAACGATGGTTGGTATTATAAAGGTGGCAAGTTCCCTGTTTATGATCAGCAAGCTATTGAAACTATGGCTATGGTATTGATGCATTTTCAGGCTTACCAAATTTTCCGTAAACCGGAGTATATCGAGAAAATGTTCCTGTGCTACAAATGGTTCATGGGCGAAAACACGTTACGCGCACCATTATATGACCACGAAACCAAAGGCTGCTGCGATGGTTTGTTGCCAACCGGCATCAACCGAAACCAGGGTGCCGAAAGTACTTTAGCTTATCTTATTTCGCACCTTACCGTATTGAAAGCCTTTGAGTTGGAATACGAATACAATAAGGTAAGCCAAAAACTGGAGATCTGTTAAGATGAAGGTCGCTGTATTATCGCCCGTTGCCTGGCGCACACCGCCCAGGCATTACGGGCCGTGGGAACAAATCGCCTCGAACATCGCCGAAGGCATGGTTAAAAAAGGCGTTGAGGTAACGCTTTTCGCTACTGGGGATTCCATCACCGCAGGTAAACTGGATTCGGTTTGCGCGCAGGGTTATGAAGAAGACCGCACGCAGGATGCGAAAGTTTTAGAGTGCCTGCACATCAGTAATTTGATGGAGAAGGCAGGCGATTTCGACATCATCCATAATAACTTCGATTTTTTGCCGCTTACCTATTCGGGCTTGATAAAAACACCGGTGATTACTACCATACACGGTTTTTCATCGCAAAAGATCATTCCGGTTTATAAAAAGTATAATTCGATAGGCCACTATGTTTCTATTAGTAATGCTGATAGGAGTCCGGGGTTAGATTACCTCGCTACGGTTTATAATGGTTTGAATGTTGAGGATTTTGATTTTGTGGAGCAGCCTGAGGATTACTTATTATACTTTGGCAGGATACATTATGACAAGGGCTGCGCAGAGGCTATCCAGATCGCCCAAAAGAGTAAGCGAAAGCTGTTAATAGCAGGTATCATTCAGGATGAGAATTATTA
>Ga0302315_10005886_pt1 | contig 10369 bp, 17 predicted proteins | sample III_Palsa_N3_1_FD_200532 | JGI IMG/M metagenome (GOLD analysis project Ga0302315, IMG submission 200532) | Peat permafrost microbial communities from Stordalen Mire near Abisko, Sweden - III_Palsa_N3_1 | ecosystem: Environmental > Terrestrial > Soil > Palsa > Peat permafrost | place: Sweden... | reverse complement strand
GACCTGAGCAGGCAGCTTGGCGATGTAGGCCATCAAGAATTGGCACTCAATGCTCGTGATGTCTGCAAATGGGCTGTCGATTTTCTTATAGCCCATCTCTACATTCATGTCGTTCCCAGTCATAGCATTTGCCTGATACCGTGCCTGCTGGATAGCGAGCTTCGTTTCCATGTCAGGATCTTCGGTACCCTTGAACACAAGCTCAAGGTCATCCCAACCCATTTTGACGTGAATAATGCGACGTGTAATCGCCTCTTGGAAACGCTTGGCTACCGGAACTACTGCTGAGCGAAAATCCTTGTCATCAAGAACTTCGCCTGTATTTCTGTTGACATCGCGCTCGATACCCAACGCCATACCAGACAGATTGAATGAGTTGCCAATCATCCGGATTAGCATTTCATGCCACGGCAACAGTAAGTCATTGGGTTGCGTTGGATTCGTCTCGATCAGATCGGGCTTGGGAGCACCGCCAATCATACCCAAACGAGCTGCACCCTCAAGCTCACCTTGGATGTAATCGCGCAGATCCGTCATTGCCTGCGGGGCTACAGCTCCAGACCACCAGAAAATACTCCTGCCCAGCTGGTCCGACGCTGCGTTACCCGCCTGACGTTGAGCTCCTAACAAATCCGCAATGCACTTATAGGCAATCTCTAAGCATCCAAAACCAAATGGTGAGTCTGTAGCGATGTTGTCACGAATACACATCAACTCGTCATCGAACAGCATCACACCTTGATTCGTGGCTGTCGTGTAGGGGAGCTGCTGCACGTAACGCGGCAGAATGTCTTTCTCAGACTCTTTCCATTGACCAACAATCTGAATAGTGTTGCCGTCAACGGCCCACATTTTGACAGGACGATTGTCAAATGGATTCGCCTGGGTTTCAGTGCAACCCATACCAAAGATCAGATAGTCGTTGAGCACCTGTTCGATCCACGTGCGAAACGAATCGTCATCGTTCGGCTTGTTCATGCAGTCGGTCGCAATATTGATGCGAGCCTTGACATCCGGATTATCAGGATTAGCCTTACCCTCAATCGCCCGGATCTCCCAATTCAATCCAAGCAAGCCTGCCTTAACTAGATTGATCGCCCGTGATGGTACTGGCGTGCGGGAGAATCGGCGCATCGATAACGGAGTTTGTTTTGCTACCGGAGCATTGATGCGTGTGAACGTGATCGGCAAGCCTGTATTGGCTAATGTCCGGCGATTCACGAGTGGTAGTTTCCCAGCTCGTATTCCCTCAATTTCATGGCGCTGTTGAGCTATGAGCTGGGGATGTTGATGCACCGGCGTCTGTGCCAGCTCCACCATGTGCGTTGCTCTCAGCACACGCACAATCTCACGCTTACGGAAATACGCCGTAACGCGAGAGGTGAAAGCCTGATGCAGTCGTTTGAGTAACGTAAACACAAAAGAATCTTGACATTAGATGTCAACACTCTCATACGTCTACCTGTAAGTAGTTGATTCTATTCAATATTGACTTGTTGTTGACGGATTACCAAATCCTTTACAACAGCATTTCGCGGCCTGAGGAGTGCTACTGGCCGGTCGTGACCGTATTCGACACGCTGGAGGCTTACACGGTCTCGAACTGGATCGCTGCCCAGTCTTGTCTGCCAACGAATACGATCCTCAACAGTAAGTGGTAATTTACTCGCCAATGCGATTACCACATGAACATTTCCGCCTGAGGATCTCCACCACGTGAGCTTTGCATTTTTGAACACAGGTGCGTCGCAGCATATAAGCCACGTTTCACGAAACTCTCTGAGTGCCTGTTTGCTGTCAAGGTCCAGCTGTAGCTCATTGTCCTTAGGCAACACAATCTCACAGTCTTTCTCCCGGGCGGTTTTCTCCAGCAGACCATTGCGGTCGTCATTACTTTCTACTGAACCATCACTCATGACCGATAACCTCACGCTGATCTAAGATCTGTTGCCGCAATTTTTGATAGCGGGCTTTTTCCTTTTCCCAATTGCCATCCAATGGATAGCGTCTGGTATAAGGGCCACGTGTCCAGTGATAACCCTGTCTATACGGGATACGAACACCCAACCTCGATAACTTGAAACACATCTCTCCGCGATGCGCTCCGCATGTGGGACATGCCTTGAACGCAACATAAACTCGCGTCCGTTCAAGTTGTGTTAGTTGAGCTGCCATTAGAGATCCGCATAACAGTTGGAATTTTTACACTCCGGACATGTAACCCTCAGCATTGTCCCATTGCGATAATCAGATTCGACAACTCCGTCTACACGGTGAGCTGTAAACCTACAATGGCAACGAGAACAATCAAATTCGTACCGTTTATCATCCAGAGCTTTTCCGTGTCTAAGAATATTTATGCTCATGATGATTCGATGCTCAACAGTATCTCAAAGATTCGGATCAAGCTCCACAGCACAAGCGGCCTTTATTTGTATCCTATGACACGAGCATTGGCATTGATGGATACGATTGTCGCCGCCACGATACTTGCCCGAGCATTTTGCGTGTTGACCTTTGGTCTTATCACGTGCCCGGCACTTTTTAGAGATTCCAGCCCTAACGCCTACTGACGATATAGCTGCACGCAATGGACTAGAACCGGTCAAGAATGTTGACATTGATTGTCGCATGTAGATAAGCACCTTTTAGAGATTAGGATCAAGTTCTACCGCAGGTTTGACTTTCTTGTGACACCGGCAATCGCACGCTTGTCTAGTACCTGCAAAATTACATATACCCTTACACACTCTACAGTCTTTGCGGCGACAATTTGCTGAGACACCGCTCACGTTGACACCTGTCTTACGTGCTGAACCATGGCTGCTTGGTCTGGGAGATGTTTCCATTACAACACCTCCGCGTAGATCCGCAATAGATGTTTCATTGATGCTGTAAACGCCAAGGGTGGTATCTGAGAGGTCATCTGGACAACGCGAGACTTACCTATGTTCCATTTGGCAGGCGCAAACACCTCTAGTGGTAAGAACTCCGGCATAAGCGTAACGGTGTTGGCTCCAACTAGTGTCGATATTCTGGCTAGTCCGTTGTCAACACTAATTATGCAGCGTGCCTCTTTGAACACATTGGCTGCAATAACAAGTGGGAGTCCGGCGATACGTTCGGATTCGTCGATAGCAAAGCCCTGCATACGGTCGTCGGGTCCTCCAACGAATAGAACCTTACCCCGGCGACGCAGAAACCGCAGCAAAGGCAACCACGTAGCTGTAGGGAGTGTTTTATTGGGCGGTTGTCCCTGGTGGCTCGTACAACTGCGACTAAACGGGCAGATGACGAATGCCCCTTTCCACTGCTCAGGAATCTCAACTCGCGGAATGTTTAATATCGGGATGTCATCGGCAGTAAGCTGCGGTCTGTAAAGGCCACTGATCTTTGCTGTGTCGGCCAACCCATGCCAGATACCATGATCCTTTTTGACTGCTGAGTGCATGGCATCGGTCACATCAAATTCAACAAGAACATCGCAATCTGTATCGGTTGCAAATGTGATCTCCGGTCGTCCCGGGAGCCAAGAGTAAACCTCTTTAGGGTACTCATCCAGCGTTTCAATAATAACTCGATCCTCTGGATTCTCACGCATGTATCGGCCAATTACTGCTGACACATAAATTGCATCTCCCATTAACATTTGGGATTTGAATACAACAGTATTTCTAGACATCGTTACCCCTCATGTTCTGCGTAAGCTACAACACCCTCAAGCGTACCGAATGCAACTGTAAGCATGGTCTGGTACACCCAACGCGGACCACGCCATGTTTTTCTAACAGGATCATCATAACCATTACAGCGCGGGCTCGCCTCCGCCTCAGCCTCCGTCATGTAGAAATCCAGTAACGGATTGTACGAACAACGATTAAAATCACTACCGTCCTTTTCGTATTCCATACGAGCATGCTCAAGCATTAGCTCTCTGGCACGCTCGTCACTTTCAGCTGCTACAACATAGAGGCCATCATGGTACTCCTCACACGCAGCCACTTTGTAGATGTAAAGATACATCACACACTCTCCGGATCTGGGTAGTCGGCTATATCCTCAGAACACTCTGCACAATACATCTGCCCGTCGTACCAAACGCGCTCACCCGCATCCACACCGGAACCACACTCTGAACACCGGGTGTCGAAACGCACATCGATCCAAGGCATGACCATCTCCTAACTTTATGTTGATTAGTTCTGTCCAGTACCATAATGACGATCAACAGCTTTCTTGACACCCTCAGCCGTCGTATCGAGACTGATGAGTCTGCCTCCCGAGATGTAGGGATAGACCTCAGCCAATGTCGTCACGAGTTGTCTATACTCACGTAACTCGCATGCGATCCACTCCGGCTGTTCATCTGATGGGCATGCGCGTTTCCAGAACTCATCTGACGTTATCTGCTCACGAGCTGACAACACTTCGCCGCGTAGCGAATCCATCTTGTTCCAAACATCCTGTAGGCACGTGCAGCCTGGGAATCGAGTACGGATGTCGAACTCTAGATTCCCAACACGATATTCAAGCGTTTCATTCTGTTGTCTAAGCGTACGAACTTCCTCACGTTCGCCATCAAGTTCTCGAACCACACTCTGGAATTCTTTGAGGCGTTCCTCTGGACTCTGTCTATACCAGAACACGCACAATGGCTCTCCGTTCTGGTCATCACCAAAATGAGCTTGCGCCTCATCCTCTTGGTTCGTACAGAACCCACAATGGTAACAGCGCCATTCGGCCCGGGTTGTATCCCAGGTAATGTAAATGGCAATAGCAATCGCGATGATCTCCAAAAGCAAACGCATAAGACTCTCCTAAACGAGACTGGCATACAGACTGAACAAACGAGCCCGGGATTCATGAATCTTGATTGTGTCCTCCAATGTGTAGCCGTTGCCATGAACAATAATCGTAGCGTCCGGACCACATCCAATCCCAGCTACAGCTTTACATGTGGGACACGGCAAATCCGTAGAGTGTCGCACAACGTCACGCGGAGCGGGGCGAAATGGATCGGTGCTGTAAGCTGGGTCCGCTGACAGACGGTCGCTAATGCTTACTGCTTGTTTTTGGAGGGATGCTATAAAACCACCCGCACGGTTCTTTTCCTCGTACTCAACAGTAATTGCAATACTTGCGTCGCCGGTATTTGTCGACAGCTTTTTAACGAACGGAGCCATAAACGCATGAGCCTTTTCCAAGACACTATGCGCAGGCTGTAACGGTATATTGGTCTTGGGGAGAACGTCAGATGCAAGTTTACCCATTGCACTGTGCCAACGAACGACTTTCTTTTGATCTGCCATGTCGATATTATAGGCGGCTCAAGGTTGTGTGTACTTCGGTATAGTCACATGAGACTCATGCGAATTAGTGTTGAGCGGTTCGCCATTCACCGTTATATCGGGAACAAAGCCAAACTCGTCATTGATCGAATCCAAGAGATGACGGCCATACTGCTGTTCGGATTCATTGATGTGTTTCGAGACCGCCTCTTTTTCGTGATCGTGGGATGCTGGGAGCCTTACGATGATCTCTGTTAGAAACGCTGTTCCTGCCATGATGCTCACCTCATTTACTGTTGATTACCTTTGGACTCTTTATCGAGATAGGCTTCATATTCCTGATCCATTACCTCATCATAGTTCTGGTCATCAAAGGATGCCATCTCCCGGCAATGAGGACACTCCCACCTGGAATCGGGGCGTGACATTTGCCCCATGTACTCGGCATAAGTCAAAAATACCTGACCATGAGTCCAACACCTAATAGCGTACGCCGTACGCGTTTCAGATACCGGACCTGCAAGGCGTTTACCCGAGTTGTCCTCTGGGAATGCATCCTCCATATCCGTCGCTAACTCGAATCCGTCTGGTATTCCATCTGCCAGATAATTTAAACGCACTCCGTTAGTTTTGGTTGACACTGACAACCTCCAAACGCTGTTTAGCAGCCTGCATTTTGACGAATTTGTTGTGATCGCGCTGCAACCACACAGCTTGCTCCTGATTATGTATACCGTGGTCCGGGTGATACCAACGGACAATAGTAATCATACCCTGCTTACGGCTGGAGTCTTTCCGCCACCCGTGTTTTTCGAGATACTTACTGTTCACCGACATAACATTACTCCCCATAGACAGCTACATCTACGGGCTCATAACCGGGGATTGGACGATCAACCACGATAAAAGCACTATCTGGATCTGTGCTTGTGACAACATGCACCACAAAGTGCGTCCTTTTTAGGACGTTGGTCCGACGCCGTGCCTCATATATTGCAAATTCGCGTGTCATACATCACCTCACACCTTATTTGATGCTCAACAGTAAGTTGAGATTCACCTTAACGGGAAAACCGGACATCTCTGCCCGGTCGTCCCAATGCATATCTATAGCCGTTACTGGCTTTTACTTTCAAATTTTGCTTGGACTACAGGCGCATATGGATACCTCCCCGGCATCGCCGTACATTGTCATGCGTTTCCATCGGCTACTACATTTTTCGCCGATATCCAAACCGCTACGTATAAGATGCGTCAATAGTAGTTTCGATTCGCCAACTGAGCAAGCGTCTCGATTGAGCTGTCCAGCTTGGACTTGTCGCAGTAATTCGCAAACGCGCCTGGACGCCGTTCTCCTACAGCCACATACCCCTCGATAAAAATACTGTTGTTGCGACTCAGATTGTCAAACGTAATCTGACTAGCGGCACCGCCAGCCTTAGCCGCATCCCTAAACAGCCATTCCTGTAAGGTCTCTAGTGACGCTTGACAATCCGTGATCTGCTCGTCGGTCGGCTTGAGATCAGGTTCATATGCATACTGAGCCGATGTCTTTGATACAACAGTCTTTCCGGCAATCTTGACCGATAGCACTGGGACAGCCAACCCAAAAGCTACTCCGAAAAGCAACACAAACATCACCGTATTCCTTGAAAATCCGTTCATATACCACCTCCGCACATAGGATGATTCAACAGTAAGTTAGGATTCAAGCCCTTACTCGTCATCCTCACCCTGAGCATTAGGATCACGGATGGGCACCCAGAACCCAAGTAGGAACGCCCGGGCACCGTGAGTCACCCAACCAGCCGCCACGATATCATCATGAGCACCAGCAGCCGCCTGGGGCCGTCCAGTAGGTGTTCTGATGAACGATAGGGCCTCTTTGCAAAACTCATAACTCCAAATCATATGAGGATTTTCGTCTGTCCACTTTTGGAGATAGCTGAGAGCGATGGGCCGCGTGGACTTGTCCGTAGGAAATCCCAGCTTGCCGCCAACCGTGCCGGTAATGTCCTCGCGGTGCGGATGATGGTACAGATTCGGGTATGCCTCATTTGTTTCGAGGAATAAGAGAACTGCTGTACCGAACGAGTTGCGCTCCACCGCTATGATGGCATCGTTGTACATGTGCCCTAAATAGGCAAGATCGGTTGCGTACTGATCGGGTCGTACGCGAGCTCGGAACTGGGCTACCTGCTCTCCACTCTCCAGGTCGATAACCCATGCCGCACAGTAGTCAAGATCCGTACCGCTGTCATTAGCAGACATGCCCTCTGCAACGTCGGCACCAATGAGGTAACGAACCTTAGGTCGTGGTTTCCAGAACAGGATCGCCTCAGAGTTACGACCCACCTTGTATGGTTTCCAGTTCTCCAGTTCAGCCTTGCGCCGTCCCATCAGTTCGTTGTCAAAGAAATTATTGCCCTCAATGAGAAACGCACTCTGAGCATCCTCCGGATAGTTTTCACGAAACCGTTTTGGATCGGCCTTGATCTGATGACGACGCCACTTAATTTGAGCCAAGGCTAGATGACCCTTGTCACGGGCTATAGCCTCCTCTCGCTGCCAAATCTCCAGATCAGATTTTTCCTGCGTTTCCTTTTCAGCCAACAGTTTTTGATCGATCTCAGCCAGCTCTTTCCTGAGAGCTTTCTTTTCATCAGAATCTATATCGAGCTTATATTCCTCAGTCCACCACCACTCATAAAAGTTCAGGTTATAGATTCCCTCACCATGCAGTGCCTTATTAACAAACTCATAGAACGGACCAAACGCGCCGTTAGCAGTACATTCCAAATCCTGTGTTGCATTGGGAGCAAATGATCCGCGAATGTTAGCCAAGGTTTCGGCTGGATCTTTTGGCCAACGTGAGAACTCAGATCCCACAAATCCGTTGATGCTGAAGCCTTGCCCGGCCTCAGTGTTTTCGGCTGTGTCTACAAAAATTGATGAGTCAAGATTTTCAAACAACAACTCACGACGATTGGCTAATCTGCGTTTTAACAGATGCTTGCGTAAATCGTCAGCTAAATGATTGACTTCGTCACCGGCACCTGGACGTGCCATTCCAAATGTACGACGAGCACGATCCAAAATGAGAAAGTGTTGATTAGCATATGCCTGTTTCTGACTGACAAATAGCCCGCGCCATCCGTACTGAGATATTGCGGGCAACAATAATCTATCCAGCATGAAAAACGTAGTGCCGCCCTGCTGACGACCTTTCAACAGTAAGTTCTGATTGGAAAGATTGTTATGCAGATTAGACTGGAGTCTATTGAGTTTGAATGGTACGTAGCGGGAATTTGTCAGTGGGTCCGGCTCTTTGGCTAGAATCCACATGAAATAGGCCATGAAAGCCTCATTGCCCCATGCCTGCCTACATATCTGTAGTGCCTCGAATTGATCCTTCACCAATACAGGATCGGATTGCTTACCCTTGACGATTACAGAAACAGCCATGAATTACCTGCTTAGAGTGAATGCTATTGAGTCTAACTCAATATTGAGCTTGGCATAAGCACTTTCTAATGCCCTGCGCTTTTCATCATGCTCCACCTGAGCTATTAAACGATACAGCCTATACCCCTCACGTCGCGTCAGACTGAGTTGTACTTCCAGATCCTCGCGTGTCTTTTTGTCGTTCGCCGCCCATCCCATCGTGTTTAGCTCTCCACTTGTCAAGATTCTTTTTAGCTCTGGCCCTACATCCTCCGCACGTTCGCTTGTAGGGAGATATTTTGATCTCACCACACCGCCAACACAAACCATGTGTGAACCGCCAACGACGGAGGACCTGTTGCCGTGTCATTATTCCCAGTCTGCTCGATTACCTGATCCCGACCGTGTGATAGAGAGCTTGGGGACGATGACGAAATGCTCCTCAACAGCTTGTGCTAAAGATTCAACAGTCTCGGCATCATCTCCCGTGTATCCCACCAGCACTGAAATAAGTTTCTTGTGTAACGTCTCAGGATCAGGATGTACGATACCCGTGATCTCGAATTCATTGACGACCACAATTTTCTCAGCAGTGTCATCAGTCTTTGGAGCCCAGTGGGGAAACACTACATGATCGCCGGGCTTGACTTGAGACTCCATCGCTATAGATTTCCGGACACGACCCAAGTTATCAAGACAAAGTTTTACACCCTCTCGGTACAGGTGGTCGTATTCACCACCTGTAGACCGCAGCTCAGTTTTCATGGTCGAAATAAGGACTGCCAAGTCCTGTGCATCTAGAGCACTAGCAGATATCTGCTTAGTCCACGGAGCCCATGTTCTGATAACAATGCCCTCATGCAGCGGCTTGTTGTTATCATCCGTCAACACAATCCCGCCGACCTCTTGTGTACGGGGTAGCCGTTCGATGACAATGCGCGGATAGTTCGGAATGAGTTGACGCAGTTCGTCGTTATTCATTGCAAGATTTTACCTTTCAGTTTGTTTCTAAGGGAACCACTTCGTAGCCCACATAGAGGTTTGATATCTGTGCCTGTACATACTCTTTGCAGCTGGAGCAGCGTATAGGTGCAATATCGTCGATATGCACTTGCGTCCTGCTGTCAGCCTTTACTGTTTCCACCTCAGCCACGATCTGTACCGTTATTGGCTGACCACAATGGGGACAAGGTATTTTGGTCTGTTTCGTGTGTTCCATCCTGATCCCATTGTAGCGGGGAGCCTAGAACAATGACTCTCTACGCTTACCTTTAGACACGCTCGCAGAGCTACGCGAGCCTGCGGGTACTGATGGTTGCTTACGCTTAAAATGCGTGACCTCTTTTACGACACCCATCAACCGTTCAAATAATGTTTCGGGAATCATAATTGCGACTTTTTGTTGCGTGTGTTGTGCAATCAATGACTCGTCGCCCAACATCTGCCCAGCCTGCAACAGAAAGTCACTCTGTGTCTCGTATTGCTCTCGGGTTGGAATCGGTAAACCCGCTGCTGTCCTCATGCAGATTTCGCAGGTTGCAGTGCCGATTCCAAGAGAGGCTGAGAGCCTGCTGATGGTATTTCCACACTCGACACAGGCAACGGTGATGTAATCTTTTTGTGCAGCCATTTGACAC
>Ga0302315_10005883_pt1 | contig 10373 bp, 8 predicted proteins | sample III_Palsa_N3_1_FD_200532 | JGI IMG/M metagenome (GOLD analysis project Ga0302315, IMG submission 200532) | Peat permafrost microbial communities from Stordalen Mire near Abisko, Sweden - III_Palsa_N3_1 | ecosystem: Environmental > Terrestrial > Soil > Palsa > Peat permafrost | place: Sweden... | reverse complement strand
ACCGGGTTATTACCGCAAACCATTAACACTGCGATGGTTTCGCCAAAAGCGCGGGATATGGCCAGCACGGTTGCCGCAATTATCCCCGGACCGGCTTTGCGGATAGTTACTTTTTTTATAGTTTCCCAGCGTGTTGCACCAAGTGAAAGCGAAGCATCCTTTAATTCCTGTGGGATGGTATTTAAAACTTCATTGATGATACTCACGATGAGCGGGAATATCATTACCGCCAAAACCACACCGCCCGCCAAAACGCTATACCCGGTTGAAAAGTCGACAAAATGCGGGGCAACTTTCGACTGGATAAACGGTACGATGAACAATACGCCCCAAACACCGAAAATAACCGGCGGGATACCCGATAACAAGTTTACAAATGGGATAAGCAGCCGTTTGAGCCATCCCGGCGCATACTCCGACAAATAGAACGACGTAAGCAGGCACAAGGGCAGTGCAATGATGATGGCTATCGCTGTTACCCATAATGTACCCATAATGAATGGGAAAAACCCAAAAAGGCCCTTCATGGGTTTCCAGGCCGATGAGGTAAGCAAATGCCACCATGATGAGTTGTCCAAAACGGGCAGCGACTTGTAGTAAAGGCCGAAGCCTATCACCAAAACTAAAGAAACTGATGCCAGTGTAAACACCAGCATCAGTTTGGATATGATTTTGTCTTTTAAAATGCGGAGCATTTTTTGTGAATGGTTGATTAAGTGAACAGTTGATTGAGTTAGGTGGCTGAATGGCTGTTAAGTAAAGTAGGTATTTGGATATTTTCTTCAAAACCATTTACCTAATCACCTCAATCAACCACTCACCAACTTATTCAACTTTTTTCAATTCGCCCTCCAATGCTTGTTTAGACAGGCTGATGTAACCATTTGATTCTACAAACTTTTGCCCGTCTGTTAAAACGTATTTTACAAATTCTATCAATTCTTTGCGCTTTGGTTTGCCTTTGAACAAAAAACCCAGGTTACGCGCCGGAGGGGACGGATATTTGCCGGTTGCAATAGCTTCGGTCAATTCATCTATTGTGCCATAAAAGTTTTCATCAGCATCAATTTTGCCGTTACCGTTAATATCTATCGGTAGAGCATGTACACCGGCAACTTGCTTGCGGGTTTTAAGGTCGTACAAATAAGATAGGTTATTAAACCCTATTGCAATTGGGTCACGTTTTACAGCTTCAGCAAGGCCTGGGTCGCCATAAACGGCTACACCAAGCAAATCTTCCTGTTTTTTGTCAAAATACTTAGCCCAGGTTTCTGCCGCGCCTGCCGCGTCCGAGCGTGTATAAATATGAATAGGCGCTGATACCTTTCCCGCAAGTTCTTTCCAGTCTTTAATATTCCCGTTTACAAAAACATCGGCAAACTGGTTCCTTTTAACGCCTTTGGCAAGCAGCGCCGCTGCATCGGGGTTAGCGGTATTAAATGTGGGCACTACCGCATCTTTTGTAACATATACCGTGTAAGCACCTTTTTTTACCTCTGGCGGATAAATATCCCGCGAGGCCAGCCCGATATCAACCAAACCTGAAAGCGCATCAGTAATGCCTTTACCCGCACCACCAGCCGAAATGTTGAATTTAACGTTCGGGTGCAGTTTTCTGAATTCATCAGCCCATTTAACCGTGATAGGATAAAGGGCGAAGGCTCCGGAGATACTGATGGTGCCTGACAGGTCATCCGCAGGCGGCGGTGTAGCATCATGCCTTTTTACAAAGGATGTTGCAGTCAGAAATATACCGACAGCCAATGCGCCCACTGCCAGTATTTGTTTGTTGAATATCGTTTTCATAATCAAAAGATTAGAATGTTAACTGTAATTGTGCTTCAAAAATGTTATTAGGCACTTGGGTAGGGGCGTCTTCGTGCTTTACGAGGTAGTTCAATGAAAATTTGGCCCAGTTATTAAAGTAGTAGCTGGCGGCGCCGGTATAAATGTTTGTTTTAACATTGGTTGCAACCGTATTCGGGTCGTATGTGTCATATTTTGCACCTAACTGTATTTTCTTAGGCAATACAAAATATGATGCCTGTCCGTACCAGCCATTTCTTTTTATGGTAGCATCAGTACCTGCGTCATATTCAGCTTGTAGTGATAAGCCGCCGATTACATAACGTGCATCGATACCGTCGCGGTCGCGTTTGTTATTGGTAGCAACTTTGGCACCTGTTAAAATGTAGTTTGCCTGGCCATTATAAATATCTGCACCAATTGAAAGGTTGTCGATTGGGTTTATGCCCAATCTGCCTACAATGTCTTTATGATTATTGTTGTCGGTGGTTACATCATAACCTGCACCGTTGAATAAGCCTAATGTGTAGGTGAATAGGTAATGGTTATCTATTTTAGCAAAGCTGCCGTTAACATCAATACCTATATCGCGACCATTCTGGTTGCCGATAACATCTGTCGAACGGCCTGCCAGCGCATTAACAACTTGTGAACGGTCGATAAATTCAAGTTTACTGTCATCAATCAAGCTTTCGAGTGAGAAAGGCACTTTGAACTGGCCTGCAGTGAAATGTAAGTAATCTGCCACTTTGTAGGTAGTATAAGCATCAAGCAATTTTGGGTTTACACCTGAAAACTCGGTATAGACCTCGTAGCTCCAGCTATCGCTGATATCGCCTTTTACATCTAAACGGGCGCGGTGCAGTAAAAAGGTATTGTTAACTGTTTTCTGCTGAAAACCTTCGTATTCGGTTTGAACCAGGCCGCTCAGCTGTAACGCGCGGCTGCCGATGTATACGCCATGCTGATTGGCTTTATCCTGCGCTTTTATAGCTGCATCTGCCCGAAGCGAATCGGCTTCGTGTTGGCTGATAAGGCCTTTTTTAACGAGTACGTTAAGCAGGTCGTTGGTTTGCTGCGCCTGTGAGGCGAAAGCTGAGAATAACAATGCAATCACCAATAGTGATTTGAATAGGTATGAGTGTTTCATGTCCTTTGGGTTTAAAAGATTAAATTGGGTTAAATAAAAAAATTGATTAAAAAAGAATGGGGGCGAAGTGCGGGATTAACAGCAACACATATAGGATCCGGTTATGCAAGGGAAGCAGTAATGAGTGTACTTTAACAAATGGTGCGGGGTGACAGTGTTCATTTCTATTATTTCTGTATAGTCTACCTGTTTAGTAGCACAAATATACATTTAATTAATATATGTCCAAATTTTTATTAAAAAAGATTAAAATTTATTGAATTTTAGTGCTTTTTTGAAGATTTTAAGCGCTTTTTATGCAATTAAGAACTTGATTTTTTTGACCTATTCTGCAAATCCTAAAATCCTGCAAATTATGATTCAGACAAAAGAGGAGGGATACGAAACTTGCGAAGTTTTTAAAACTTCGCAAATTAATGTCTGATTTTTTATTCATCAGCGAAATCAAAAAAATCACTTCTTAATCAACGGTCGAGCGAAGCATAAGTGCGCCGACGGTAACATTGGTGCGGCTGTCTATCAAAATAGCACCGCCATTTGCTTTGTTGACCTGGTAAGGATCAAACGCCAGCTGATCGGCGGTTTTGATGACGATGCGGCCGATATCGTTCAGCTTAAATTCTTCATCAAATTCCTTTTCGAGCGTATTGATATTTACTTTGTGCAGTATTTCCTGTACGCGGCAGCGGGTAACCTTACTATTGTGCTGTATAAAATAAGTATGGGAAGTATCCAGCGGGCGTGTGTCCATCCAGCAAAGATCGGCTTCTATTTGTTGGGATAATTGCGGCTGGTAGTTGGTATTTACCAAAATATCGCCGCGACTGATATCGATCTCATCCTTTAAATGGATAACAGTCGACATGCCAGCAAACGCTTCTTGACAATTTTTGTCAAACATTTCAATTCTTGAAACGGTTGAGCTGAAGCCCGATGGCAATACGGTCACCTTATCGCCAACACTAAATGAGCCGCTGGAAATACGACCGGCATAGCCACGATAATCGTGCAGTTCATCAGTTTGCGGGCGGATAACCCATTGTACCGGGAAACGGGCGTGGGCAACAGCATCGTCCACCTCAATTTCAACGGTTTCAAGGTAGTTCAGAAGGCTTTTGCCGTCGTACCAGTTGATATTGAGTGATTTATAAACAACATTGTCACCTTTCAAAGCGCTGATAGGGATGTAGGTAACGTTTTTAATGCCTACCTTTTCGGCTAAAGCCTGGTAGTTTTTAACGATGCCGTTGTAAACTTCTTCGCTGAAATCAACCATATCCATTTTGTTTATGGCGACAACAACCTTCGGCAAACCGAGCAGTGACACCAAAAATGAGTGGCGAATGGTTTGCTCGATAACACCTTTACGCGCATCGATCAAAATAATAGCCAAATTGGCGTTTGATGCACCGGTAACCATATTGCGGGTGTATTGCGTATGGCCGGGTGTATCGGCTATGATGAATTTTCGCTTTTCGGTTTGAAAGTATTTGTAAGCAACGTCGATAGTAATGCCCTGTTCGCGCTCAGCTTTCAACCCGTCAGTCAATATGGCGAGGTCAATCGAACCATCGTCATTTTTTCGATTGGAACGATGAAGTGCTTCCAACTGATCGACCAAAATAGATTCGCTGTCATATAGCAGGCGTCCGATGAGCGTACTTTTGCCGTCATCTACACTGCCTGCTGTTAAAAATTTTAAAATTTCCATTTTTTTAAGGTAAAAGGAGAAGGGCTAAAGGTGAAAGGTTTTTACCTGATCTCTAATCTCCAATCATTAATCTTTATTTGAAAGTTGAAAGTAAAAAGTTAAAAGGTTTTTTCCCCAATCTCTAATCACTAATCTCCAATCTCTAACTCAAAAATATCCTCCCTTTTTCCTGTCTTCCATAGCGGCTTCGCTTACTTTGTCATCCATACGTGCGCCGCGCTCGCTGATTCGGGAACTGCTGATCTCGTCAATAATATCGTCTATCTCAAAAGCGTACGATTCAACTGCCGCAGTGCAAGTCATGTCGCCAACGGTGCGGAAACGTACATTTTTGCGGATCACCACATCTTCATCGTCCATATTTAAAAATGGCGAAGCGGCCATTAACTGACCGTTGCGGGTTATGCAATCACGCTCATGCGCAAAGTAAATAGTTGGCAGGTCGATCTTTTCGCGGCGGATATAGTTCCAAACGTCAAGCTCCGTCCAGTTGCTGATCGGGAATACCCTGACGTTTTCGCCTTTGTGAATTTTGCCGTTGTAGATATTCCATAGTTCGGGGCGCTGGCGTTTGGGGTCCCACTGGCCAAATTCGTCCCTAACAGAGAAGATACGCTCTTTAGCGCGGGCTTTTTCCTCATCGCGACGTGCGCCGCCGATGCAGGCATCAAATTTATGCTCGGCAATGGTATCCAGCAAAGTAACCGTCTGCAATGCATTACGACTGGCGTTTTTACCTTTCTGCTCCACAACCTTGCCCTGATCGATGGAATCCTGTACGTTGCCAATGATCAGTTTTTCGCCAATGCGCCTGATCATGTTATCGCGGTATTCAATGGTTTCTACAAAATTATGACCCGTATCGATATGCACCAGCGGAAAAGGGAATTTGCCCGGCCTGAATGCCTTCTCGGCCAGTCTCACCAGTGTAATAGAATCTTTACCACCCGAAAATAACAGCGCAGGCCGCTCAAACTGGCCTGCAACCTCACGTAAAATATGGATCGCTTCCGCTTCTAACTCGTCTAAATAATCCAGTTGATGTTTACTCATAGCCCCCAGCCCCCTCTAAATCTCCCCCGGTAGGGGAGACTTTTTAATTGGGTAGTTTTAATTTAATATTTCTAATCTGTTTGTAAAGCCCTCCCTACCGGGGAGGGTTGGGTGGAGCTTCCGTGCAACCCGCATTCCTTCTTACTCTGATCTTCCCACCACCATCTGCCGGCCCTAAAATCTTCGCCCTCGCGCACTGCCCTTGTACATGGTGCGCAGCCTATGCTCGGGAAACCCCTGTCGTGCAGGGTGTTATAGGGTATATTGTTTTGTTTGATATAATTTTTCACGTCATCCAAAGTCCAGTCATAAAGGGGGTGAAATTTAATCAAATTATTTTGATCGTCCCACTCCACATCACCCATAAACTGGCGGTTGGCAGATTGCTCGGCGCGAATACCGGTTACCCAGCAATCGTTGCCATATAAAGCGCGTTTTAAAGGCTCAACTTTGCGTACGCCGCAGCATTCCTTACGGTTCTCTACCGATTCGTAAAAGCTGTTCGGGCCTTTCAAATTTACCATCTGCTCCAGCAACTGGTTGTTTGGATAATAGGCGTGAATAACCTCGCTGTACATTTCCATGGTACGGTTCCAAACATAATAAGTTTCGGGAAAAAGGCGACCGGTTTCCAGTGTAAATACTTTAATGGGCAGCTTATTGGCGAATATCATGTGGGTGATCACCTGGTCTTCCCAGCCAAAACTGGTTGAAAAGACGATTTTGCCCGGAAAGCGCTCAGCCAGTACGGCTAATGCCTGTGCCGGTTCGAGCCCGGTAATTTGTTGTTTGATATTTGTCGTTTGGTCGCTCATTTTCAAAATGTTTTGATCTTAAAAAAAGCGAGTATGCTTCTTATGCTGATAATTATCACGATTACGCCCACCGATACCATAATGGCCTTAGCGGATATTTTGTTAGAAATTTTTGTAGCGATAGGTGAGGCCAAAGCGCTGCCGATGATTAAACCGGCAACAGGTTCCCAGCGTGCGCCGGCATGCATGTTAACCAGCACAATAATAAAAGTGATGGAGCCAAATAATGCTACAAAAAAACGCGAAAGTTTTACGGTACCCAATGAAAACCTTGGATGACGGCCGCCTGCTATCAGGGTCGACAGCACGATTGATCCCCAGCCGCCACCGCCAACTGCGTCAATAAAACCACCGCCAAAACCCAGTAAAGAAATACGTTTTATTTTGCCGCCACTGCGTTTACGTTTTAAGTTCAATGCTTTTGAGAGAATGACTACGCCAAGTATCAGGGTATATACCGAAACGAACGGTTTTGTGTATTTGCTATAATGTTCAAGGGATGATAATATATAGGCGCCGAGCACCGCCCCGATAATACCGGGCACTACCAGCAATCTAAACAGTTTCCAGTTGATATTGCCCATGCGGTAATGCATCCAGCCGGCAATGCCATTGCTCATGATCTCGGATAAATGTATACCCATACTACCCACAGCAGGAGAGATGCCCATGCTTAACGAAAAGCTGTTTGTAGTTACGCCGTACGACATGCCAATGGCACCGTCAATCAATGCAAAAACAAATCCGCCAACCAGGAAATAATAGAACAGCGGATTAATGTTATCTACATAAAGCTTAAAACCCGCATCGTTATACCAAAGCTCACCAAAGGTTACGCCGAGTGCTAATATAATAGCGCCCCATATAAGCCAAACTATGCCTTTCTTGTTTTCCGGCTTTTTGTCAACCAGTACGGAGGTAACTTCATTTAGCCGTTTAACCTTATAGGCAAAATCACCTGATAGCGAGTTTCTCAACTCGTTCATTTGTTGTAAAGTAAGGTCGATCTCACCGGGCAAGCCTTCGTTTAAAACTTCTTTTAACCGTTTGGCAACCGTTGGTGATTTCCCGTTTGTAGAAATGGCAATTTTCAGGTCGCCTTTTTGTACGATGGAGCCTAAGTAGAAATCGCAAAGCTCGGGTTTATCTGCTACGTTGATGAGCAGCTTACGGTCATGTGCCGACTGGCGGATGTAATTGTTTAGCTCATTATCGTTTGTAGCGGCGATTACTATGTCGGCAATGTCCAGGTCATTCTCGTCAAATGCTTTCTGAACGATTTTTACGCCTTCGTACTCTCCGGCCAAAGCATGTACTTGGGGTACAAACTCTTTGGCAATAACGGTTACCCTTGCAAGCGGACTGTTATTCAGCACGGCGGTCAGTTTTTCCAAACCAACATTGCCAGCGCCGATCAGCACCGCATGCAACTCGTTCAGTTTTATAAAAACCGGGAAAAGCTGGTTGCCGCCGGTTTGTTCAGCCTGAACGGGGTTTAAACTATTATTCTTCGGCAACAATGTCATAAAACTCTTTGATAGGCTGATAGAGCGGGTGCAACGATACTACCTCGCCGATAACGATAAGCGCCGGCGCTTTTATTTTCTGCTCCTCAACAATTTCAACTATAGTATCGATAATCCCAACGCCGATCTTCTCATTTTCTGTCGATCCGCTTTGGATAACGGCTACCGGTAACTTGCCTTTGCCTTCATTCTTGAAGATGCGGGTAATTTCGGCAAGTTTGTGTAAACCCATTAATACCACTATGGTAGCATTGGTGCGGGCAGCTTCATACAGGTCGCCTGAAACACGGCCATCCGCAGTTGTACCGGTAACCACCCAAAAGCTCTCGCTTTTACCGCGGTGGGTAACCGGTATCCCTTGCAAACCCGGAACCGCTATCGAGCTGGAAATACCGGGTATCACTTCCGTTTTAATGCTATACGAGGCTGCATGATCCAATTCCTCGTAACCGCGACCAAAAACAAACGGGTCGCCGCCTTTTAAGCGAACCACGTGCCCGTAGTTCAGCGCGTAATCTATCATCAGCTTATTGATAGCATCCTGCGAATAGGAATGGTCGCCTGAGCGCTTGCCCACATAAACCTTATGTGCATTTTCGGGGGCAAACTCCAATAACTCTTCGTTGACCAGTGCATCATACAAAACTACATCGGCGGTTTTTAATGCCTTTATACCTTTTAGGGTGATGAGGTCAGCATCGCCGGGGCCAGCGCCAACCAAAGTTATGCGCGGCTCCTTTATTTTATTTTCTGTTTGAATATCAACCATAATTATGCTACCGCCTCTCTTTTAATCTTGCTCGCCTCCAAAAATTTCTTTGCAGCATCCCTGTATTTTATAGCGAATTCTTCCGAAGGCTCGTTTTTATTGATCTCTAAAACCAGGTCGCTGAAGGTGCCATCTAATTCAAATTCGCCTTTATCAACATAATTGGCATCAAATTCTTTGATTATGCCAGCCTGCGTGCTGCTGTTAATGCCCTTATCGAGCAACAACGCCTTGGCCGAACTGATGAGCACATTGTATGCATGATAAATGCTATCGGCCCAGTTGCCTTTTGCAAAGGATTGGTCAGACCAGCCCATTTTTTCTTCCGATTCAAATAGAAGCGTAGCCACCAAATCAATAATTACACTCGCGCACTCGCCAACACCTATTGCGGTAGCAAATGTTTCCTCGTGGCCCCAATCAACGAATTCGTCGTCGGTGAGGTTTTCCAAATTAGCCAGCGGTTTTAGCAGGTGGTAAAAATAATCCTTGCCCTGCCTGTCGTAATAATTGTGGAAGGTTTCATCGGCGATAGAGTTTGCTTTGTAATCGTCTAAAACCGCCCTTAAAACTGATGTAGCACGTTTTGCAGGCACTTTAACTACTTTATCTGCCGCGCGGCCAAAACCATCACCAACCGTTCCACCGCCTAAAAGCACCTGAACGGATGGAAGTACTTTGCCGTTGGCTTTTAATGAACTGCCATGAAAACCGATATGCGCCAAACCATGCTGCCCGCAGGAGTTCATACAGCCGCTGATCTTAATTTTGATCTCGCGGTTGAAGATAAATTCCTCGTATTCGTTATAGATCACATCTTCCAGCACTTTTGATAAGGTCATGCTGTTGGATATACCTAAATTACAGGTATCCGTACCGGGGCAGGTAGTCACATCTGCCGGGCTGTCAAAACCGGGGGCTGATAAGTCAATTTCGGTTAAACCATTATATAAAGCAGGCAATGCCTCTTTACGAACATATTTAAGCAGTAACCCCTGGTTTTGGGTGATACGTATCTCATCAGCAACCAATGGGCGAAGCACTTCAACCAGTTTGCGGGTGGTATCTGTGGACAAATCACCAACCGGCACTTTGATGAACACGCCGTAAAAAACCTTTTGCTTTTGTTCGAAAACGTTGGTCGCCAGCCACTGCTCATAGCGCAGCGGGTTGGTTATTTCAACTTCGGGGTGTGTGGTTGTTTGGGGTAAAACAGGCGTATCAATCGTGTCGCGGTTTACCGGGTAGGTTTTTACCTTGTTGGCCGTTCTTTCTTCTTTAGCAAGGCGAAGCACTTCGTCCAACCCAATCTTCTGTATCAAATATTTTAAACGCGCCTTGTTGCGGTTATTACGTTCGCCATAGCGATCAAAAACACGGATGATCGATTCTATATAAGGGATCAATTGATCTTCCGGCAAAAATTCTTCAACAATACTCGCTAATAGAGGCTGTGCGCCTAATCCACCGCCTAACATCACTTTAAAGCCGCGTTCGCCGTTTTCATTTAATTTGGGAATGAGACCAACATCGTGGATGTAGG
>Ga0302315_10005882_pt1 | contig 10373 bp, 11 predicted proteins | sample III_Palsa_N3_1_FD_200532 | JGI IMG/M metagenome (GOLD analysis project Ga0302315, IMG submission 200532) | Peat permafrost microbial communities from Stordalen Mire near Abisko, Sweden - III_Palsa_N3_1 | ecosystem: Environmental > Terrestrial > Soil > Palsa > Peat permafrost | place: Sweden... | reverse complement strand
CTCGATAACCGAAATAATAAAGAGCCGGCAGAATATCGACCCTGAAAAATTCAGGATATTTAAAGAGAAGTACAAAGAATTTTTGGACGGGACAAAAACGACAGAAAATACTGTAATGGCGAAAATGGCCGAAGGGATACCGATGTTCGAGGTTACGGTTACAGCATCTGGCGTGGAGGTTTATAACGATATTAACGATAGGCAAAGCGTGGGGCGGATGAATTTTCCGGGGATTGAGGAGTGTGATTTCGCGCTGCCGGTTTGGGGCCACAGCATGTACCCTTACCTGGAGAACGGCTGCTGGGTGGCTTTAAAAGTGATACACGATAAGAAGATATTACCCGGCGAGGTATATTATATTGAATGGGGCGATTACCGCATGTATAAGCGCCTGCTGGCGGGCGACAGCCCTGATGAGGTAATAGCGCACTCGGATAATGTTACTGAGATGATAGGCAACCGCTTAAAATACGCGCCCTTTATAGTGAAGATAGCTGATATTAAGAAACTGTGCCTGGTGAAGGACATTCATAAGAAGCATAACCATTAACCCCCTGACCGCGTGCCGCCGTAGCTTTAGCGGTGGCGCAAGGGGGAGTTTTGATTAGCAAGTGGAATTGCTATATTTAGCTGAATTACATTAGCAGATTTATTAACCTTAATTATGGCCGAGATCATCCAATATCCTTACAGCAAAAAATCGGGCTATGCCGGGTTGGGCGTGTTAACCGTGTTTATTTTACTGCTGCTTAAAACCTGTATCAGCAGTTACCTGGTGCATGATATGGCGGGCACTATTATATTCGGGATATTTGTGGCAGTGATCGTAGCCATTATGGTGATCATGATAATTACCCGGCTGATACCGGCCCTGAAAGGCGAAGTTGCCCTTGAACTGGATGAGGGCGGGGTGAAGGATTACATACGCAATATTATTTTAGACTGGAAGGATGTGGAGGATATTGCGCTTAGGCCCGGCCGGAGCAGCGCCATGCTTATTTTTGAGCTGAAGTTCGATTCGGATTTTGGCAAGCGGGTGCATGTATCGTTACGATGGGTAGAAGGGAAAGACCAGGATATTTTTAAAACGGTGCTGGCTTATTTTGATGAGGTGGAAGGGATTGTGCGGGTGGATGATGATAGCGATGAGGATGTGGAAGAGGATGATTGACGTATAAACCAAGGATAATTTATTTAGCTGACAACTCAACAAAGCAAAGCGGAATTTTTACTTTTGGAGCTTTTAAAATAAAGCCCATGATCATCCGCCTTGCTACTTTGAACGATATTGAAGCCATAATGCAGGTAGTAGCCGAAGTTGTGCCGGTTATGCGCGCTTCGGGCAATTTTCAGTGGGATGATGAATATCCTAACGCCGCAGTATTTGGGCGCGACGTTGCCCTTAAACAGCTTTGGGTTGCCGATGCTGATGGGGACATAGCAGGCTTCACTGCCATTACAACCGACCAGGAAGCCGAATACGCCAGTATAGGCCTGGATATTACCCAAACCGCTATAGTTACCCATCGCCTGGCAGTGAGCATACATTACCGTCGCCAGGGTATTGCCGAACTTTTATTACAACAAGCCGAGGTTGTTGCTCTGCAGCGCGGCATCCCCGTTTTACGTGTTGATACCAATAGCAATAATAAAGCTACCCGCTTGCTTTTCCCTAAGCTGGGTTATGAATTTGTGGGCGAAATAGGCCTGAGCTTTAGGCCCAATTTGCGGTTTTATTGCTATGAGAAGGTGCTGGGGAGTGGTGAATAGTGATTAGTAAGCAGTAAACGGTTGACCTATCGGGTTTTAATACAATAGATTTTTTTTTATTTTTTGCAATAAATGGCGGTTTTGGCTATAAAAATGCAATATTATGTTTTGAGCAAAATCATTTAACTTAGGCTTAATATAGGGTAAATAATTAATGTTTAATAACGAAATAAATAATTGGATATTGATTTATTAAGTTTTTTGCTAAATGGTATAATTATTCATAAAAATGATTATTAACGCATCTTTTTGAATATTCATAACGTTGAAACTGATATATTCGATTATAAAAAAAACCCAATTATGGAGCGGTTTCCCCCCATGATCGCTCTTACTAAAAACTAACAACAATGGATCCAGTAATTTTATCAATGATCGTCGCCATTATTGCGGTGGTACTACTGCTTGAATTTTATAAACGGCAGGAAAGCAGGATAACCAACAACCTGCATAATCATAATGTAAAGCAATTACTAACTATAACGGCCCTGGAACATAAATTTAACGATTATGATGCCAGGGATGATAACGACCGCCAACTGGTGGCCAACCAGATCACCCAATTGGTTAACGGGTATGAAAAAGGGGAAATACCTGCCGATGTTTTTCAAAACCAGATGGATTACCTGCTGAATAAGCTTAACTGAATTTTCATTTTTTTTTAAATATAGTTTAAGCGGCCCTGGTGCCGCTTTTTTTATGCCCCGTAATTTTCAGCATAAATTATAAAAACTTGTAACTATTGTTAGCGGATGCCGTAAACAAAGCAAACGGCTATAAAACACAGCCGTATATTTTATTAACAAGTAATACAGAGGGCGATGGAGAACGTTATTTATTTTTTAGCAGCAGGCATAGTGATTGTGGTGATGATATTAAAGTTTGATAAACAGCAGCGTGCTAAAGCCAATAAGCTGTTAAAGGAAACTAAAAGTGTGCAGCCCTTATTTTTGCTGCGCGCGGTTGAACAAAAATTAAGAAACCTTAATACCATATTATACGGCAATATGCCTAATGCCGTAAATGAGTTGCCAACAGGCCGGGTTAATATGAACGAAGGCGCCAGGCAACTGATAGCATCGCAGCTTAGTAAAGTGGTTAGCGACTATAACAGCGAACAGATAAGCCTTAAAACTTATAATAATCAGCTTAGCGACCTGCTAAAAATGGTTGATGAAATTAAGGGGATGAGCTTTGAGCAAATTAAATAATTTAACCAAACCGGTTAAATTATTATTCATTAGATAAGCGATTTCACTTTTATACCTACTTTGTTTATTATTGCAATCAAATGTCTGACGAAGCGATAATAAAACGGTTAAAAGTTATAGTAAAGGAACATGGCGGGCAACTGGCCCTGGCCAATGCTATTGGTGTGGACCAGGGTTTCATAAGCAAGGTTATCAACAAGAAGCAGGAGATGAGCTACTACCTCATCCGTAAGCTTTGTTTTCAATTAAAGTACTCGCCCGAGTGGCTTATACTGGGCACGGGAGAAAAGAACATCAACAAGCCGGATTCGGCCAAGCTCATTACCGAAATACAGATGCTGCGTACCGAAGTGGATATTTTACACGCCCGCATGCGCGCTTATGAAATTGAGCTTAAGGAAATTAAAAATTACGCAATAAACAACCAAAAAGCCGGTTAATACGGCTTTTGTGCTGTATGGCTTTTTTTTGAGGATCAGGCAATTACAGCAGCCTTATCGTTTAAAAGCTCGTTGCTTAGCTTGCGCTTAAAGTACATTATACCTGCCGAACAAACCATAATGCTAACCAGCAAGGTTACTTCGATAATGATGTGCGTTGCAGGGATATAGCCTTTTACAGGTGAAAAAAGCGTACCCGTATCGGGCAACAATAAACCTATAAGCGGGAAGGCTAAAAACAGTCGAAAAATTATTAAATCTTCCATATCAATCAGTTGTTATTACTAATATACAAACAAAAAAATGCTTTTGTTTTAATTTTAATAAAAAAACTTACAATTTGTTATTAAAATTAATTTATTGATCTGTTTTTAATATCTCAATACCTTACCTGCCAGTTATATACCCTGCAGCCGGCTTAAACCTTATATTAAAAGTACAATGGTAATTATTGGAGGGGATAACGCTGCAATTCCGTAGTTATGCTGATGAAACAGGCAAAGCCTACCGTTTAAATTACGCCTGATGCAAGCCCCGGAACAGAGCTGTTTTTATAGCGGCAATAAATGGGCTTAAAAGGGATTTTAGGCCCTGCTGTGCGTTTTTTGCTGGCGATACAGATGTATGGCACCAAAAATGATGGCTGCTATTACTAAAAGCCAAACGTAAGTATCGAGGGGGACAGAGCAGGGCTGAGCCAATGGGTTATCATCATCGCAAGGCAGATCGCCCTGAGCGAATGAAATAGCGGGAAGCAGTAATAGGGTACCCGATATAAAAATTAAGATTATCGATTTAAAAAGAAATACATATTTTTCCGTTCCCTGCTTTATCATTTTAATATTAATTAGTTTTAACAAATTTGGATTGACCAACCATATCACCGGCCTCACTTTGTAGCAAAATTATATAAGTTCCGGGCTTATAAGAAGTAACATCTTCTGTCCATGTATTCGTATTTATCGATTTGCTGCCCATTAATGCACCTGCTGAGTTATATATTTTGGCTGAATAGCTTGATGCCATTGTGGTTGATGTTGTAAGGCTAAAGGTAACAAATTCTTTAGCAGGATTAGGGTAAACCGTAAAAACTCCGCCTGATGTGAGATAATTATAATTAACAATAATAACAGATGAATAAGTGACCTTCCCGTTGATGTCATTCTGTTCCAGACGATATATATTGTTGCCTTTTACCGGGTTTTGATCGATATAATTATAAGTGCCGCCCGAATTGCTTTGAGCCGAATCAATGGTGGTATATTGTTTGCTTAAATTTAGTTTTTGCAGCCCAAAGCCGGTATAATTGCCTTCGTTAGAAGTTCTCCAGTTAAGCTGCACGCCAGCGCTAACCTTTTGGCCAGCAAACGTTATTAACCGATAGGGGGGCAAAGGCTTTTGTTCAATAGCCAGCACAAAACGGTTACCACCAAAGGTAGCGGTATCGGCCTTAGCAATGTTAAAGGCATAAGACCTATAAAGGCCTATATCCAGCGAATCTTTTTTGTTGTTATCGATCAGGAAAATGCTATAAAGCGCGGTATCGATATTTCGGATATCTTCAATATTTAAATGATACAAGCCATCGGTAGCAGCGTTTACAAAAAGTTTAACCCTGCTGCCGGGCGTATAATCGGGCATATGATTTACGGATACGGCTATACCATCCGATGTTAAACTCGACATATAAGCTGCCGCATCAGACTGATCAAGATCAATAGCATCATCGCCAGATGAGCTTGACCATTGCTTGCCATAATAAATACCGCAATAATCATAAGTTACGCTATCACGCACCAATTTCATATACAGGCCCGTAAGCGTATTTGGATTAGTAGCCGCTGCATCAATAGTCGGTTTTAGCGAAGGGCGATAAGCCATTGAAGAGCCAGTTCCTGTTAATTGTGTTGTAGGAACTTTTTCATCCTCATAAAATTTAAAGGCCACGCCACCGGTTTTAACCTGTACTAGAAATCCTTCGCCGCTTGCAACATAGCCCCCGTTTGGCGACGATGAGCCTGCGGTTGTGGTGGCTATGTAACTTTGGGTACTGCCCCGCTCCAGCACCCAGGCGCCATTGAAATTTGAACTGGTATTATCACTAAGAACCGTTGGTAAATATATGCTACAAGGGTAAGGGTTACCTAGCATATTAAAACCCGCACCTCCGAGGGCGGTAGTTAAAGTGGCTGTATACGACAGGTTACCTGCAGTACCTGCTATCGGTGTTGTGTTACCAGTATTAGGGGTATACCACAAATAAACCGGTATGGTACCCTGGTTAATATAGCCTACGTTGGTTATGGTACAATCTATAGGGCCAGCGGTAGCGCTCCAAGTTGTAGGGCTTCCTGCAAAATAAGCCAGAAACCCGTTACCTGTAGGCAAGGTAAACGTAGCTGTTGAGGTTCCGTTGTAGTAAGTGCCTCCTGTAGTGGTTATTGTGTATATGCCTTCGTTTTTACCGGCACTATAAGAGGTGTTGCTATTGGGTCTAATTTCGTTATATAAATAAAGAGTTGAACCGTAAGCGTTAATGCCTGCAAGCCCGGTTGCCGGAGATGGCGCGGCAGTATAAATGCCATTATAGGGAAGGCTATTAACTGTATATGTGGAACTTAATGTAGCTAAACTGATAGGATTGCTGATAGCGGAGGTAGGTACTGCTGTGGTACTATAATTTACTGGGGCTGAAAGCATGCGATAACCGCGGTTTGCAACCACGCTACCCCCGGTAATAAAGCGCTGTACATTGTATTTTGTACCTCCTGTCATGATTTGTCCATTGGATGTTCCGATGCTACTGATTGCTGCAGAGCCACTCGCATCAGACATTAAGGTGAATGTTCCGGCATTGTCAACAGTTGTGCCATACGCTGTACCGAAATTAATAACAGAGGTAGAGCCTAAAATAAAAATATTTGAATTGTATATACTGGAACTACTACCTGTACCTCCGCCCGCGTTCAAGTTTATTGTACAGGGAGAGCCGCTTGGTGATCCGGCAATAAAAGTGCCACTGTTTGTAATATCACCGCCGTATCCGTTTATGTTTATGATTGAACCGGAATTGACAGTAAACTTGCCGGCATTATTAAAGCCTGAAGTTCCGGCACCAAAAGTAAAGGTAGTATAAGCCGCTGTTGCAGTACCAGTGGAATAATTGTAAATAATTTGGCTGTTGGGTAAATTAACTGTAATGCCAGATGAAGATGTGCCCGCTAAAACAAGATTGGCATAATTTGCTATAGTTGCCGAGCCACCTGTATTAGTGATACTCGCACCCGCATTAAAAGTAAGTGTAGTTGTGCTTACTGTTGAAGAACCTACTTGTACGTTAGTGGCGTATACAAAATTGGTGGTACCGCTTACCCCAACATTACCGGCTCCTAAAAAAGTTACTGTAGTGCTGCCAGTTACAAAAGTGATGCCTTTTGTTATATAGTTTGATGCTATTGACGTGCTTGCTGTTGTAATTGTTCCGCTTGAATTTATATTATATGTACCAGCAATTTGCAAAGCATTGGCGGCTAAGGCGGAAATAGACGCATTTAAAGTTGATGCGTTTGCGGTTTCGAAAAGATTCGTTGATGTTACAATGCTGGTACTCCCGGTGCTAATAAATGTAAGTGTACCCGCTTGTAAATTAATATTGGCTGCGCTGCTGGTAGATGCTGTGTTAGTAAAAGCATTGGTACCACTAACAAAGGTAATATCGGATGAAGTGGTTGAAGCAGCCGCAGCCAGTGAAATAGTAGCGCCGGTAATACTCATGCTTCCAGCTATAAGAACCCCAATACTGTTACCTGTTATTGAAGTGCCACTAGCCACTGTAAGGGCGTTGGTTGAGGTTAAAGGCTCGTGAAGTGTTATAGCACCCGATGTAAGGTTAACGCTGTTGGCGCTAAATAAAGGGGTGCCATTCAGAGTCGAGGTGCCACTTATAAAACTTACGTTACCGGATGTCGTGGATGTAGCCGATAAATTAAATGTAGTACCGGTTAATGACATAGTAGCTGTGTTAATAACCCCGCTGGAGTTTGAGGTTATTACAGAACCGCTGGCTGTTGTTATGGCTCCTGTAACAGTAAGCGGAACATCTAAAGTTAACGTTGCGCCGGATATTTGTACGGCTGCCGCGGTAACAAGCGGAGGAGTAGTAGAGCTGAAAACACTATTGCCGGATGTTATGGTTAGTAGTGTTGTAACATTAACAGCACCCAATAGGCTATAAGTGTTAGTGCTTGAGGCAGCAGAAGTAAAATTAGGTGTAGTAATGGTTGCGGAGCTGGTGTTAGTGGTTATATTACTGGAGCTAACAGACAAAGTACCGCCGGAATTAACCGTAACAGACGCGCCTGTGGTAAGTGTATTGCCATTGGTCATGGTAAAGTTTCCAGCGCTTATGGTAGCGGCGGAACTGCATGTAAAGGTGCCCTGGGTTTGAGACATAAGGCCGCTTACAATGATGGGAGAGCTAAGGTTTACGGTGTTCTGACCGCTAAGTGTTACACTTCCAGCTGTAATCGTAGAGCTGGTGGCACTTGTTAAACCAGCTGATTCGGCAAAAGTCATTAAGCCTGTAAACGTTGCGGATGCACCAAAACTAACAGCACTGTTACCAGTGGTGGTGAAAGTTATACCATTAATTACACCTAAAGCACCGGTTGTTACCGATGTATTGTTACTAATATACGTATCGCCAGTGGTAATTGTAAGAGGGGTATTTAAGTGGATTGGCCCCGAAGTGGAAAAACTCGCGGCGGTGAGTAGGCCACCGCCATCAAAAATAGCACCGTCATTACCAACGGTTACGGCGCCGGAAACATTAAGTGCCTGGTCCAATGTAAGGGTGCTTGTGGTACCACTTGAAGCGTTAAAGGTGATTGAACTGATAGAACCAAAAAAAACTGTGGGGTTTGTAACTACAATGGTGAAACCTGCAGGTATTATTACCGCATCTGGTTGCCCAAAAACACTACCTGGATAAGTAAATGTAGTTCCCCAGTTGGCAGGTAAATACCAATTTGTGTTAGTACCACCGCCACCAGTCCAGGTAAAGGTTGCAGCAATGGCCTTTTTAACACCAAAACACAACGTAAACAATAAAAAACAAAAGAGTAATCGTGTTTTCAATATTTTAGGATTATTTAATAAATAGTCAAAAATTGTGCAATAGTTGTAAAATACTACCAAAAATAATCAATATTTTGTGATTATAGGGTATATACGGATTGCATGGGGGAAAAGATGTGGTATGATGTAAAAAAATGAGGGAAAAACAGGTGCCTCATCTGTGTTAAATTCCCCAATTGGTGGAAGTTTTTTCCCGCTTATAATTAATTAATAATCAAATAATTAACTGGTAAGGTTGTTTGAGTTAACCGAACATAATGTAAGAGGCAAATTTGAGTGCCAGCCCCCTCTAACCCGATAGCTATCGGGTCTTCCCGGGTAGGGGAGAATTTTATTTATTTATTTTAATAATACCTGTTTGATCTGATGGCTCTTACAACGCGGCGGTTGCGGCGGGCGTCGTAAAAATCGCTGGTTACGAGTATGGCGTAAATTACGCCGGGGACCCAGCCGCAGATGGTTAATATGATACACAAAATGAACGAGCCGATACGCCCGGTTGTTAAAACCGCCGCCGGTGGCAATATGAAACAAAGGAAATAGCGCATAACGTAATTTTTAATTGGCTAAATATACAAAAAACCTATCCGGGTTAATTTATTAGTTAAGTTTTAGACCAAAGTATGCAAGTATTGTTACAATTAAAATAATACTATTAACATTAAATTAATTGCTCATTATCAGTTGATTATGAAATATTATTTTTATAATTTGCTTAAAATTAATTACCAAAACCTAATTATCAAAAAAAATCATGAAAAAACTGATCATCATTGGCCTGCTAGCTTTTTCGGCAAAATCGTTTGCGCAAACTGCGGTTGAAAACGGTACCATTTACAAAGAACACCCCTACATTACCGCGGTAAAAGAAGAGGTGGCGGATTTTGCCAAAGGCGATACCGTTGGCGCGGCTTCGTTTTATGCCGACAGCGTGAAGTTTTATGACTCGCCGGAGCCAACCAAACCTTACGGCATTAAACAGGCCAGGGCGAGTTGGCAAAAGATATTCACGGATTGGGGTATGCCGACTATTAAACAGGTTGGCTACCCCGATGGGCTGCAATATACCAGCGATCCGTTCACTGTACAATCGTGGTGGGAAATTACCGTGGTAAACATAAAAACCCAAAAAACAGCCAAGTTTGAACAGGTGGTATTTGATACTTTTAATAAAGACGGTAAAATAACCGTCGAACTTTCCTACTATGATACTTCGGCGATTAAGGATGCCATGAAGTGAGTTTGCAGTGGGCAGTTAGCAGTAGGCAGTTAGCGGTTAGCAGTGGCTAGTACAATTCAGCAAACTGCCCACTGCTAACCGCTAACTGCAAACTGCCTATTTAAATTCTATCTGATCCGGGTGATAGATGAGGATCTCGGGTTTGTTGTTGTAGAGGGATATATCGCCGGTGGCGCAGATGTGCTTGCCTTTTATATCGTCGTAATTTAGTTGTATCTCGCGGCCGGTTACCACTATGGTAAACTTTTGGTTGGGATAATTGCCGCCCATATTGAGCATGGTTACGGTATCGCTCAGTATTTTAAAAGAGTAAACGGTATCGCACAGGGTGGCCTTTTTGCCCACGTATTTTGTAAAATCAATCACACTATATTTTTCCTGGGCCGATGACCTGATGGCGATCGCGGACATGATTACGGCGATTAGTAATATTTTTTTCATGGGTTGATATTTTTTTGTTAAATGACAATTAACAACCGCCATTTGTTTATGCCGGTGATCAAATCATTATTTTTTCCGCTCCTGGGTATTAAATGCCGGGGCAACGTAATCCTTCGGTAAATAATCGGGCGGAAT
>Ga0302315_10005879_pt1 | contig 10376 bp, 11 predicted proteins | sample III_Palsa_N3_1_FD_200532 | JGI IMG/M metagenome (GOLD analysis project Ga0302315, IMG submission 200532) | Peat permafrost microbial communities from Stordalen Mire near Abisko, Sweden - III_Palsa_N3_1 | ecosystem: Environmental > Terrestrial > Soil > Palsa > Peat permafrost | place: Sweden... | reverse complement strand
AATGCCCTTGGTCGAGTTGGCCACACGGTCGGCCAGTTTGCGGATTTCTTCTGCCACGACGGCAAAGCGCTTGCCGGCTTCGCCCGCACCGGTCGCCTCGATGGTGGCATTGATCGCCAGGATGTTGGTTTGCTCGGCCAGTTCTGACACGATGTCAAGCACCGCGCCGATTTCCTGCGACTTGCGTCCCAGGTCCAGCATATGATTGACGACTTGGTCGATCTGCCGTCGTATCCCTGAAATCGCTTCCTGGCCTTTATCGACCGTGCCTTCGCCGGCGCGGGCTGCAGTCGCTGTTTGCTCGGCAATCTGTGCTACCCGCTGCGCGCTTTCGGCGATCTGTCGTGATGTTACGCCCAGTTCGCTGATGGTGGTGCTGATCTCATTCATGGCCCCGGCCTGTTCCTTGGCGCCGGAAGCCTGTTGGGTTGCCGCCGCCTGTAACTCCGCCGATGAGCTTTGCACATGACCGACCGCAGCGCCAAGTTGCGTCGCTAGCGAACGGGTGATCATGAAGGCGGTGATGGTGACGAACAACAGGCAGATCAGGGTGCCGAACAAGATGGTTATCTTGGCCGTGGTGACGGTGGCTTCCGCCTCGGCGGCGCGTTTATCCAGCAAATTGCGCTCTTCCTGACTCAACTGCTCGGAGACCTTTCGCAGATTGTCCATGTAGATCTTGCCTTCATTGGTCAACACCAGTTTCAATGCGTCTTCGGCGTGGCCGTTCTTTTTCAAGACGATAGTGCGATTCAATTCATCGAACTTGGACGCCGTCAGCGTTTCCATCTGCTCGACCAGCCGCTGCTGGCTGGGGCTGTCAATGGTCAGGCTGCGCAATTCGCCTAATAATTTCGGCGCTGCTTCAACGGCGGCTGTGTGCGGTTCAAGGTAGGCCGGGTCTCCCGTCAGCAGATAGCCGCGTTGCCCGGTTTCGGCATCTTTCATGTTACTGAGGTAAGCCGAGATTTGTTCGATGACCTTATGTGTGTGGGTGACCGAGTAACTGGTATCAATCAATGCATACGTGCTCCAATAGCCGACGATGCCGACTATGATCAGGAAGATGGAAGAAATGGTGAAGCCGAACGCAATTTTTCTACCGAAGGTCCAATTTTTATTCATGATTGAATGCTCCTTTTCTCGCCGACAGATCGCCCCGCCGCCGAATGGTTTCCAGTAAGGATGACAAATTAATGATGGGCAGCAATGCGTTTTCGGTACGTACAGCTTCGTTCAGATGGGGGCGGGCTGCATCCGGCGCGGTAGCTGTTGTCTGTTGAGTTCGCAGGATCTGTTCCGGCGCTACCGCGAAATGTGCGTCGAAGGCGTCGAACGCCAATGCGACGGTTTCGCGTTGGCGCAACAGAATCAACCAGCGCGGCGATGTTTGGCGGGCATAGCCAAGCAGGGCCGCGAGGTCATACACAGGCGCAATCTGGCCGCGAAATCCCGCCATGCCTATCAGTTCCGGGACTTGCGTCGGTAGCGGCATGATGCGGCGATCGACATGCAAGCCGCCGATTTCGGCAACGCGGATCGCATAGCGGGCGCCGTTGAGTCGAATTGCCAACAGTTTCTCCGGGCTGCTCGCCAGCGCATGCGGCGCTTGTGCGAAACTGAGATCAAAGGCTTCTCGCAATGCGCGTAACTGTGCATTGGAATCCGTGGTGGCTGGGTTCATTTTGTTTCTCCCAAGGCCGCAAGCTCTGCGCGACACAAGCCGATGAGCGCTTCACGTTTGAAGCCGCCACCGAACAGCAATACGCGCGACGCATCTTCTTTTTGCAAAAGCGTCAGGGCTTCGCCGAGGTCCTGCTGCGCTGCCTCGCGGTCGCCGCGACGGCGCGCCAGCAAGCCGATGTGCAAGCGTGGCATTGCAAATTCCGGATCAAGGTAGGCGGCAGCCTGATCGTGCTCCAACGCACCGTCAGCGTCGCCCGCGCCCTCGCGGCATAAGGCCAATACGTAATGGGCGCCGGCACTCATTTCGTCGCGCAGCAGCAATTCGCGACATACTGCTTCAGCTGCCACCAGGGCGCCGCTGTGACTGAGAGAGACCGCCTTCAGGAGCAACACATCCGGATCGGCTGCCTGATCGGTAGGCAGCCCGCCGATCTGCTCCAGTGTCTGATCGAATTGCTCGCTATGCAGGAATTCGAGGGCGCGATGCAAGTCTGCCGTCGGACGGGCGACGGCGGCAACGGGATCGGCGGCGTTCAAGTGAGCGGGAGGGGGTACCAGTGCATGGATGCGGTCGGAGGCTTCCTGAATAGCGGCGATCCAGCTGGTGTCGCCGGCAGTCGGTGCGGGACTCCAACGGGGGGCTGGTTGCAAGGCAGAGGTGAAGTAGGGCTGCGTTAGGTGTTCTTTACGCTGATAGTAAAAGGTGCCATGCGTGTGGCAAAGATGGAAATCATTGGAAATGCCACGTAAGGTTTCGGCATGGCCGAGGAAGAGGTAGCCGCCTGGCACCAATGCGCGGGCGATGCGCGCTATTGCGGCCTGGGTTTGCTCGGTGCTGAAATACATCAGGACGTTACGGCAAAAGACGATGTCAAAGCGCGCCGGACGCCAAAAATCGACGGCCTCGTGGGTTAGGTTGCGCGCCTCGAACTTCACCCTGCGCCGTATCGCGTCGTCGAGGATAAAAACGTCGCCTTCGGGCTTGAACCAGCGTGCCTTTAATTCGGTTGGGCATTCACGCAATGACCAGTTTGTGTAGCGCGCGCGAAAGGCCTTTTGCAGCATTGCGGGATTGACGTCGAGCGCCGTGATCGTAATGTTGTCTGCCAGCAGCGGAAAGTATTCGTGCGCCGCAATCGCCAGTGAATACGGCTCCTCGCCGGAGGCACAGCCGGACGAAAGCACTTGGATACTTTGCCCATTGCCATTGGCAGCCACGCGATTAGGCAAGGCGACATCGGTAAATGCCTTGAACTGATCGATGTTGCGTAAAAAATAGGTTTCTGTGACGGTCAATTCACGTGCCAGGCATCCGACTTCTTCGATCGAACGGCCATGATCGAGTCGGTCCAGGTAGGGGCCGTAATCGGCGCTATGCGCAAGCGCGCGATTGTGCAAGACTTTCGCCAGATTGCCGAATTTGGATTCGTCAAAATCCAAGCCCAACAGGTCGACAATTAGCGTACGAAACCGTTCGACTTCTCGCAGATCGGGAGGGGCGATCATTGCGGCGCCCTCATGGCGTCAAGCGTATCCCAAATCGAGTCGGGAATCAGATGCGCGCCTTGCAGCACCAATAAAAGCTCGGCGTCGAGCGTGGTCATTGCCTCGATCATGCCGGCATCGGCGGTGTCCAGCAAAGGTGGAATATTCGCCTTGATCTCGTTATCCAGTTTGCGGACGCCGATGACATCATCGACCGCAAAAGCGACGCTCCGTTCGCCGATTTTGAGTGTCACGAAGCGTGAACGATGGGAATGCATGGTCGCGCCCAGCAAACTGGCGACGTCAACCACGGGCACCACGTCGCCGCGTATGATCGCCACGCCAAGCAAGAAGGGCGGCATGTCCGGCATTGGTTTGATCGGGAGCGATCGCATCGTTTCCACAATGTTCCCCAAAGGCAGCGCACAAAGTCGTGGATCGCTGCGGCAAATGAGGAATAAATTGGATGTCGAATCGCTTTTAATCATTAAATCGACCCATTGTTGGACTTCACACCTGTTATATAGCGATGCCGGATGACGTGCACGAAGTTACAAGTAATCCATTCAATTATGTTGAATTACAGTGAAAAATAAAGCCATCATGTTGATGTTTAAAGGCGAATATTTCCATTTTCTTTTTAAGCAACTATGGATGGGGCGCGCATTCATTGTCAACCATTTAAGGGCGATAATGATGACTTAATGTGTTGCAAGAAATACCCTGTCAGGTTTGACGGGTTGTTTAAAATCAAAAAAGAACTAATATATAAGGTTGCGTTGAATATTGTCCCCTGCCGCTCGGATTGTTAACTGGGTGGTTCAGAGTATGTATGGAAATTCTTCATTAAAGATAATATTCATGCAATTTTTTACTCGAATATCGAATACGGCACCCTATTCGCCCGACAAATCGGTACCCGCCAAGCTCAAAACTTCCATCTGTGAAATAATAGCGTCCTTCCCCTAGCACTTTCCTTCACCATTGGCATTCCCGCCGAAAATAGCGAGTACCTGAGAAGATTACTCAGGTATGGTATACTTGACTAAATCAATCCAGTATTCGGGATTGGAAGCATCTTGGAAAGTTCGGAACAGGAGTGACAGTTTCATGCGTCTGACCACAAAAGGCCGTTTTGCCGTTACCGCGATGATTGACTTGGCGTTGCGCCAGGACAAGGGGCCGGTCACGCTTGCCGGGATCAGCCAGCGGCAGGAAATTTCCCTGTCATATCTTGAGCAATTATTCGGCAAGCTGCGTCGCCATGAAATCGTTGAGTCCGTGCGCGGCCCTGGCGGCGGCTATAACCTGGCGCGCAAGGCAGAAGATGTGACGGTGGCCGATATCATCATCGCGGTCGATGAGCCGCTCGATGCGACCCAGTGCGGTGGCAAGGAAAACTGCCATAGCGCCGATCATGAGCATGGCACCCGTTGCATGACGCATGATTTGTGGTCGACCTTGAACGCCAAGATGGTTGAGTATCTGGATTCGGTTTCCCTGAAGGATTTAGTCGATCAGCAAAGGCAAAAAGCTGCTGAGCGCAATATTGTCATCGTACATCGCCCGCATCTGGCGGCTTGATTGGAGTAAATGGATATGAATGCCCCGTTGGAAAAAAGCCTGATCGACACGCTGAAAGCGCCGCACTTCCCGATTTATATGGATTATTCGGCGACAACGCCGATCGACCCGCGCGTTGCCGATAAAATGATTCCGTATCTGCGCGAGCAATTCGGCAATCCGGCATCGCGCAGCCACATGTATGGCTGGAGCGCGGAAAAAGCCGTGGAAGAAGCGCGCGAACATGTCGCTGCACTGGTCAATGCCGATTCCCGCGAAATCATCTGGACCTCCGGCGCTACCGAAGGCAACAATCTGGCCATCAAGGGCGCAGCGCAGTTTTACAAGACCAAGGGCAAGCACATTATCACCGTCAAGACCGAGCATAAAGCGGTGTTGGACGTAGTGCGCGAATTGGAGCGTCAAGGCTTTGAAGCAACTTACCTGCAACCGCAAGACAGCGGATTGATCACCGTCGAGCAATTGGCCGAGGCGATCCGTCCGGATACCATTTTGGTATCAGTGATGCTGGTGAATAATGAAATCGGCGTGATCCAGCCTATCGATGCAATCGGCGAACTGTGCCGCAGCAAGGGCATCATTTTCCATTGCGACGCCGCGCAAGCGACCGGCAAGATGCACATCGACCTGGAAAAAACCAAGGTCGACCTGATGACTTTCACCGCTCACAAGACTTACGGCCCGAAGGGTATCGGTGCCTTGTACGTGCGCCGCAAGCCGCGCGTGCGGATCGAGGCGCAAATGCACGGCGGTGGACATGAACGCGGCTTGCGTTCCGGCACGTTGCCAACACATCAGATCGTCGGCATGGGCGAAGCCTTCCGTCTTGCCAAGCAGGAAATGGATGGCGAAATCGTCCGCATCAAGGCTTTGCGCGACCGTTTAGCCAAAGGCCTGCAGGAGATGGAAGAAGTCTACGTCAACGGCGAGATGGAACATCGCGTGCCGCACAACCTGAACGTGAGCTTCAATTACGTCGAAGGCGAGTCGCTGATCATGGCGATCAAGGATCTGGCGGTTTCTTCCGGTTCGGCTTGCACCTCGGCCAGCCTGGAGCCATCGTATGTGTTGCGTGCTTTGGGCCGCAGCGATGAGTTGGCGCATAGTTCGATTCGCTTCACTTTCGGCCGTTTCACGACGGAAGAAGAGATCGATTTCACGATTAAATTGATCAAGGAAAAAGTGGCCAAACTGCGCGAGCTGTCGCCGCTGTGGGATATGTATAAGGAAGGAATTGATATCAGTTCCATCCAATGGGCGGCGCATTGATAGGCCGATTGGCCCAGATTTTTCAAATTCAGGTTTAGGAGCATCAAATGGCTTACTCGGAAAAAGTACTCGATCACTACGAAAATCCCCGCAATGTCGGCGCCTTCGAAAAAGGCGACGACACGGTTGGCACCGGCATGGTCGGCGCCCCGGCTTGCGGCGACGTGATGAAGTTGCAAATCAAGGTCGGCGCCGATGGCGTGATTCAAGACGCAAAGTTCAAGACCTACGGTTGCGGTTCGGCGATTGCATCGTCGTCGCTGGTGACCGAATGGGTCAAGGGCAAGACGCTGGATCAAGCGCTGTCGATCAAGAATACGCAAATCGCTGAAGAACTGGCGTTGCCGCCGGTGAAGATTCACTGCTCGATCCTGGCCGAAGATGCGATCAAGGCAGCCGTGCTGGACTACAAGACCAAGCATGGCGCTGAAGCTGCCGAAGTTTCCGCCGCAGCTTGATTTTTCAGCCGCAACTGAACATCGATATTAAACATGATCACATTGACTGAAAAAGCGGCCAAGCACATCAGCCGCTATATGGAACGGCGCGGCAAAGGGATCGGCTTGCGCTTCGGCGTGCGCACGACCGGCTGTTCCGGCCTGGCGTACAAGCTGGAATATGTCGACGAAAGCGCCACCGAAGACAGCATCTTCGAATCGCACGGCATCAAGCTGTTCGTCGATCCGAAGAGCCTGCCTTACATTGACGGCACCGAACTCGATTTCGCGCGCGAGGGATTGAATGAGGGCTTCAAGTTCAATAACCCGAATGTGAAGGATGAGTGCGGCTGCGGCGAGAGTTTCCGTATTTAAATTTTGTAGCCGTAATCGAGTGCAGCAAGCTCGTTCACATCTTCGCTTCGCGAAGTAAGAACGGGCTTTTATTTTAGGCTGCGTCGGACAATTTTGTGGATGTAATGCATTTGTAGGGCGTCAATAGCGAAGCGTATTGCGCCGCATGATTGACCGCAGCATTCCGCGCAATACGCTTCGCTATTGACGCCCTACGAAAACACAATTAGTAACCATGCAAAACCACTTCGACCTTTTCCAGCTGCCGCAGCAATTCGCTATCGATGCGAGTGTGCTGGATAACGCCTATCGCAATGTGCAGGGCCAAGTACATCCGGACAAATTCGTATCGGCCAGCGAAGCGGAAAAGCGTGTGGCGATGCAATGGGCGACCCGTGCCAACGAGGCGTACCAAACCCTCAAAAGTCCGCTCAAGCGCGCTACCTATTTGTGCGAGTTGAACGGCGTCGATTTGCAGATTGAATCCAACACCGCCATGCCGCGCGAATTCCTGATGCAGCAAATGGAATGGCGCGAAACGCTGGAAGAAGCGAAGGCGGAACGCGACACCACTGCACTGGCCGGCCTCGACGATGCTTTGCGGGCAGCGCGCAAAGAGGAAATCGCGCAGATCGGCGAATTGCTCGATAACGGCGATTACGCGCAAGCGGGACAGGCCGTGCGGCAATTGATGTTCCTGGAAAAGGTCGGCGCCGAGATTGCGCAACTCTTTGACTTGCTGGAAGAGTAGGCCGCATCATCACCTTAAGACGATAAGAAACTATTCACATGGCACTCCTGCAAATTTCCGAACCTGGCATGTCCACCGCGCCGCACCAGCATCGGCTGGCCGTCGGCATCGATCTTGGCACCACCAATTCGCTGGTCGCAACGGTGCGCAACAGCATCCCTGAAGTACTGCATGACGAAGAAGGGCAACCGCTATTGCCGTCCGTCGTGCGTTACCTGCCCAACGGCCACGCCAAGATAGGGTACGAAGCGCAGGCCGCACAGACTACCGATCCGAAAAACACCATCGCCTCGGTCAAGCGTTTCATGGGTCGTGGTTTGAAAGACATCGCCTACGCGGAAAACCTGCCTTACGATTTTCTCGACACCCCTGGCATGGTGCAGTTGAAAACCATAGCGGGCGTCAAGAGCCCGGTCGAAGTTTCGGCGCAGATTCTGGCGACGCTGCGGCAACGCGCCGAAGACGCTTTGGGGGATGAATTGGTCGGTGCGGTGATTACCGTGCCAGCCTATTTCGACGACGCCCAGCGTCAGGCCACCAAGGATGCCGCCAAGTTGGCCGGCCTGAACGTGCTGCGCCTGTTGAACGAGCCAACCGCTGCGGCGATTGCCTACGGCCTGGACAATGCCTCCGAAGGCGTCTACGCCGTGTTCGACCTCGGTGGGGGCACCTTCGATATCTCGGTCCTGAAGCTGTCCAAGGGCGTGTTCGAAGTGCTGGCGACCGGCGGCGATTCTGCGCTGGGCGGCGACGATTTCGATCATCGATTGTTTTGCTGGATCATCGAACAAGCCAAGCTGGCGCCGTTGTCCGACGAAGACACCAGCCTGTTGATGGTGAAGGCGCGTGAGGCCAAGGAGCTGCTTTCCTCCAAAAATGAAACGCATATCGATGCCGCGTTAAGCAGCGGCGAGCAAGTGCACCTGAAATTATGCTCTGCCACATTTGTTGAAATCACCGATCATCTGGTCGCTAAAACCATCACGCCGACCCGCAAGGCCTTGCGCGACTCGGGCTTGAGCGTCGACGATGTCGATGGCGTGGTCTTGGTCGGCGGTGCAACCCGCATGCCGCATTTGCGCAAGGCGGTCGGCAAATTCTTTCAAACCACGCCGCTGGCAAATATCGATCCGGACAAGGTCGTCGCTCTCGGTGCCGCAATCCAGGCGAATCTGTTGGCAGGCAATCGCGCCGCCGGCGACGACTGGTTGTTGCTTGATGTGATCCCGCTGTCGCTCGGTATTGAAACCATGGGCGGCTTGGTGGAAAAGGTGATTCCACGCAATTCCACGATACCGTGCGCACGGGCGCAGGAATTTACGACCTTCAAGGATGGCCAGACCGCCATGGCGATCCAGGTGGTGCAGGGCGAACGCGAGCTGGTCAGCGATTGCCGTTCATTAGCCAAATTTGAGTTGCGCGGCATACCGCCGATGGCGGCCGGCGCAGCCCGTGTGCGGGTGACCTATCAAGTCGATGCCGATGGCTTGTTGTCAGTGTCGGCGCGTGAGTTGTGTTCCGGCGTGGAAGCGTCGATCGAAGTCAAGCCATCGTATGGCCTGGGCGACGAGCAAATTGCGCAAATGCTGCAAGACTCGTTCAAGACTGCCGACATCGATATGAAGGCGCGCGCATTGCGCGAGGAGCAAGTGGAAGCCGAGCGTATCCTGTTGGCGACCCAATCTGCGCTCGATGCCGACGCTGAATTGTTGTCGGAGGGTGAGCGCGCCGACGTCGTGCGGCTGCTGGATGTTGTTCGCAGCCAGGCGCATGGCGAAGATCATGTTGCAATCAAAGCGGCAGTCGATGCCTTGGCAACCGGCACCGAGGAATTTGCAGCGCGCCGGATGGATCGCAGCGTGCGCAGTGCACTGGCGGGAAAACGGCTAGACGAAGTGTAAGCGTCATCAGGCCAAACAGAATCAACTAATTGAATAACGAGGTAAATCAAGTGCCCCAAATCGTCGTACTCCCCCACGCCACGCTATGCCCGGAAGGCGCAGTCATCGAAGCACCGGCCGGCAAATCCCTGTGCGACGTCTTGCTCGATAATGATATCGAGATCGAGCATGCCTGCGAAAAATCCTGCGCTTGTACTACTTGCCACGTGGTTATCCGGGAAGGATTCAATTCCCTGGCCGAAGCAGAAGAAAAGGAAGAAGACTTGCTCGACCGCGCCTGGGGCCTGGAAGCAACGTCGCGGCTATCCTGCCAATCGGTCCTGACCGAAACCGATCTGGTGGTGGAAATACCGAAATATACGATCAACCAAGTCAGTGAAAATCACTGAGCATCGTTCAGGAGCCTCATCATGAAATGGACTGATACGATCCGCATCGCGGAAGACTTGCACGATAAATTTCCCGACATCGACCCATTGACCGTGCGCTTCGTCGACTTGCATAACTGGGTGGTCGAGCTTGAGGGATTTGACGACGACCACCAGCGCGGTGGCGAAAAGATTCTTGAGGCGATCCAGATGGCCTGGATTGAGGAAGCGCAATAGAATTGTTGTGCTGCTGCAGTTGATGCAGTTGGATATGGTATCGAATCTTCCAAAAGAAAGGCCGACCCTCGCGGGCCGGCCTTTTGATTCTATACCGCGAATAAATTAAAGGCCGAGATCCTTGATGAATTCATTGGTGTAAGTCAAGCCAGTATCGTAGCTCAGCTCCCAGAAATGAAGGCCGGCAATTCCATTGGCTTTCGACCAAAGCGCCAGTGTATCAACGTTGGCAACGGTGAAATCTTCGCCAGGAGAATTATTGGTGCCGTAGGATGGCGTCAATTCGATCTGGTTATACGGCACG
>Ga0302315_10005874_pt1 | contig 10378 bp, 10 predicted proteins | sample III_Palsa_N3_1_FD_200532 | JGI IMG/M metagenome (GOLD analysis project Ga0302315, IMG submission 200532) | Peat permafrost microbial communities from Stordalen Mire near Abisko, Sweden - III_Palsa_N3_1 | ecosystem: Environmental > Terrestrial > Soil > Palsa > Peat permafrost | place: Sweden... | reverse complement strand
AGCCGAACTGCGCGGCCTTTTCGGCTTCGACCATGACCTGCTTGATCTCCTTGATGCCCGAAAGCACGGCGGAGAACTCGATGAAGGTGGCGCTGGTGGCCTGCGCGATGATCTTCGCCAGCGTGGTTTTGCCGACGCCCGGTGGGCCCCAGAACAGGAGCGAGGCCGAATCGTCGTTTTCAATTTGCAGCCGCAAAGGCATGCCCGGGCCGAGGAGATGGCGCTGTCCGAAGAATTCGTCCAGCGTGCGCGGACGCATGCGCTCGGCGAGGGGCGCGGTTTTGGCTACGCGATCCTTCGCACGCTCGGGCAGGCCTGTGTCGAAGAGGCTCATTGCAGGCCCCGCACTACGGGCATGTCGAGGAACTCCTGCAGCATATTCTGGCGGAAGGCCTCGTACATCATCGTGGTTCCGGCGGTGGCTGCGTTCAGCGACTCGACGGCGCAGGGGATGTTTACGCGCTCGTCGGAGAGTGCGAGGGCGGCCGCGGAGAGGCCTGCGCCTTCGTTGCCGATCATTAGCGCGCAGGGTGCGAGCAGGCGGGCGTGCATGACGGGCGTTGCGTCCCGGGTGCGCGCGACGGCTGCTGCAAGACGCACGCCGCATGCGTGCGACCAGGTTTTGACCTCGGTGAGCGGGCAGCGGACTACCGGCATGCGGAACACGGAGCCGGCTGAGGCGCGGATCGCTTTTGGGTTCCAGGGGTTTACGGTCGCGGGTGTTACGAATACCTGCCTGATGAGGAAGGCTTCGGCTGAGCGGATGAGCGTGCCGAGGTTGCCGGGGTCCTGCAGGTCTTCGAGGACGAGGACGACGCCGGGATTCTCGCTGGCATCGAGCGGCTCGATGTGCGGAATGACCAGGGTTGCCGCGATGCCCTGTGGCGATGCGGTGTCCACGGCGCTGGTGAAGACGTCGCGGCTCAGGACGGCCCAGTTGTCGGGCTCCAGATCTTCGGTTGCGGGGGTTTGCCAGGTGTCTTCGGAGCCTTCGCGGAGGTAGACGGTGTCGAACTGGAGGCCGGAGCGGAGGGCCTCGCCGATGAGATTGACGCCTTCGATGCCGACCAGTTCGCCGGGGCGCGAGGCTTTGCCGCTGAGGCTCGCGCGGAGGGTCTTCACGCGGGCGTTGGTGCGGCTCGTGATGGGTGGCGGTAAGGTCATCGCGGTTCTCAGTGTACCCGCGCGGGCACCCGCTTTGCGCTCCACCATGCTATAAGCGAAGGGGGGCAATAGACTTGACTGCAGAACTCCTACGCATCGATCCGGACGAACCCGAACCAGCGCTGATTGACCGTGTGGCCGAATCACTCGACTCGGGCGAGGTTGTTGCTATACCTACAGACACGTTTTATGGGCTTGCCGTGGACCCGGTGAACCTGCGCGCTGTGGATCGGATTTACGATCTGAAATCACGCGCGCGGCATAAGCCGCTGTCGCTGCTGATTGCCGATGTGGCGCAGGCGTATGAGTTGGCGCGGAGCATTGACTCGGATTTTGACTTGCTGGCAGAGCGGTTCTGGCCGGGGCCGCTGACGATCGTTGTGAAGGCCGGGAGCAAGCTGCCGCTGCGCGTGACCGCCAATACAGGCAACGTTGCGCTGCGCGTGCCGGAGATGGCCATCTGCCGCGCCGTGGTGAAGAAGCTGGGGCTGCCGATCACGGCGACGTCGGCGAATTTGCGCGGGCTGCCCGAGTGCACCTATGCGAGGGGCGTGCTCGACCAGTTTGGCGACAAGATTCCGCTGATCGTTGACGGCGGGCCTACGGCGCGGTCTGTGGCAACGACTATCGTCGACCTGAGCGGCGGGAATAACTCGTGGATGATCCTGCGGGAAGGTGCGATTCCGACGCATGAGATTGCGCTGGCGCTGCAACGCTGACCGGCTGACTGGATTTTGCAGGCCCTCTCGCGGCATACTAAGAGACCACGCAGACCAAAGATGAGCACAGCAGACAGATCACAGCCGAAGCTCCAGCACGGAAGCACGGCCGGCAGGCTGTTTCGTTCGTGCGTCTTGACGCTGCTGTTGCTGGCGCTTGGGTGGTTCGGGTGGGTGTATCACCAGATCAATGCCACGGCGCAGATTGACAATGCACAGCCGGCCGATGCTATCGCCGTGTTCGGCGCAGCGGAGTATGCGGGTCGGCCTTCGCCGGTGCTGCATGCGCGGCTGGATAAAGCGGTTTCGCTGTATGAGCGGGGGATGGCGCCGGTTATTGTGACGCTTGGCGGCGGGTCCGATAAGGACTCGGGTAAGACCGAGGGCGGAGTGGGACGGGATTATCTGCTGGCCAATGGTGTGCCGTTCGATCGGATCATCGCGGAGACGAACTCCATTGACACTGAGCAGCAGGTGCAACATCTTGCCGGGATTGCGGAACGGCAGCACTTTCAGCACATCATCGTCGTGAGCGATGGGACGCATTTGTTTCGTATTGCGCTGCTGTGCCGCCGGGCTGGGCTGGATGTTTATACGTCGCCGCGAGCAGCGCTGGGGCACATCGATGACCTCGATGCAGCCGAGCGCATGACGCACGAGATGCTTAGCTATACTTCGCTGCGGCTGGACCTGCATATCAGCTGGCTGCATCGGTGGCTGGAAGGCAGGAACGGCTAGAGCGTATCCATAGCCGTCGCTGGAAAGCTTTATTTCTCGCCTGAAATGAGCCAACGGTTTGCGGGTACGACCAGTGTGGCGGGTCCTTCGACTGCGTTTGGCGCAAAATGCCGCGCCAAACTTCGCTCAGGACGACAATTTGTTAGTAACTCAAAACATCGCTCAAAGCTGTAGGTGGATGCCGGTTAGAGCGGCCTGCGCGCGATGACGATTCGCAAGGGTGGGAATGTCGTTGCGAAACTGCCCCACTGGAGCCGCACGTCGAAGCCGAGTTCGCGTAGCTGTCCGGCGTATTCGGCCGTGAGCTTGTAGTCGGAAAGCAGTGCCAGACCGCCGGGCTTCAGCACGCGGGCTATCTCTGCGAGTGCGCGCTGCCGCGTGGGTTTGTCGTAGATGTTATGCAGGCAAAGGTTGGAGACGATGACGTCGAAGGTTGCGTTTTCGAACGGCATCTGCTGCGCTCCGCCACTGAACAACGTGCAGATGCCGGTAACTTTTTCGAGCTCAAGGTTGTGCAGCGTAGCAGCTTCCGAGTTGCCGCCCATGTCGACGTTCGACCAGATATCGATGCCCGTTGCGTGACCGTGAGCGCCCAGCGCAACGAGCTTCTTCGCAGCGCCGGCGAGCAGTAGGCCGCGTCCGCAACCTACGTCGAGAACCTGCTCGTCGCCACGCCACTGGTGCAAGGAAAGAATGAAATCCCGGTGGCGAAACTTCCCGTATTTCACGTACAGCAGGAAGAGACAGCCTTCCAGCAGCAGCAATACCCCGAGTCCCGCAAACATGGTGTGCCCCAGGAAGGTGACCTTTCCAATGTGCACCACTGGTGGAGTTACGTAGACGAGCAGGATCGACAATGCTCCCAACACAAACAGGTTCCGCATGACGTTTGGCGCGTCGACGCCATAGTCCGGTTTTGTTGCGATCGCTGAAGCCACAGATTCCCTCCAGAGCAATACGTTGCTACTGAGACAAGTATCCCGGACTGCATGCTACCGAACTAGTGTGTCATGTCACTTTTCAGGGTGACACATGTCACGCGAGATCGTCGTCGGTTGCGGCGGCTGGAACGCCGCCCTCGCGGCGCATCTTCAAATATCCGCGAATAAATGGCTCTAACTCGCCGTCCAGAACTTTGTCGACGTCGCCAACTTCCACGCGGGTGCGAAGATCTTTCGCAATGCGATAGGGCTGCAACACGTAGCTGCGAATTTGCGAGCCGAAATTAATTTCCAGCTTTGAATCTTCCAGCTTGCGGCTGACAGCCTTCTTTTTATCCAGTTCGTATTCGTAGAGTCGAGAGCGCAGCATCTTCATCGCCTTCTCTTTGTTCTTATGCTGCGAGCGCTCGTTCTGGCAGCCGGCAACAATTCCGGTTGGAAGATGCGTGATGCGTACCGCGGAGTCCGTCGTGTTGACGTGCTGTCCGCCCTTGCCGCCGGAGCGATACGTGTCGATGCGCAGATCGTCGGGCTTGATGTCGATGACGATGGAGTCGTCGATCTCGGGCGAGACGAACACGCTCGCAAAGCTGGTGTGGCGACGCTTGGCCTGGTCGAACGGAGAGATGCGGACGAGACGATGCACGCCGGTTTCACCCTGGATAAGGCCGAAAGCGAAATCGCCGCTGATGGTGAAGGTTGCCGATTTGATGCCGGCTTCATCGCCGTCCTGAAGCTCGTTGATTTCCGTTTTGAAGCCTTGCCGCTCGGCCCAGCGCAGATACATGCGCATGAGCATCTCGGCCCAGTCCTGGCTTTCGGTGCCCCCGGCGCCAGGGTGTACGGTGACGATCGCATTCAGCGTGTCGTTTTCTTCCGACAGCATGGTGCGGGATTCCAGCGCCTCGGAGAATGCTACGAGCGAATCGATCTCGCGCTTGAGGTCGGGCTCGACCGAGGCTTCGCCTTCACGCATCAGGTCGAAGTAAGCTTCGATATCGTCACCGCGACGCGCGAGATCGGCATCGTCTGCAAGCTGCGATTCGAGACGCTTGCGTTCGCGCATCAGCGGCTGCGATCTTGCGGCATCGGCCCATACGGCGGGGTCGGAAATTTTCTCTTCAATGACGGCGAGTTCTTTTTTCAGGCGGGGCGAGTCAAAGATACTCCCGCAGATCGCGTACTTTCTCGCGGACCGGGGAGTACGTAAATTCAAGGTCGTTCAACATGATTCTCTATTCCTGTTCTTTCAGCTACTCCTAGTTTACTGCTCTTCGCCTCGCGTGACCTATCACCAGCATTGCGGCGCTTACGATTGCGCAAAGCCAGCCAAACCAATCGCCGTAACGGGTGTAGAGAGTTTCATGGCCGAAATGTACCAGCGTAGAGCCTCGAATGTGCCTTGGCATGCTTGCGGTGATGCGGCCGTAGGGGTCGATTGCAGCCGTTATGCCGGTATTGGTGGCGCGCAGAACCCAGCGGCCATTTTCGATGGCGCGCATGCGCACCATGTCGAGGTGCTCCCACGGTGCGCTGCTGTCGCCGTACCAGCCGTCGTCGGAGATGTTGACCAACACCTCCGCGCCATCGGCGACGAAGCGTCTTATGTCGTCGCCGAAGATCGACTCATAGCAGATGAAGATGCCGTACTGCTTTTCGCCGGAAGCAAATAATCTGCGCTGAAGGCCGGGAACGAAAGGCAGGCTGCCGAGCAGGTCCCCGGCAAAAAAGAAAAGAGGCTTATAGGGAACATACTCGCCGAAAGGAACCAGGCGCATTTTGTCGTAATGGCCGGCATAGGTGCCATCGGGCTGGAAAAAATCTGCTGAATTGTATTCGTCGTAATGACCGTTTGGGTTCCTCGGTCCGAAGCTGATGGAGTTCACAACTACCGGCGTTTGCGCACGTACTGCAAGCGCGCCAAGTGTGCCGCGAAAGGCGGGATCGGCGTCAACAAATTCTGTTGGAGCTTCGGGCCAGGCGATGATATCCGGCTTTGTCGCGGGCATCGGCGTTGTTGTAGTTGCCGGATTCGATGAGGTGTTAGTGAGAAAACCGGGATGCAGACTTAGTTCTGTGAAAGAAGCCAGCATCTGCTCTTTCGATTCGATGACTCCAGTTGCCTGTGCGCCAACGTTGATATTTTCCTGCAACAACACGGCAGAGGCAGCGGTGGGAGATTTTGACGGAGTTCGATAAATCAAGAGCAAAGTGAACGTGAGCACCAACAGAAACGCGGCTGCGATGCCTGCACTTAGAGATTTTCCGCGTGGGAGTGGGAGGCGGGACAGCCACAGAATATTTACGAACGCCACGACAAAGGACAACCCCATGACCCCGGTGAAGGGCGCGAGCCGGCTGATCGCGAGGTTATCTACCTGTGTGTAGCCAAGCAGATCCCATGGAAATCCGGTAATGAGCGCGCGGGCTAATTCGACGGCAACCCACAAAAAAGGGGCGCACCACAAGACCGTTTGGACCGTGAATTTCTTCCTCAATATTCCAATCAACGCGCCGAACAGTGCGTGATAGAGAGCGACATATAAGGAAAATAGAACGAGAATTCCTATCGAGGCGAGACGAGGAATATCTCCGTAGAGATGCATGGTCTGGTAGATCCAGTAACAATTTCCCATGTACCAGAAGAAGCCGCAAACATAAGCAAGCAGAGCAGTTTGCGTTGGTCGCAGGTGACGTCCGCTTTTATCTGTGCCTAACATCGCCAGCAGCAGCGGCGTCAGGCAGAACCAGCAGAACAGCCTGCGCCACAAAGGTGCAGGGCCGGCAATTGGAAACGGGAGCACCTGCAACAGCGACGATAGAATGGCGAGCGCCCAAAGACGCAAAGGGATGGATCGCATCGGCTCTGAGTCTAGCATTCTCAGAATTCAAGGGCGCTAACTACTCTGCGCAGAGCGAGACGTGCGAACCGGCTCATTCGAGTGGGGATCGTTGTTGAATAAAGTTGCTTCAAATAGGTGAAAAATAAGCGTAAAGCAGATTTGCAATAAGAAATGACAAGCTATATCGTTAGATTTCCATCGTATTTATCTTGCAATCAAATTCGATGGAGTTAGAAAGAATAGAATTGGAGAAATACATGGATGTCGATCGCATTGTGTCGGAGCTTGATGCTGAAATCGCCCGGCTGCAAGAAATTCGCACTGCACTCACGGGCCTAGGCGCAGTTGCTTCGGCTCCTGCCACCGGAAAGCGCGGCCGGCCCAAGGGAAGCAAGAATCTTCCCAAAGGAGCAGCACCCGTTGCAGCTAAGACTGTTGCCGCAAAGACGATTGCAGCCAAGTCTGTCGTAACCAAGTCTGTTGCACCCAAGACCGTCGCGAAGAAGGGCAAGCGTAAGCTCAGCCCCGAGGGCCGCAAGCGCATTGCCGATGCGATGAAGAAGCGCTGGGCGGAACACCGGAAAGATGCTTCAAAGTAGTTCGCTTTCGAGACGCGAATTCGCTAAGAGATAAAACAAGGGGGAGCCAAAATTGGCTCCCCCTTTCAGATTTAGCGAATATTCATCTTTGCTCAGCGAACTGCGGTGACCTCTCGAACATTATCGTTGCCCAGGAAAAACCGGGTTCTGCTATAGCCTTGCAGAAACTTTTCTATCTGGCGTGTTTGATAGATAGCCTGCACGGGATAATGCCCGGAGCTCAACATGATGAGGTTTTCACTGTCGGTCAGTTGATACCGCGAGAAAGCCGTTCCCGGGCCGTCGGCGCGGCCGTGAAAAAATGCCAGCAGCCGGCCATCGGGACGAAGCACCTGACTTAAGCGGTCGAAAAGCGCGGGGACCACAGACGGCGGCATGTAGTTCGCCGTATCCCATAGCAGAATGATGTCGAAGTCGCGTTGCGAGAAATCGAAGTTCGCCGTGGCAAAGCGCTCGGTATCGAACTCGGGCTTGGCTCCGGGCGGCGCATTGGGATCGGGAGGTCGCAGCCATTCGGGGCGGGCAGCGTCCTGCACGATGTTTGCCATGTAAACGCTATGCCCCAGAGCGGTGAGGTAATTGATATTCGCGGGCGACGTGGCGCCGAAATCGAGGACGCGCAAACCGTCGCTCTGCTTCAAATGATCGAGAATATCCTTCCAGCCGCGCGAGTGCCGCTGAGATCGTTCGCCGGGTCCGGTGTCGCCGTCGGCCTTGTCCTTCTTGAATATGCTGAACATTGCTGCTTCCGCGCTCCAGAGATGTTTCAGTCTTCCGCTGTGCTAATGCGATGAGCCGCCGTCTTCCCCTTCATTGCGCGATGTTGCATTCTCCGGGCCGCTGTCCTGCCTGCCAGCGACGGCGAAGGCTGCCAAGGCCGAAGGCATCTGACGGCCCGGGTTGATCGAAGACCCTGTCTGCGAATTGAAAAGATCGGGGTTCCGCGGGGCAGCCAAAGTCCCGGTTGCGGGAAGTGCTGCGGCCCGCGTGGCGCCGGACGGATGACTTCCGCTCGGGGTAGCGGCAACTGGCGGCGCGGTTTCGGCGGCGCGGGAGGGATCGACCTGGCCACGCAGCGAACAGTTTTCTTCCATGGAAAGACGGCCGGCGAAAATATCGCCGAGAACGACGGCGGTCGAACGCAGGTCGACGCGGCCAGTGGCGCGGATATCGCCTTCCACCCTGCCGAATATGATGACCTCGGGAGCCACGATGCTGGCGTAAACCCTTGCTTCGGCGCCGATTGTCAAACGGCCGCTGGTCTGACGGATGGTGCCTTCAAAAGATCCGTCGATCTGTAAGTCGTCCGTGCTGGAAAGATCGCCGCGAAACGTTGCCGACCGACCGATTACGGTAGTAATTTCCCCTGGCCTCATGATCACTTGCCCTTCTTGCAGTTTCTCCGCGACGGAATCCCGCGATGGATACTGAGCCGAACTATACCCAAGCGAGTCCTACAGCACAATCTTCTTCTATAACGGGTCGTTCGTCTAATCTTATAAGCGAGGCGCGTCAGAATTGAATTTTTCTCGGAGAACTTTGTTGCAGACAGCTTTCTGCAGGGGCGCGCGCCCGTTGACGGGTCTGGTGGCGGCAGGCGTTATCGCGCTGCTGTGTGGCTTTGCGGCTCCAAATACGGTGCGCAGTGGCCAGTCGGGGGCACAAACCAGTGGACTTCCGGCCGGAACGCCCCGGTCCTGGGTGGAAGCGGCCACCACCAACGAGCTGCATATTATCGACGACGACGGCAGCGCTCCTCTCCGCTATCGGATGCGAAAGATCGACGAGCGCAGTGACACCACCCGCGAAGAGATTGAAACCAGGCAGGGGGACGTTGCTCGACTGATTGAGCGCAACGGCCAGCCCATCACAGCCAGTGAAGACGACGCAGAAAAGGAACGGCTGAACGCTATTCTTCGCTCACCGTCCGAGTTCATCAGACATCACAAGCGCGATTCGGCCACACGCAAAGACGTAATGCCGATTGTCGGCCTGATGCCGCAGGCGATGATCTACAGCTATGTGCCGGGTCAGCCGCAACAACCGGGAGTCAAGTCGCCGCAGGTCGTTATCGATTTCAAACCCGACCCGAAGTTCAAGCCGCCGACAATGTTCGCAGACTTGCTGACGGGGGTCGAAGGCCGGATGTGGATTGACGCCGAATCGCACCGGCTCACGCGCATCGAAGGGCACGTGCTGCAGCCGATCAACTTTGGGTTTGGGCTAGTTGGCCACATTTATCCGGGCGGCACGATCGAGCTTGAACAGGCCAACGCAGGCGGCGACCGCTGGGTCTACTCCCACCTCGCACTGCATCTTTCGCTGCGCGCGATGATGGTGAAGACGATCCCGGAAGATAACCAGATGACAGCGAGCGACTTCCGCCCACTGCCCGCCCCGGTTAGCTTCCAGGATGCGGTTCGCTTGCTGCTGGCGATGCCGGTTCCCCTGCGCTAGCGCAAATTTCGTGAGGGTATAGAGTTCGCAAAAGGCAGGGCTGAACAGGCTGCGGGAAAGGTCCCCGGTCATCCCGGACAGCACCCTCAGCGGCTGAAGCCGCAAGGCAAATGCTGCAGATACGGCACGGCTGAAGCCGTGCCCTTAAGCCAAACGGAGAGCAGCCTGTGATGCCGTGCCCTTAAGCGAAACAGACGTTTTCAGCAGCCTCTAAAGCCCCTGTGTTGCTATCTCCAATGCGCGGGCTAAAGCTCGTTGCTAATTCCGGTAAGACGAAATGCACACAGACTCTATGCCGGCGGGGATTTTGCGCTAAAGGTTTCCCGCCGGCACTTTGTTGGTCATTACCGAATGGTCTGGCGTCTCACCGTGAACTTATCGACGCGCTCGCGGACGACTTCGTATCCGCGGCCCGGTACCGTTGGGATTGGAATCTCGCCCGATGGGCTAACCACGACTTCTGGCTCGATGATGTCTTCGGTCCAGTATCGCTTGGACGCTGAGACGTCGCCGGGCAGCGAGAAGTTCGGCAGCGATGACAGCGCAATATTGTGTGAGCGGCCAATGCCGGTTTCCAACATGCCACCGCACCAGACCGGAATGCCGAACTCCTGGCAGACGTTGTGAATAGCGATCGCTTCGGTAAAGCCGCCAACGCGACCGACCTTGATGTTGATGATTCGGCCGCTGTTCAGCTCCAACGCGGCGCGAGCGTCGCGGCGGCTGCGGATGCACTCGTCCAGGCAGATTGGCGTGGCAAGGCGCTGCTGCAAGCGGGCGTGGAAGTAGAAGTCGTCGTACCACATGGGCTGCTCGATCATCAGCAGATTGAAGCGGTCCCAGGTTGCGATATGGTCGGCGTCTTCCATTCTGTAGGCAGAGTTGGCATCGCAGCTCAGCAGGATGTCCGGCCAGCG
>Ga0302315_10005860_pt1 | contig 10398 bp, 5 predicted proteins | sample III_Palsa_N3_1_FD_200532 | JGI IMG/M metagenome (GOLD analysis project Ga0302315, IMG submission 200532) | Peat permafrost microbial communities from Stordalen Mire near Abisko, Sweden - III_Palsa_N3_1 | ecosystem: Environmental > Terrestrial > Soil > Palsa > Peat permafrost | place: Sweden... | reverse complement strand
ACGGGGCGCCGCTGGACGCGCTCGAGACCTTCCGCTCTTCCGCCGTTCCACAAACGGAGTACTGGGCCGAGTCCAACGAGCATCGTACCCGGGATGAAGATCGCTTCTTCACCAAGGAAGCGGCCAGCGCCGCCGATATCTATGGAAAGAAGTTCGTCGCGCAGGAGGGCATGACTAGCATCGGGCCGCAGTGGAGCGAATCGCTTGCGACGGATCTGAAACCGTCGTTCGACCGGGCGCTCACCGAGGGGATGAATCGCCTTGTCTGGCATGAGTTCACGTCGTCTCCCGCGGCTTTCGGCCTGCCGGGGAACGAGTATTTTGCCGGAACTCACCTGAATCCGAGGATTACGTGGTGGTCGCAGGGAGATGCATTTTTTGAATACCTCAACCGCTCGCAGTTTCTTCTGCAGCAGGGCCATGCGGTCGACGATGTCCTCTACTTCTACGGGGACGAGGTTCCGAACTTCGTTCGCCTGAAGCGCGACGATCCCGCGCATGTTCTTCCGGGATATGACTACGATGTAACGGACGAAGACGCGCTGCTGCATACGCTCTCCTTCGATGAGGGAGCCATCTCTACTCCGGCTGGGAATGCCTATCGACTGCTGGCGCTGCCAATCGGGCGCAGGATCAGCCTGGCTGCGCTCGAACGCATTGCGGCCTATGTGAAACAGGGGGGAGACATTGCCGGGTTGCCGCCGCTGGAGCCTACGGGGATTGTTAGCGCAGACGCCGCAGCTCAATTCTCTCAACTCGCCCACACGCTTTGGGGAGGCTGTGGCGAGACTCCCCATGCGTATGGTCGAGGACTTGTCTACTGCGGAACCGAGGCGCGAAGGATGCTTCAGCACCTCCAAATTGCGCCTGACTTCGAGGACGCGTCGGGCCGGCTGGACTATGTGCATCGTGCGGACGCGGGGACGGACATCTACTTTGTGCGCAATCCCGGCTCGCAGCCGGTCGATGCGGTCGTCCGATTCCGCGTGGCTGGCCGCACGCCTGAGCTTTGGAATGCTGTCGACGGCAGCGTCATGCAACAGCAAAACTTTATCGTCGACGATGGCAGAACCCGCATGCCGCTTCACCTTGAACCCTTCGGGTCCGTCTTTGTGGTGTTCGCGCAGCCGAGTGGCCTGCACGTCACTGATGTCTTCAAAAATGGCGATGAGGTGAGTTCCGTCGCTGTCGCTGGTAATGAGTCAACTGGCTTCCAGGTGAATCACGGTGGGGCTGGGAGCTATCGTTTGCGGCTGTCCGATGGTCGCGAGGTGACGCGGCAGGTTGCTCCCTCCGTGCTTCGGGAGCTGCCACCGGCTGGATGGACGATCACGTTTCAGCCAGGCCGCGGCGCTCCCAGCGAATCGCAGCGCCTGAGCGGCTTCCAATCGTGGTCGGAGTCGGCTCTTCCCGGCGTGCGGTACTTCTCCGGGACCGCGACCTACCGCACGGAGGTTAATCTGCAGCGTCTTCCTGGCAAGCGCTTCATCCTGACTCTCGCGGGCCTGCACGAGATCTGCTCTGTGCGGGTGAACGGTAAGAGCCTTGGTACCTTGTGGGCGATGCCATACCGACTCGACATCACCGCTGGCCTGCAGGATGGCCGCAACGCGCTCGAACTAGACGTGACGAACCTGTGGCCGAACCGCATCATTGGTGACGCGCAGACAACGGCTAAGGAGACCTATACGCACACTAATATTCGCAGGTACACGGCGGACTCACCTCTGCTGCCTTCAGGGATCGTTGGGCCTGTCGCGATCGAAACCATTTCAGCCGAACCGTGACACGTCAGGCTCTTGCGATCTGCAGCGACCATCATCGATTCCGGATCGTCCGTCATCCAAGAGCGAGATGAATCAGAGAGAAAGAATTTAGCAACTCTTATGCCCGAATCAGTCCAAAAATAAAGGGACACTACCGTGTCTTCGAAAACATGCATCTTGAGAAAAAGGTGTATTGTCACGGCATCAGAGAAGTTTGCGTTTGCTCCTCAAATTGGCAACAGGTTCGCATTCCCGATGTCTGCGCCCACTTCAATGTTCCTTGCATCAACCTCAAGCAATTACTAGTTGCCCTCGGCGCCAAACTGTGACGCCGATGCGATAGCATGGCTGGCATGGTATCTACAAAAGTGTTTGCCATATTGCTTTTCTGCTTGGTGGGAGCTACCTGCGGACTACTTGGTTTGGTGTTTATAGCTTTTCGCTTCTTCACCTATCAAGGAACCGGGATGGATTGGATTTATCCGGCAGCTGGATTGTGTGTCCTTCTATGGATGGGAAGCGCATGGACTACTGTCACAAGGGGCGTCGCGGTCATCGGAGAGTACCTTTACCGTAGGCGGCCGGCAAATCGAAAACTTGAAGAATCGTAAAAACAGTTGGGTTATATTTATGCCGATGTAAAATATTGAAAATAAATAAGTTACGAAAAATTCGGCGCACGATTCGAGAGAAGCGATAAAAGAGAGACTTGGTAGCCGCGGCACTGTGTTCTTGGATGAGATCGGCGAGACACCACTGGAACTGCAACCCAAATTACTGCGTGTGCTACAAGAACGGGAATTCGAGCGACCCGGTGACTCACGAACTCTAAAGAGCGACGCTCGCCTAATTGCGGCTACCAACCGCGATCTGGAAGTTATGGCAAACGAACAGAAGGTCCGACTCGATCTGTTTTACCGGCTCAATGTATTTCCCATCCGTGTTTCTGCTCTACGCGCGAGGTCGGAGGATATTCCGGTACTGGCGTGGCACTTCGTAAATCAATTCAGCCGGAGCATGAACAAGCGGATCGACACCATTCCTTCGGAAACAATGGCCGCGTTAGTACGGTACCCTTGGCCAGGCAATGTGCGGGAATTACAAAACGTGATCGAACGGGCTGTGATCGTCTCTATCGGACCGGTTCTCAAACTGGCGATCGAGGAACTTGACCTTCGCGTCCAGTTGAAGGAGGAAATGTGCACTCATACTCAGCCACGGCCAGTCACCGATTGCCGCGACGGGAATCTGCGGGCGATTCTCTAGGACGAGGAACGGCAAGAGATCGTCGCCGCCCTCGAGAAAACAATCGGGAAAGTTGCAGGCCCAAATGGAGTCGCAGCACTTCTGAGCATGAGTCGACCCACACTGCAGTTTCGCATGCAGAAGCTCGGCATCAGCATGTCGCGAGCAGTCACTTATACATAAACTGATAGATCTGATCGATAACGAGCAGCTCATTCGAAATAGTTGACTTCATTAAGCATTGAGCGGTTGCGTAGTTGACCCGGGAGTCTGATGGGAGTGCGTTTGTCAGGTCTAAAAGCTTACGGTTACCGATGTTCCACCGGCACAGTCCGGGACGGTCGATACGCCGGAAATCCGCAACTGAGGCAGCTCGCGAGTGTTATGGATATTCGAATATCGGGCCGCGCGGACGACTGAGCGGCACAATCTGAAAGGGCCGATTAATGCAGACGGTCACTATTTTTTTACGATGCGATAGGAGATGATTTCGGATCCGAGAGGCGTTCCATTGGAACTTGAAATTCGCAATAGAATCTGGAAATAAGGGAAGGTCTTTTGATGCAGAAGCACCTGCAGCCTCTCTAGATCTTCCTCGCTGGTCAGGAAGTCTCCGCCGGCTTCGGTCGCCTGCGAGTCCGTTCCAGCCAGGATGAGCGTATTGCCAGTGTTTGTCGGATTTGGAAGGAAAACGATCACGCAGTATGCAGTTCTCCTGCCGGGATCGGACGATATCGCGTACTGAGCTTTCTCGTTGCCGGTAGGTTTGTCGACCGTGACCACGGATGGTGTAGAGTCTTGTGATTGTTTGAGGTGGTACGCCATCCGATCCTCAAAGAGTTCAACCCAGGGATTCGACCTGCTGCTGCCGACGAAGATTGTGTTGTTCCAGCGCAGCCGATGCCCGGCGTATTCTCGCGCGAACACGAGGCGGGTACCATAGTCCCCCGTCTCGAGCTCCGTAATTTTGCGCGCGACGCGAAAGTCTCCGATGCTTCCAGAGTTGCGATTGAAGATAACGGCAAGATCCTTGCGCTCCTGTTGGCGCGCATCGCTCGACAATGGGTCAGGAGACGGGGCCGCACGATAGCTGTAGTCGAGATACTCCGCCAGAGAAAGTTGTTTATGAAGGATATCTTGAGCGATTCCGAACGAGCTGTCTGCGAGAACGATCTCAGGGGCTATTCCTTTCACGAAGAAATTGCCCCAGAAGGCACGAAGAGCCGGCCCGCTCTGCCATTTATGAAGGCTCATCTGTGTCTGCTGATTGCGCCGCATGTCAGTAATCAGCCACGCCGTTAGACAGACGATGACAATGAGGAGAGAGACTTGAAAGGGATTGCGAAAAACTTGAGACGTCAACGAGCCTGGCGCGGCGGCCGGCGGAGGAGTTTCCCGACTCAACGGGGCAAGGGTCTCCTCGAAAGAGGGCCCTTTTTCAAGAGGTTGATCTAAGAGATTCAGTCTGCGTGGGCGGAAGACGGGAACATAGCTGCCACGAGGAATTTCGAAAATGAGAGGCTCGTTCTGGCCTTCGTCGGCAAAGTAGAGATCGATTCTCTTACGCAACTCCATCGCATTGACTCGCACGATGTTGTCCTGCGAGGTGTCATACGAGGGTGAACGTCCAAAGACGGCCATACCGATCTGTTGTTCATGAACGTCTTCCGCTCCATTCAGGATCACTTCGTTCCCGACATAGATAAGGAATTCGCGTAGTCGAGAGGAACGCCGAAATGGCGTACTCTCTACTACCCGGTTCAGAAGCCTCTCCCACTCCGACTTGGATGGATGAAAGGCAGTCTCAGGCGGATTGATTTCAGTGGTCTGCATCCGGTTCCAGCAAGACAAAGCATATCATTCCGGGGGGAGGCGTCGCAGTCCCCATTTTCACCGTGAGAACTGGAGTTCTCACGGTCTAAAATCGCCCTTTTGTTGTCAAAATATGGGAAAGAGTCACATCCCCGAGACCGAGCATGGCGTTCACTCCGGAAATCCACAATTTCGCGGGAATCGGTCTGCGAAAAATCAGACCCTACATCCAAGTTCGTCCGGATCGCCTCCCATAAGACTTGACAATTCAGCCCTGTAGGCGTGAGAGCTTCTTCCCCTCACCGTAAATTCACTTGCGATCTCTGTCTGCCAGCATAGACGCTTCGTGGGCTGGAAGAACAGGCCTGCATCGTTTGCCGAGTTATCACGGTTCCCCGTCAGCCGGTTTTACATCGAAGGAGTCGTCCAGATTGCATAACCGTCAGTTCCATCTCTCGATAAGACCGGAAGACCAAAGCCTATCTGAACGGGGGCGCGCCTGCAGGACGTCCGATACCGTGCAGAGGTCCTTGACGGCAAAGAATTTGCACTCCTTACACTCCACAGATGTGGCGCGTGTTTTGAAAAGTACAGCAGCAAGCAAGCCTGAGTTCAACGAACGATTTGGGAGCACGGGTAGCCATGGCGGGGAAACGTTTCCTGTAAAGCAAAACTTTTGGAGGCAATATGAAAACTAAACTGAACCATTCGCTCCCGCTCGCAGGGCGAATCCTTTCGAAGGTCGGGATCGCGCTTGCATGCTTACTGGCGCTTTTCCCAGCGCACGTCTCGTTCGCACAGGCCGTCTCGTCGGCCAAGATGCACGGTACGGTAACGGACAATACCGGTGCTGTCGTCAGCGGAGCGTCTGTGGTCGCCACTCACACCGCTTCAGGCGCGACAGCCACGGCAGTCACCACCGACACCGGGAGCTATACCCTATCCAATCTTCCTGTTGGCGCCTACACCCTGAAGGTGGCGGCACCCGGATTCCAATCCTACAGCCGCACCGGCATCGTCCTGGAGGTATCGAACGACGCCGAAGTAGATGCACCCCTTGCGGTCGGCTCGGCCGAAACCACCATTACGGTGGACGCCAGGGCGTCCCAGATCCAGAGCGAGGACACCGCCATTTCGACCGTGGTAGATCAGAGCCGCGTCGTCGATCTGCCCCTCAATGGTCGTAATGCCGCCAATCTGGTACTTCTCTCCGGCGCTTCCGCCCCGACGACCAACGGCGACATGACCAGCACCAAGAGCTACGGGAGCACTGGTACAAGCGCGATTGGGGGGTCTCTGAACATCGCCGTAGCCGGGGGGCAGGGCAACCAGATCAACTTCCTGCTTGATGGTGGTGACCATAACGACTCCTTCTCGAACGTGAACATGCCGTTCCCGTTTCCGGATGTACTCCAGGAGTTCAGCGTGCAGACTACGGGAATGTCGGCCCAATACGGCGTCCATCCCAGCGCTGCCGTCAATATTGTCACCAAGTCCGGTAGCAACCAGTGGCACGGCAGCATTTTCGAATTCCTTCGCAACAGCTATGCGAATGCCAACAACCGGATCAATGGATACACGGATTTGAAGCGCAACCAGTTCGGCGGCTATTTGGGGGGACCCATCCTCCACGACAAACTCTTTTTCCTTGGCGGCTATCAGCACACGGCACTGCGCATCGCTCCCGCCACCACATCGTCTTTCGTTCCGACCGCGGCGATGCTCTCAGGCAACTTCACCCCCTACCTGCAGTACGAGCGCTCATTGAGCGCCACGAACACCTGCCCGACGCTGCTAGCGTCTGCGGGGTTTGTCTATAACGCGACGCTCTGCACGGCCACGATCAGCCCTTCGCTCTTCAGCCCCGCGGCCCTGGCTCTGATGAAGTACCTGCCTACGGCGAATACGCAGAATGCCGCCGGTCTCATCCCCTACGCCGTGCCCGCACCACAGGATGAGAACCAATGGATCGGCCGTCTCGACTACACACTTAGCTCGCGCCATAACGTCTTTGCGCGCTACTTCATGACGAACTATTACCAGGAGGCGATCTTCAACGGAAATCTGCTGAATGCTATCAACCCTGGCCTGAAGGATCGCGGCAAGTACCTCACGCTTGGAGACAACTTCGTCATCTCGTCGAACGTTTCCAACGCGCTTCGTGGAACGGTCACGCGTCTCGCGATCGCCCGCGGCGCGCCAGGTGATCTCATCTCGCCTGCGACCCTCGGATCCAACGTCTACTCGTCGGTCCCAAACTATATCTACCTGAACGTCAGCGGAGCCTTCACGGCCTCTTGCGGGAGTTGCGCTCCCACCCATTACGTCACCAATCATTACCAAGCGGCGGACGACGTTTCCATTCAGAAGGGGAGCCACTTCATCCAGCTCGGCTTCGACTATATCCACGAAGAGTTGAATCTTGCCGGCCTTAACACAGAGAACGGTCAATTCACCTTCAACGGTTCCTACTCCGGTCTCGGGCTCTCCGATCTGCTTCTCGGGGCCCCCAACACCTTCTCGCAGGGCTTCGGTCCGGGTGCCGCAGCGCATCTCCGTTACAACTACTTTGGCTACTACGTGCAAGACACATGGCACGCTTCCAAGAAGCTGACCATCAACGCAGGCCTTCGCTGGGAGCCGTGGTTCCCGGAGTACGAAAAGAACAACATCGGCGGTGAGTTTAGCCCATCGGCCTTCGCCTCCAATACCGTCTCGACCGTTTATACAAATGCTCCAGCCGGCATCGTCTTCTATGGCGATAAGGGTGTAAAACCAGGCTTTATCAATACCCGCCTTACCAACTTCTCACCCAGGATCGGCTTCGCTTTCGACCCGGAGGGAAACGGAAAGTCCAACATTCGCGGTTCGTACACGCTCACGTTCGAGGCGCCCGAGCTCTACTACGATTCTGGTTTCCCGGGTAACTCGCCGAACGCTTCTGCGCAGTCCTTCACCGTCGACAACTCCACGAACGAAACGGACACCGTAAAATCCTTCGATAATCCATGGAAGAAAATTGCTGGTGGCAACCCGTACCCCACGCAATACCCAGCTCCCAGCAACGCCGCGTTCCCTGCAACCAACGTCTCAACCGGCTATTATCCCAGCAACCTTAGTAGAACCTACATGCACCAGTACAACCTCAGCTACCAGAATCAGATTTCGACGAACTGGCTCGCTTCGGTAAGCTATCTCGGGACGAGCACGATTCATCTTTGGGGCTTCCAGCCCTATAACTACGCCACGCCTTTGCCGACACCCACAGGGGCTGCCGCCTCGACCAATAACACTTCGCAGCGTTACGTCCTGTATCGTGCAGCCATCGCCAACGGCACAACCGCCGGAACCCGCTATGGGGCTTTCAGCGGAACGGCAGACTATGGCATGGCGAACTTCAACGGCATCATCGCAACGGTCAATCACCGCTTTGCGAATAACTTCTCGATGTTGCTGAACTATACGTGGTCGCACTGCCTGTCGAACGAGAACTACACGGGTGACAACACGCCAGCAGCGCAGGATCCAAACAACCATGCCGCCGAGTATGGCAACTGCAACTTCGACACGACGCACAACCTCACCATCTCCGGCGTGGCAACGACGCCGAAATTTACCCAGCGCTCCCTGAACTACGCTCTCGGCGCGTGGCAGGTAAGCCCGTTGATTACGTACCGTACGGGGATGCCCTATACGGTGACCGACGGCACGGATGTCTCGCTTTCGGGAATCGGTCAGGATCGTCCGAACCTTGTCCCGGGACAGAGCCTTTACTCGAAGAATCTCTTCCCGGCAGCCGGGGTCAAGCCATTGTGGATCAATACCTCCGCTTACGCCTTACAGGCATCCGGTACCTTCGGTAACGAGGCTCCGCTGCAGGCACGGGGACCTGGTTTTGCTAACGTCGATTTAGCGATTAGCAAGCACTTCCCGTTGTTCGAGCGTTCGCAGCTCGAGATTCGCGGAGAAGCCTTCAACGCGCTCAACCATCCCAACTACGCCAACCCGAACACGGCGATCAGCTCGAGCTCGACGTTCGGGCGCATTACCGCGACAGCCAACGATGCTCGCCTGCTCCAGATTGCGGCGAAGATTACCTTCTAGCCCCTCTATACCCAGCGTGCGCGCCAATCTGGCGTGCGCTGGGCACTTTTCTATCGACGCTGTGCTTGAAATACGAGGGGGCTTTGTTGCGATTTCGGTTTGCTCTTCTAACAACCTTGTTGCTGGGAGGGGCTGCCTCTTCGCCTGCACAGGTTCCAATTGGCGGGCCGGTTGAACTTGCGCCTCGTCCTCCAATGGGCTGGAATAGCTGGGACGCTTATGGCCTCACCATTACCGAACTGCAGTTTCGTGACAACGTGCGTGTTCTGGCGCAGATCCTGAGACCCTTCGGCTGGGAGTATGCGGTGATCGATGAAGGCTGGTTCCTCAAGAATCCTCACGACATCAAGACGCCCGACAAAATCATCTACGAGATCGATGCAAATGGTCGCTACAACCCCGTGGCGGAGCGCTTTCCTTCTGCAATCGTCGACGGAAAGAATCAGGGATTCCGCGCGCTCGGGCAGTATGTTCATGCACAGGGCTTGAAGTTCGGCATTCACATCGTGCGCGGTATACCGCGCGAGGCTGTAAGAGAAAACACACCGGTCGCCAACAGCACCTTCCACGCGCGGGATGTCGCTGACACCAGCGATCCGTGCCCATGGGATCCTACCAACTGGGGGGTCCGCGATACGCCCGCGGGCCAGGCCTGGTACGACTCTCTTCTCGCCCAGTATGCTGGCTGGGGTGTCGACTTTATCAAGGTCGACTGCATTTCGGATCACCCTTACAGACCGGCCGAGATACGAATGATCCACAAGGCCATTGTCAAGACGGGACGCCCCATCGTTCTTAGTCTCTCCCCTGGCCCCACCTCGCCGGGCGTTGTGCAGGAGCTCGCCCCTTACGCGCAGATGTGGCGCATCTCAGACGACCTGTGGGATTTTTGGAAGAATCCAAGGCACGCCCCGCGCAGCGTGCATGACCAGTTTGAACTCGCTGCAGCGTGGGCACCTTACGCTCATGCAGGCACTTGGCCCGACGCTGATATGCTTCCCCTCGGTTATCTGGGCCCCGAACCGGGTGATGGCGATGCGCGCCAGACACGCTTGACCCAAGCCGAACAGAGAATGATGGTCACACTCTGGTCCATCATGCGTTCGCCTCTCATTATCGGTGCCAACCTCACCAAGCTTGATGACTGGACTACGAGTCTCCTGACCAACCGGGAGGTGCTCAAGGTCAATCAGGACGCGCACGACCAGCGCCAGGTGGCACGCGAAGGGGACACCGTTGCCTGGACGGCCGCCGGCACGAATGGCATTCGTTATCTTGCGCTCTTCAACCTGAACGATCGGGACAAGACCATCGCCCGCACCTATTCATTTTATAACCTGCCCTCCGCGAGCTACAGCAGCAAAGAACTATGGTCGAATGAGGATCGCGGGCGTTCTGACTCGATTAGCGTGACGTTGGCTCCTCACAGTTGCATTCTTCTCGAACTCAGACCCTAGCCCATCGAACGCAG
>Ga0302315_10005857_pt1 | contig 10401 bp, 7 predicted proteins | sample III_Palsa_N3_1_FD_200532 | JGI IMG/M metagenome (GOLD analysis project Ga0302315, IMG submission 200532) | Peat permafrost microbial communities from Stordalen Mire near Abisko, Sweden - III_Palsa_N3_1 | ecosystem: Environmental > Terrestrial > Soil > Palsa > Peat permafrost | place: Sweden... | reverse complement strand
CGCATTTTTAAATGGACAGGGGTCACGCTGTATAACTCAACCCGTGATGGGATGTGCATCTCGATCACGGGTACGCAGTGACCAGCCATTCAGCCAAGGCCAAACCGCAGATCGAGTGCTGATTCAATTGAACACCGAGCCTAGCGCAAGTGATCTGATCAAAATTCTCAGTTCTGTGGTGCTTCGCGTCGGCTTGGAAACCTTTTCAGGCGAAGGCAAAACTCGATCAAATTTCAGGAGTCCAGGCGCCACGCGAGAGCATGGTTCAGGACATGAAGCTGGAGGTCTGGAGTCGATCTATCGAGGGGAGCCACAACTGAGATCGGTTGCTATGGGTTAGCACCGGTTTTGAAAGTGAGTGACGACAAAATTGACTACAATCGGGCCAATTCCGTGTCTTTCTGCTGCTTCCTACTGTTCTAAGTTGTTGATTTTATTGGCTCCTCAGGTAGGACTCGAACCTACAACCCTTCGGTTAACAGCCAAGCGGGCAGTGTCCATGCGAGCTGCTACCTATTGAGATAAGTCACTACTGATTAGCAGCTTACAGCCATCTTCCCTCCCCTCCTTTAGCGCTGGATTGCGACCAATTGCTACCTATTTTGCGCTGGCTACGGCACAAAATCCACCACACTCTCAGCAAGCTTTGCAGCGTAATGCTTGCCTCAGAGTTGAGCAGCCTCTCCCTCAAGTATATCGCTCGGGATTTCTGGAAGTGTGAAACGCGCGACCATGAGAGGTTCTCTCGAATCGACGGCGATTTGCCGGTCCCGAGTGCGGTCCAACGCCATTGCCAAAACGAGACTGCCGCAGCCACAGCTTCGCCCATTGAGAGGACTGTCACATCGAAACGAGTGACGAATTCAGCCTGCATTTCTGTTTTTGCTTTAACTGCCTATAACGCTATAATTTACACAATTGATTCCTGCATATTAGAGCATTCGGCAATTCGCCGCTGGTCTGATCCTCTATTAGACCTACTGATCCTTGCCAGGTCTGGGAATGGTACTGCTCCGAACCCCGCGGGGAAACGTGGCGGCGCAAGCGGTTAGTCGTGGGTTACTTCTATTCAGCCTCCGCTGCGCCAGAACTATCGCGATGATTTTCGCACGGTGAGGTAGACAACAGGCGTTGCTTACATTCGCAACCACGGAAGTCAAAAGCCGCTCGGAGGATCAACCAGGATTCGTTGGTCTGACGGAGCCCTCGCTCAGCCTATAAACTGAGGTTAAATGCCATCTTTGCTGTGATGCAAATTGACCCGGCAACTAGCCCAAGAAACTGATTTTATCCAGCGAGTGGGTATAAGGATGGAACGGCTGAGAAGCCAATCTCCAGCTTTCACATCCATGTAGCCGAGATGCCAGGAGGCCTCGTCCATGATGAATCCTTCCAGACGACCAATCTCTCCATCAGTGGCCCAAACCTGGTAATCAATCAAGTTCAAGGCGCCGCGGAGATCCGGATCTTCCTTGGTGCGAACAGGGTATTTCCTCCCGGTTGGCATTGGAGCGCCCGTTTCCATCTGGGTATATGCCCAGTAGGCCATCTTCCCCCAATATTCTTCCATCGCGATTTCCTGCTGGCGAGATACCGGCTTTTCCGAATCGACATCGGGACTATCGCGCACTTGTTCTTTCGTCAAACGGGCATGAAGAATCCGTTTGGCCCAATCGGGCTGCTCAACTGCTGCAATCGGAAGAACCACGTCTCGGCGTTTATACCAGGTACCCACATGGACCACGACGTATTGAATCGCCCAGGAACGGTCGTCAAGGAGAAAATTACAGACAGCTCCCACTTCGCCGTCCGTCGCGATGACGGAAGAACCCATTATGTCTTTCAGGTCGTGCAGCATATTCCTCCTGTGGTGGAAGCCCTAGCCGGGACCGGGAACTCTTGCAGCGCCTGCTACTGTCGGAGGACGTCATATCGGTCGACATGGCCGCCGCGAAAGAATCGGTGACGCACCATGCTTGTTCCAAGCAGATAAAGGGCGACGACCAAGCAGACAACAAATACGATCCTCGCGATTTGGAACCAGAGTGGTCGTTGTTCTGAAGGAACTTGCGTTTTCGAATTGGTTGTCATGTGAGCGACCTTTCTGCAAAGTCAATCTCTTACGATGGAATGCTCAATAAGTGGAATTTCTTCACAAGCAGATTTGAATTCAAAATAGGAATCCGGGCGGGAGTCAACGGAATCTCGCGGAGAACCCGACACATTAGCCGGAGGGGGCTAGCCGAGGCGAACCACCGCCCAGGCCCATTTAACTGAAGGGCGGCTCAGTCCTCCATCTCTTTCGTGTGTTGCTCCTCTTGTGAGCACATCGATGTTCGTGCATCCGAAATTGTCGTTTTGTTAGAAGGGAGCGGTCTGTACTGTGTTGCACAGTTTAGACAATTGCCGAAAATGGCATCCTTCGTCCAAAACGACACCTGCCTTCAGTTCATAAAGACCAATCGACGCGGTTCGGATTCCGGACTGAGCCGGACGACTGACTGGATTGGCTTCGGGGTAACGTTGTAAGACCGCCTGTATTGAAACGTGAAATCATCAGCGTGGCCGGTATGCGATTCTTCGTCGATACGCTGTTTCTCTGCCGTTCAAACATGGTCCCGGATAGAATGAGTCCTGCGATTCTGGAAATGAGGTGCAAGTGTCCTTCAAAGACTGGCTGCTCGCCGACCTCGAACTTCCTAAGGGCATCAAGAGACCTGTTGTAGAAGCGGAACACCCCTGGTGGCGCGTCATGTGTCTTACTGGCGTCGACTACTTCTCAACGTTGGGGTATCAGTCCGGGATCGCGTTTCTCGCTGCAGGAGTTCTTTCGCCCATTGCAACTCTGGTTCTTGTTCTTGTGACGCTCTTTGCCGCGCTACCAGTCTACAAACGAGTAGCAGCTGCCAGCCCCAACGGTCAGGGCAGCATTGCGATGTTAGAAAGACTCTTTCCTGGTTGGGGTGGTAAAGTCTTCGTTCTTGTGCTTCTTGGCTTTGCCAGCACCGATTTCGTCATCACCATGACTCTCTCAGCCGCCGACGCAACGGCTCACTTTATCCACAATCCCTATACACCCCATATCCTGCGGAATCAGATGGCCGTCACGCTGTTCATTCTTGCTGTCCTCGGCGGCATATTCCTCAGGGGATTCAGGGAGGCAATCAATCTAGCCGTCTGGCTGGTGGCAATCTATCTGGCGCTCAATTCGGTGGTAACCATCGTTGGAGTTTTACAGATTCTTCGACATCCGGAAGTGGTTCCTGTGTGGAAGCACGAACTCTTCACCCAGCACGCCAGTATTCTTTCCATTTTCGGATTGTCACTCCTGTTGTTCCCTCGTCTCGCACTAGGCCTCTCAGGGTTTGAAACCGGCGTTGTCGTTATGCCGCTTATTCAGTCCAAGGATATTGACGAGCGGATCAAGAACACCAGGCGCCTTCTCGTGACTGCCGCGATCATCATGAGCGTGTTCCTGATGGCCACCAGCATCATTACGACCTTGCTTATCCCCGCGCCCTACTTCCAGCAAGGGGGCATCGCCAATGGCCGGGCGATGGCCTACCTCGCTCATCAATATCTCGGCGAGGGGTTCGGCTCGGTCTATGACCTCAGCACGATTCTCATTCTTGCCTTTGCCGGGGCATCCGCTATGGCGGGCCTGCTTAGCATTATCCCGCGCTATCTCCCCGGCTTCGGGATGGCGCCGGAATGGGCCCGCGCATCGCGGCCGCTCGTCCTCGTCTTTATCGCCGTCGCTTTTACGGTGACGGTGCTCTTCCACGCGGATGTCGATGCCCAGGGGGGCGCCTATGCCACAGGCGTCCTGGTTCTGATTACCTCCGCTTCCTGTGCCGTCACGATTGCGGCTCGGAAGCATCTTTCTCGCTTCATCCTTGGCTTTCTCTCCCTGATCTTCATTTACACTACCCTGATCAATATCTGGGAACGTCCCGAAGGCTTGAAAATCTCATGCATCTTTATCTTCACGATCATCTTCATGTCACTGGTCTCTCGTGCGATGCGTTCGACTGAACTTCGTATCACTGGCGTCGAGCTTGACGACCAGGCAAAGGTCATGATCACCGATGCCCGCAGTCACACCGTTCGCATGATTGCATGGAATCCACGTAGCTCCTCAAGTAAAAACTGCGACGAAGCGGGCCTTGAGCTTCGGCGCCTCCACGGAATGTCGCCTGACGACCTTATCTTCTTCTTCGAGGTAGAATCAGGCGACACTTCAGACTTTACCGACGTTCTTCGCGTCGAAGGGCGATGGGATGGCTCTAGTCGTATCTTGCATGCCAAGAGCGCAGCGGTTGCCAATTCCATTGCCGCGCTGCTCATTTACATCGAGCACGCATCGGGATGCACCCCGCATGTATATTTTCACTGGACGGACGTGAATCCCGTGACCAACGTGATGCGCTTCATCTTCCTCGGCGAGGGCGATGCAGCTCCTTTAACTCACGAAGTCCTCCGTCGTGCGGTAAAGGACCCTTCGCTTCGTCCCGTCGTCCATGTGAGCTAGCGTCGTCAATCTAAAAGACCAGAAACGCGATATGCCGCGGCGCAGCGTGTCGGAATCCGTCGCTCGCCATGCCAAATGCCCCGTAGAAATTGTCCGAATGACGGCGACTGACTGACAGGCGCTTGCCAATCTCTGGAGTCAATCGTGCCGCGAAGGACCACCCAACCAGAAGAGTGTGCAATTTTGACCAGAACGCGGCCTGATGAGATGGGATACTTTCAAAAATTTAGCTGAAGATATCCGGGCAATGACGCGAATTGCCGGAGCCAAGTCAGCGATCACGCGGAGATGAATGTTGGCTCGTCAACAGTGGCGTAGCCTTGCCGTCCTAGTCCAATTCGCCTCAGGTCACGATCCGACCAGCATCTTTGCGCCGGCGGGGACGCCTGCGCATTCCATCTTTGGCCTCTCGATGCTTGTGCTCGGCATTACGGGGGCCATCTTTCTTGTCGTGGAGGGCCTTCTGCTATATGTTCTTCTTCGCTATCGCTATCGCGAGACAGGGTCAGAACCCGCGCAGGAACCGGCACAGATCTATGGAAGCAACCAGATCGAGCTTTCGTGGACTGTGATTCCGGTGTTGATCGTTGTCATTCTGTTCCTTGCCACTGCCCGCGTCATTTTCTCGACGGAGTTGGCGCGAAAGCCTGCCGCGGCATTGGATGTGACGGTGATCGGACATCAGTTCTGGTGGGAGTACCGGTATCCGAAGCTCGGCATTGTCACCGCCAACGAGTTGCATATCCCCGTCAGCGATCCGTCGCATCCGACCCCTGCATACTTGACCGTGTCGTCGGCTGACACAGACCACAGCTTCTGGGTTCCGCGACTTGCCGGCAAGACCGACTTGATTCCCAACAAGGTGAACACCATGTGGATCGATCCGGAAACGGCTGGTCTCTACCTGGGTCAGTGCGCTCAATACTGCGGAGCGCAACATGCCAAAATGCTGATCCGTGTGTATGCAGACAGCCCTCAACAGTTTGCGGCATGGGTAGCGCAGCAGCAAAAGCCCGCTGCGGAGGACCCCAGCGCTGCCGAGGGTGAGGCGGTGTTTCAGCACAACGCATGCATCAGTTGCCATGCTGTTGCGGGCACTGTCGCGACCGGAAAATTCGGCCCCGACCTGACCCATGTTGCCAGCCGCGACACAATCGGGTCGGGATCAGTGCCGAATACAGCATCGAACATGCGTGCATGGGTCGATAATCCAGCCCACTTTAAGCCGGGCGCTCTCATGCCGGAGATGCACTTGAACGATCACGATCTGGATGCCGTTACTTCCTACCTGATGACTCTGAAGTAGTTCCCAAAGAAGAGGTGCCGATTGGCAACACAAACTTCGACGACTGCGTTGCCGGATACGACAGCCGGGCCCGAATTTGGGCGGCGTTGGCTCGAGGTTGTGCATGAGTGGGTGACAACGGTAGATCACAAGAAGATCGGAATCATGTACATCTGTTATGCGCTGATTTTTCTGCTCGTCGCCGGGTTCGAAGCGCTGTTGATGCGCATTCAGCTCGCCATCCCGAACAACACCTTCGTTTCGCCGCAGGTGTTCAATCGCCTGTTCACGATGCACGGCACTACGATGGTCTTTTTCGTCGGCATGCCCATTCTATTCGGCTTCGGTAATTACCTTATACCCTTGATGATTGGCGCGCGGGATATGGCGTTTCCGCGCCTGAACGCTTTCGGCTTCTGGATATCGGCTTTCGGCGGGCTGCTGCTTTACTTCAGCTATCTTGGCGGGGATGGTTTATACGGCGCGGGCACCGCGCCCGATGTCGGCTGGTTCGCCTATGCGCCGCTCACCTCTCCAGCCTTCTCGGTGGGCCACAGCACGGATTACTGGACCCTGGCACTGTTGCTGAGCGGGGTGGGCTCCGTCGCCACGGCGCTGAACATGGTGGCAACGACGATCTGCATGCGCTGCCCTGGAATGAAGCTGAACCGTATGCCCCTGCTGGTCTGGCTCTACCTGGTCACTTCTTTGATGGTCTTCATCGCAATTGGCCCGCTTACCGCCGCGCAAATCATGCTCATGCTCGATCGTTTCGCCGGCGCACACTTCTTCGACACGCAAGCGGGCGGCTCGGCGGTGCTGTGGATGCACTTCTTCTGGATCTTCGGGCATCCCGAGGTTTACATCCTGGTGCTCCCTGCCTTTGCCTTCGCAAATGAGATCATTCCCGTGTTTTCGCGCAAGGCCATCTTCGGCTATCCGGCGATGGTTGCGGCAACCATCGGCATCGGCTTCATCAGCCTCAGCGTCTGGGCGCATCACATGTTCACCGTTGGGATGGGCGCATGGGCGAACACGTTTTTCACTCTAGCCACAATGGTCATCGCCGTGCCCACGGGCATCAAGATATTCAACTGGCTGGCGACGCTCTGGGGCGGCAAAATTCACTTTACGGTCCCCATGATGTTCGCGGTTGCTTTTCTATTTCAGTTTCTAATCGCCGGCCTTACCGGGATCATGCTGTCGGTGGCGCCCCTCGATTGGCAACTGGGCAACTCCTACTTCGTCGTCGCGCACTTCCACTATGTGCTGGTCGGCGCAATTCTTATGATGATCTTTGCGGCGTTCTACTGTTGGTCCCCCAAGATGACCGGGCGCGTGTTGAGCGAGAAGCTGGGCAAGTGGCACTTCTGGCTGTTCGTCATTGGTTTCCATCTCACCTTCGACTTCATGCATGTTCCTGGCCTGCTCGGCATGCCGCGCCGAATCTATACCTACGAAGCAGACCGTGGCTGGATGATCTGGAACCTGATCGTGTCAAGCGGGGCGATCTTTCAAGCCATCGGAGCTTTGGTCTTCGTCTACAACCTGGTTTGGTCGTATTTCAAGGGACAGCTTGCTGGAGCCGATCCATGGGATGCATGGACACTTGAGTGGTCAACCACCTCGCCGCCACCCGCCTATAACTTCGCGGCAATTCCAAGCGTAGGAAGCCGGCGTCCGTTGTGGGACTTGAAGCATCCCGAAGATCCAGACAGCAACTACGAGATGTGAGGAACAGATTCGATGGGCGGAACAGCGGTCCTATTTCACAATCCGCGCGAAGACTGGAAGCTGCCGTCACGCGGCATCGTGGGCATGGTTTGCCTGATCATCGCCGAGGCCGCGATCTTCATCATCTTTGTTGTGGCCTACGTATTCTATCTCGGCAAGAGTCTCACCGGCCCCACGCCGCGCGATGTGCTTGAGCTTCCCATCTTCACCACCATCTGCCTATTGTCAAGCAGCTTCACGGTCATGGGCGCGGTTTCAGCCCTGCACAGGAACAAGCGAAACATGTGCTCGCTGTGGCTCGCCTTGACAGTACTGCTGGGCGCCATCTTCATCGGCGGCACCGCGCACGAGTGGTACAACCTCATCTATCGCGATGGCCTGACCATCAAGACCAACCTCTTCGGTACAACCTTTTACTCGCTTGTGGGCTTGCACGCGACCCACGTTGTTTTCGGCTTATGCATGTTGTCTCTGGCGTTGCTTTTTTCGCTCCGCGGCCAGATGACGAGCAAACACACGGAGCGCCTGGAAGTGCTGTCACTCTACTGGCACTTTGTGGACGGAGTGTGGGTCGTAGTGTTTCTTGTGGTTTACCTGTTTGGCAGGTAATTGAAAAATTCCAGAGATGCGGAAGGGAGGCACATGCAGAACGAACAGCCGGGCGGCAGCAACGATGTGATTCAGCTTCCATCGCCGACGGTGTGGCCCATGGTGCTGGCTCTCGGTATCGCACTTCTGTCGGCCGGCATGGTGACCAATGCGGCAATCGGCCTGCTCGGGGTTCTGCTCGCCGCCGCGGGCAGCGTCGGCTGGTTCTTCCAGGTACTGCCCAATGAGGCGCATGAACCTGTCGAGGTGTGCGCCGACGCGGTCCTGATCGCAAGTGCCCGCACTCTGCCAAAGACCTTCTCCGCAGACGCAACGCGCCGCAAGATCCTTCCCATCGAGACCTTCAAGATCACCAGCGGCATCAAGGGCGGAATCGCTGGAGGCATCGCGATGACGGTTCCAGCGGCGGCTTTCAGTCTGCTTCGTTACCACAGCATCTGGTATGCAACCAATCTGCTTGCGGCTGGAGGGTTTGTGAGTTGGGCCGGTGCAAGCGATGCGTTCCTCAGCGAGTTTCATCTGCGCGGTCTGGTGGCGGCGCTCATCATTCATGGCGTCTTGTCGCTTCTGGTCGGCTTGCTCTATGGCGCGATGCTGCACATGTTCCCAAGGTATCCAATTGTTACCGCGGGCTTCATGGTTCCTCTGCTCTTCACCGGGATACTATACTCGGCTCTTGGCATTGTGAGCCCAATCCTTGACCAGCGCATCGATTGGTTCTGGTTTGTGCCTTCTCAGATTGTCTTCGGCCTCGTGTGCGGCTTCGTCGTCAACCTCCAAGCCAAAGTTCGCACCGCTCAGTTCCAGGCGCTGCCGTTCGCTATCCGTGCCGGCCTCCATGGCGACCTGGATAGTTTGTCCTCCGCAAAATCAAACGATCCAAACGAGCGAAAGAAGACAGACCGGGAGGACTTGCCCGGATGAGTCTGCACTCCATCTGCACTGCGTCTCTGGGTTGCGTTCTTGCGTTGTGCGCAACGGGTTGCAACGATGCGCCGGGAATGCCGAAGCCCTGGTCTGAGACGCCGCGCCCGGATCAAGTGCTCGATTTCACAATTCTCTACGGGCAGAACTGCGCCGGATGTCACGGAGATCACGGAACAAATGGAGCTGCTATTTCGCTGGCGAACCCGGTTTTTCTTGGAATTGCCGGGATTGCAAATGTTCAACGCGTGACTGCTTCCGGAGTGAAAGGAACCATGATGCCGGGCTTTGCACAGAGCGCCGGCGGAATGTTGACTGACCGGCAGATTGCCGCTCTTACTCAAGGCATCATCGCTGCATGGAGCAAGCCCGCGGAGTTATCCGGTCAGACGCTGCCTGCGTATGCAAGCAGCTCGCCCGGAGTTGCAGCGGAAGGACAGAAGGCTTTCGCCACGTTCTGTGCGCGCTGCCACGGGAGCGATGGGACCGGGGTCTCTACGCAGAAGATGCGGACGGGTTCGCTCGTTGAACCTTCTTATCTTGCCCTCGTAAGCGATCAGGGCCTTCGCAGCTTCATCGTCGCGGGACGGCCGGAACAGGGAATGCCCGACTGGCGTTCCGATATGACGGGCAACTCAGCCCGTGCGTTGACGGACCAGGAAATCGCGGATATCGTCGCATGGCTCGCCGCGCATCGCACCGTAGCGCATGGCGAGCCGCACCAGCAGCACCCGTAGCGAGTGATGGAGACAAGCATGAGCGAATTGTTAAAGCATCCCGGCGAATCCAGCAATGACGATTTGTCGCCCGAGGGCAAGGCGGTTGCGCACTCGCGCCGGACGTTCCTGTTCAAACTCTCCGTGCTGTTGAATGCAGCCGTGGGAACCGTGCTCGCCGTGCCGATCGCGGCGTATCTGCTTGCGCCGGCGATGAAGAGGAGCGCGAATGTTGGATCCTGGCTCACCATCGGTTCAGTCGACGATTTTCCCGTAGGAGAGACGAGACTCGTCGATTTCCAAAGCCCGGTCGCCAGACTTGGAGATGGGCAGACAGGCAAGGTGGCGTGCTGGGTCCGTCACATTTCCGCGCAGAAGTTTCAGGTCTTCGCCATCAACTGCGCTCATCTCGGTTGCCCGGTGCGCTGGTTTGCGCAATCGAAGCTTTTTCTCTGCCCCTGCCATGGCGGTGCTTACTACGAGGATGGCTCCAGAGCCTCGGGGCCGCCAGAACGCGGGCTCTTCGAATACCGATACAAGCTGCAAGGTGACTCACTGCTCATTCACGCGGGCGACATGCCAACGCTGGCCACCCAGGCATC
>Ga0302315_10005853_pt1 | contig 10405 bp, 1 predicted proteins | sample III_Palsa_N3_1_FD_200532 | JGI IMG/M metagenome (GOLD analysis project Ga0302315, IMG submission 200532) | Peat permafrost microbial communities from Stordalen Mire near Abisko, Sweden - III_Palsa_N3_1 | ecosystem: Environmental > Terrestrial > Soil > Palsa > Peat permafrost | place: Sweden... | reverse complement strand
CCAAGATCGTGCCCATTCCGGCCTACGGCACGAAACGGCTGGAGTTGGAATATCATCAGCGCCTGGTGGTCAACGACTGGAAGCAAATCTTTCTGCTTCCACTAAAGCCAGACATCTATCAGAAGCAACTAGCCAAGCACTTCACGCTGCGCTTTGAAGTAAAGTCCGCACACGCCCTACAAGACTTTGAGTCAGTGTCCAAGCTCTTCCCATTGAAGATGTCGGAGGCAAACGCGCAGCACGGCGTTGGCGCCTTCGACGCAACCGACTTCTCCCTCAACGAAGATTTTGTCGCTCGATGGAAGGTGGATCGTGCAGAAGCAGATTCGCTGGATGTAATCACCTATCGCAGCCAGCACGTATCGCTGCCTCAGGCCGACGAGAAAAGCCCGATTGCATCAACAACTCCTGAGCCCGGTTTTTTTCAAGCCGAAATGCTGGTCGCCGACGGCAAATCGATAGCAGCCACCGGCGCAAACGCTGACCTCGGCGCGCCGCGCACCATCATCATTCTGTTCGACAACTCTCTCTCCATGCAGTGGGAAAAGTTGGAACGCAGTTACGCAGCTCTCGAAGGCGTACTGAACAAGCTGCGTCCCGTAGACCGCTTCAACCTCGTTCTCTTCAATCAGGATGCGACCCCATGGAAGCCCGCGCCGGTCATCGCGGATGCAGCTTCAATCACTGCGGCGCGCGAGATGGTCCGCGCCAGCCGCCTGCGCGGTGGTACCGATCTAAGCAAAGCACTCGATGCGGGACTGAAACAGTGCGACGCCGAAGACTCCGTGTTGGTCGTGCTCACCGATGGCGGCAACGACCGCGGCGTAACAATCCTGCCTGGAAAGATCGCCGCCGCTTATGCGAAGGCATGGAAGACCTCGCCGCATAAACCCAAGACCGACATCTTCGCCGTTGGAGATGACGCGAACACCGATCTGCTGACTCTGCTTGCACGCAACGACGGCGTTATGGAGCATGTTCTCTCCACCGAACCTGTGGATTACAAATTGGAGGCCTTCCTCAGCAAGCTCACCCGCAGTCCCGTTGGCGGACTGGCCTTGCAGATTCAGCCGCAGTCCACGCAGATGGTCTACCCACTGGATGAATCAGTCTTCACCGGATCGATGGCCTCATGGGTCGGCACGTATGACAAGCCAGCGAAGCAAGTCACCTTCACAGCCACAGGCCGCCGTGACGGTGTGGCCTTCAACGCGAAGACCAAGGCCGATCTCCCCGCTATCGCCGAAGAGCACACGCAACTACCACGCTTGTGGGCGCAGGCCCGCGTTCATGCGCTGCTGGAGCAGATTGCCGCGGACGGTGAAACGCGCGCTGCAATCGACGAGATCATCCGGCTCTCGCGAAAATACAAGTTCGTCACGCCATACACCTCATTCCTCGCGGTCCCACGTTCTCTATTGCGGCCAAGAGTCATCCGTCCCGGCGACCCGGTCCTCCGAGTCCGCACCGATGACGCAATCGACAGCGTCATCGCACTCTTCCCCTTCGGCCTTACAAAAACGTTACGGCATCTCTCCGACGAAGATACACAAGGCTCCGAAGGCGGCAGAATGTGGGAGACACGCTTCCTCGCGCCACCCGAGATGAAGGACGGCACCTACAGCGTGCGTCTGGTCCTGCGCGATACACACGGCAACACCTATCGCGAAGAGAAGACCTTTATCATCGCAAGCACGCCGCCAACGGTAAAGGTGTTGCTGCCAGATAAGCAATTACATCGTGGCGAAGCAGTGCTGATCAAAGCATCAGCCAGCCAAAGCACGCGCACTCTCTCGGCACGGCTCACCGGATCGGGTTTCGATTCCATGCCGGTTACGCTGCGTTGGAACACGGCGGCAGCCGCAAACACCGGCACGCTTAACGTGCCCCCTGATCTTCCAGTAGGCCACTATCAACTTTCAGTTACCGCAGAAGATATAGCTCACAACATGGGCAGCGAGGAGGTGCAGGTCGATGTCATCCCTTAATAGCCTTCGCAAGTTCTCACGCGCGCCGCTAGTCCTTGCTGGAAGCGCTACATTGCTGTGCGCCGGATTCGCCGCGCGTGCCGAACTGCCTGACTTCCTGCAGCATGTGGTCAGCGCCAGCTCCCTTGAGGCCGCACTCTTCCGCATGATGGATCTACCCGGCGTGAAAGCGCTCTATCCTCGCCCACCCAAAGAAGCACAGGCCGAGCTCCAAAAACTGCTTGCCCAAACTGCGCAACAGGCAGAACTCTACAGCCTGAAGGCAAGAGAAGATGAACAGGCTCTTGACTTCACCGCAGCGGAAGCCGACTGGAAGGCTTACGCTGCGCACGCAAAAGATCCATTGCCCGCAAAGCTGCAACTCGCAGCGTACTATCGTCGCCACTTGCAAGGTCCAGACGAAGTACGCGTACTCCTGGAAATCGGCGCTGCTGCACCCGTTTCGGACGAGACCTTCATCTCTTCCGATAAGCAAAAGAGCTGGACAGCCTTCTCACGCGTCGTCGCCCTTGCAAACGAAGATGCCATGGACCCAGCTGTCACACAGCAAGCCTATGACGCATGGATGGCGCGCTATCCACACGAAAGCTCCATCAATGCCAACTACTTCGATTGGCTGCTTGAAGCAAAGCAGTACGACGCAGCAACAGCACTCGTAGCACGCTACAAGACCACCTTCCCAGACGATGCAATCTTTCCAGTAAAGGCAATCGCACTAATAGAGTTACGTCGCGGAAGCATATCCAAAGCGCTGTCGGTCTATGATGCGAGCTTTCAACCGCTCTGGCCGCAGGAGCTTATCGACAGCTACTTCAGCCTTCTCGCACAAACCCATCAGCACCGCACATTCGTGGGTGAAGCCAAAGCACGGCTCGAAAAGAACCCTGACGACTTTGATGCACTCTGTCGTATCTACTTCTATCAACGGCAATCGGGACGCAACGATGCCGCACAGTCTGCCGTCGATCAATACCGCTTAAGTAAAGACACACGTAAAGCCGCTTGGACCGCCGACGAACTCTACACCCTGATGTCGCTAATGCAACGCGCCAGCGTTTGGCCTGAGGCCGCGCGCTATGCCTTCGCGCTCTATAACCTTCCTGCCAACGCAACAATAAATGGCCGTAGCGCTCAGGAGGCCGGCCTCTCCGCGATGACCGACATTCTGCTCACCGCACCCGACCAGCCGCTGCTGCTGGGAGCGCAGAACCTCACAATGTATCGCGACATCGCCACGATAGACCAGGGACCCGGCTACTGGAACGGCATTCTCTCACTATGGCTCAACTCAAGCTCTCCTGCAGCGGAGTACTCCAGCGAAGAGAGCAAGGCACAGTCTTACTTCCATCGCACAAAGGCAGCAGCCTTACTGCAAATGCTCGATGCAAAATTTCCGCAAGCCGCCATGCGACAGGCACTTCATGCGCGTCTCATCTCCGTCTATGCCGAGTACGGCGAAAATGCCGAAGTGATCCGTGCAGGCAACGAATACCTGCAGCAGTTCCCGAACGGCAACGAACGAGTTCCTGTTGCCTTGCAGGTCGCCGACGCCTACGCGCGCCAGAATGATTCAAAGGATGAGCTAGCCGCCTACGATCGGCTGCTTGTAGAACTAGGCGTCAGGACAAAAGGAATGCCACTGACAGCTGCCGCCACAGTCACCTCGACACCAGGGCCGAGCGTAAACGCGAACGCCTCCGATGCAGAGACAGAAACTACAGACGGGGCAGCCAATGACGGCACAAACGTTGCAAACAGCGACGCCTTTGAGATCACACCAACTCCCAGCGCGTTGCATGAAGAAGGCGCAGCCGAATACAGCCAGGTGCTGGAACGTTACCTCAGCAGACTAGTGATGACCGGACAAATGCAGGCTGCCCTCGCCGTTCTTCGCCGGGAACTGGATCGTAATCCTAACGACCCACTGTTATATGAGCGGCTCGCGCAGTTTCTCGCGCAGAACAAACTGGACGCCCAACAGGAAGAGGTCTACAAAACCGCCATCGCGCGCTTCCCCGACAAGAGTTGGTACGACAAACTAGCCCGCCTCTATCTGCGCGAGAAACAAAACGAAGCCTACGCCGATCTCACACGGCAAGTGACGAAGATCTTCGAAGGCACAGACCTTGAGAACTACTTCCGCAACGCCTCAGGTGGCGGCGCGCAGATGTCGCTGCAACTAAATCTCTATGCAGCACAGCGATTCCCGCATGACCTGGTCTTCATCCGCAATCTGCTGGAAGCCTACCAGGCAAAGCCAACACGCGACGAAGCAGCCCGCCTTGCACTACTCCGCCTCCACTGGTGGGAAGCAGAAGATCTTCAGGCCGACTTCTTCGAAACATTAAACAAATCCGGCAAGCTAGCCGAGGAGCTACAGCAATTACAAGGCACGGATGCCAATACCGATCCCGCAGCCGGACGTGAGCTGGCTGACATCCAGATGTGGCGCAGCCACTTTGAAGAGAGCGCGGCACCGCTCGGTGCAATCGCCAACCTGTATCCCGCTGACACGGAGATCGGTAACAATGCCGCCAGCATCTTCCGCTCGCTTGCCTACTATGACAACACGCAGACAGCGAAAGCCGTAGCTGTAGAGAAGAATCTGCTTGCGGCAAACCCTGGTGACCTCGATCGTCTCGCCACCATCGGCGATATCTATGCCGACTCTGGCGCAGTAGGATCGCCGGGTCATGAAGACCTCGCTGCCGCAGCGCCTTACTGGCAACGAATGACAGAAGTAAACCCCGGATCAAAGGACGGTTATCTACAAGCGGCCACAATCTTCTGGGACTACTTTGAATTCGATAAAGCGCTCGACGAAATCCATGCGGCGCGATCAAAGTTCAGCGATCCCACGCTCTTCGGCTATGAAGCCGGCGCCATCTGCGAAGGCAAGCGCGATAGCGCCTGCGCTGTGCGGGAGTATACGGCCGCTACTCTAAACAACAGCAGCGATGCACGAGATCGCCTGCTGACCCTCGCCGCCCGAACCGAATTCGCCAAACCAATCGATGAAGCAATGGAGACCGTCGGTAACAGCGAAACAGCAATGATCCTGCGCGAAGACATCCTCCATGCGCAGGGCAACGATGCTGCGATCGCTCCATTCTTGGAAGCCGAGCTCGCCCGCGCAGCAACGCTGGATGACGTATCCACAATTGCGGACCGTGCACACACGCACAACTTCCCGATGGTCTACGAGAAGGCTCTCGCAAAAGAAGAGTCGCTCGCTGTTGACCCAGTACAGAAGATTCAGTTGCAATACGCACTGGCGGCCAGTGAGGAGCAGAGGAAAGACACAGCGAATGCCACACACATAATGGCTGCGGTCTATGCGGCCAATCCAAAACTCCTTGGCGTAGTGCGCGCCACAGTGGACTTCTACTGGCGTACTGGCTCGCGCAGTCAGGCCGTCACGGTCCTTACAGACGCCAGCAAAGCCGCCCGCCCCGATCTTAGCCATCAATTCGCGCTCGAAGCCGCAACCAAATCCAACGATGCCGGTGAGTACGCGCAAGCACGCCAGATCGTCGCGCCACTTCTGGATGCAACTCCATTCGATCCACAGATCATAGCTATCGTCGCGGATAGCTATGCACGAGCCAGCGATGACGCAGGCTTGCGTGACTTCTACACCGGCAAGCTCGCGGCGATCAAAACCGCCAGCATGAACACTGATTCAAAGAAGCAAACAACGCTGCTACTGCGTCGCGGTCTCATTCCGGCCCTCACGCGAATGAAAGATTACGCCGGCGCTACCGATCAGTACATCGCGATGTTGAGCGCATATCCCGAGGATGCAAGCCTCACGCAGGAGGCAAGCCTCTACGCCCTGCGCTGGCAAGAGAAGGATCGCCTCGTCGGTTTCGTGCAGCGCACCGTAACGCAGTCGCCCAAAGACTCGCGCTTTGCCGCCATGCTGGCCCAGATACAGACACTCTTCGAAGATTATCCAGCAGCAATCGACGCATGGAACCACGCCGTCAGCATTCGCGGAGACAAACAGGATTGGTTCGCGGCGAAAGCCGATCTGGAACTCCGTCTCAACCGTCTCGACGAAGCCTGCGCCGATTACGAGCGGCTCTATGTCCTCAGCTATAAAGATGCCCAATGGATGGTCGCCGAAGCCGAAGTACGCGCCCAGCAAGGCCGCAAGCAGGATGCGATCAATGCCTTGCAAAAAGCCTGGATCTCCGGACATCCACCCGCTGCAGCCGACGACTTCAAAATTGCGGATCAACTGAACAGCTGGAACATGCTCTCCGAAAGCAGAGACTTCGCGGAGCAGGGCATCAAGCTAGCCGGAGACAACCTATTGATCAACAATGCCGACGGCGCCGCAACTTACATGCAGGTAATGGCGCGCCTGCGGCAAACCGATGCAGCATGGGACGTGCTCGACAAGTCACTGAGTGCCGCCAGTGTCTCGACAAACTCCCCCAGCATCCTCGCGGAGCAAGTACAGAAGCAGGGAATTGCCAGCGTGAGTGATTCAGAGTGGCGTAAGAAGCTCGCCGACCAGCGCACAGAAACAGCGCGCAGCAACTACAACCAGGCATTGCAGACAATGGCCAAAGCAGTTGCAACCTACGACACGCCCGAAGAGAAATCGCAATTCGCCGCACTGCTATCGAAGACCCATCCACGCGCAGACCTCATACAGATAGCGGACGCCGCCGGACTGAAGGACATCGAAGCCAAACTACGGCACGACGAACTACTGCATGAAACCGATCAGTCGCACCCACAGTTCAGCCCATACATCGACCTACAGCGCAGCCGCATGATGTTCCTCGAACTGGCACATACGCTAGAGTCTTACGCCTCTCTTTTGTCTCCAAAAACCGGCAACGGATTCGTGAAGCAGCAAGCAGCCGCAGCCTATCGCGATGCGGGCGACGAGACCGCCGAGTTGCGTGTAACTGCATCCATGCCTGGCTTTCCGATGGACCCAGTCAGTCGCGAGCGATACTTCACCCTATTGTTGAAGCACAACAAACCCGGCCTCTTCAAGCTGGCGGCACAAGATAACGACATCGGCGACGTCGCTACCAACTATGCGCTTACCTATGCCGAGGAACCGGTAGCACTCCAGACTCTCTCTACGCGAGGCAACGCGATGCAGCCGGTGTGGAACTCCTCATACCGCGCGCTCACGGGCCTTTACTTTGGAGACACAAGTGCCGACACCAATAACGCCTTTCAATCAACGCTCGGTGACGCAACGATAGGAGATCGCCTCACGCACCCGCTCGATCGTTCGAAGACGCTCGCCGGCGATCTCTGGTTTTACTACGGCATGCGCTACGCGGTCTTCCGCTTGAGCGGTGGCCCAGGCGATCCGGAAGACTTCGCCGCCTCCGAGCTGGAGCACAGTGCCAGCTTCGCGAGCTACGTGAATCTCGCACAGACCTACGCAGACGCAGGAAAAATTGACGCCGCGTTCGTAGAGTATCGCCATGCACTGGAACTGCAACCCGAAACCGCGAGCCTGCATGACGCAATGGCGATCCTGCTATGGAAGTCCGGCCGCCACAATGAGGCGATCGCAGAATGGCAATCGGCCCTCACCCTCCTCCATAAGTCGATAGACAAACAAGCGGTGCCGAACGATTTCTTCACCACAACAGAACTCATCACGCGTCACGCAAAAGAGTACGCCGCCCTGCCGCAGTTACGCACGCCTCTCACCAACCTGTTGAAGGCATACATCGCGAAGAACGGAAACTATCGCAGCAACGAACTGCTCCACGCCGCATTTGAAGCCGCACCAAACTCCGCCGACGGTCTCGCATGGGTGTTGGAGTTAAGCGCCGCCTCAAAGAAGCAAGCTAAAATCCTCGCCGATCTGGAATCTGCTTCGTGGCTGCCCCAAACAGTTCGCGTAAATTTCGAGCTCAAGCGTCTCGAACTCGCTCGTGCCGTCGCAGCCAGTCCCTCCGGCGACACAGAAGTGACAGAAAAGATATCGGACTTTCAGGCTGCCCTCGTCGTGCTCTACGTGCAACTGAAGGATGACGCAAGCGCAAAGACAATGCTCGCCCAGATTCCCTCCGAAAGGCGACAATCCTCCGACCTAACCATCGCCAGCATAGTGCTGGCCGCACGAGACGGAAGCCTTAAGACGCTCCTCGAAACCTACGACGCTCTTCCGGATACCACTCAGCCGAGCACCGATTCTCTCCATCAGGCTGCCGGCCGGCTGGCACTCGCCGATGATCGTTCTGATGCGCGTCTCATCCTGGAATCTCTCTTCTCCCGCGCGATGCTCCGTCATGAGCTCACCGCAACGGACTACCTCGCGCTTGCAGATGCTCGCCTGAACACCGGCGACATGCCCGGCGCACTCGATCTGCTGCACCGCATGACACTGCTGGAGTCCGGCAAAGGACGCTATACAAACTACGACCTCGCCGCCGATCTACTTGAAAAGGCCGGTCATCCCGCAGAGGCAATCACATTCCTTACTCCACTGGCTACCGGCCAGCCCTGGAACGGCAGCTACGCTGCGCGCTTAGCCGAGGCACAATTAAAAGCCACACAAAATGTTGCTACGGCGCGCGCATCGCTGGCAATGCTGGCCGCATCGCCACTTGCCGACTATGACCTACGCGCTCGCACAGCCATCGACCTGCGTGGCACATCGCCCGCGTCGCTAGGCAGCAGGGAGCTCGATCTCCTCGCAACAAACACGATCACAATAGAGCAGGCAAAGCAGCCTTACTTCGTCAAAGCTCGCATGGCCGCCGCCGGCTTGTTGGGCACACCGGTAAAGATCGATGCAACACAGAAAGAGGCGCTGCTGCGTGAGGCATTAGCCATCAAGCCCGACGGCGCTGATGTCGAATCAATCCGCACTGGAATCTTCTATGCGAATGCGGAACTAGGGCACGACGCACTCGCAATGGCCGCCGTGAAACCTGTCCTCACCGAGTTGCAACCTTCCTCAACTCCAACTCCCGACAGCGATCCATCAAGCGCGACAACGGCATCCGCCTCTTCCGATGCAACACCCGATCCACAAACCGATACCACCGAAAGCCACGCAGCTCTACTCGTCGCCGCATCGGACGTAAGTTGGCGCATGGGCGAAACCTCAAGCTCCATGCAATATCTGCAAACTGCCTTGCGATTGTCACGCACCTCGCCACAGCGCACAGCATGGCGGCAAAAGCTCACGCAGCGACAAGCCGTCATGCGACGCCTCCAGGCAAACACCGCTCGCCGCCCGATAATCCACACACCGCTCGACCAAAGCATCGCAGTACGGCCGCGGTTAGTAGCCACAAAGGAGGCGCGATGATTCATCTAAGCCGACCAAAGCTTGCCGCCGTGCTAGCTACATGTCTCCTCGCAGTCGGTGCAGTTTGGGCAGCGCTCGACGCCACCACACCCAAAGTGGACCTCGCGGCCTGGGTCCCTCAAGGCGCGCTCCTGTCAATCGAATCCCAGGACTTCGCCGCACTGCTGAAAGATTGGAACACCTCGCAGGAGCAGACCGCGTGGCTCAAGAGCGATGACTACGCAGTCTTCTCGCGCTCTCGCCTGCTTGATCGTTTGCAGCAGGCCCAGAAGCAATTCGCCACCGCCGCCGGCCTACCCGTCGACGGCGTCTTCCTCAAAGAGATGGCAGGAACGCAGAGCTTCTTCGCCTGGTACGACATCGGCAATCTGCAGATCGTCTACATCACACGCATGACCCCTGCCATGGCCGAGCAAAGTCGCCTGCTGCAACGCCGCAAGCAATTCGAAATCCGCCAGTCCGGCGGCGTCACCTTCTATGTAAAGACCAGCGGTGACGACAACGCCACAGCAGCCTCTAACTCATCTACCACTGCTCCGGAAGCAAGCGATGCACCACCAGCGGCTGACTCCGATGCATCCAGCACGGACACGCAACAAACAATAGCCTTCGCTGAAAAAGGTGATTGGCTGATCCTAAGCACCGACGAAGACATCATGTCGCAGACACTTGAGTTGATGTCCAAGAAAGAAAACACAGCCGACGACGGCCTTGCAAATGAGGCTTGGTACAAAGAAGCGAAGGCCGCAGCCTCAGGCCCCGCAGGCGATCTGCGCATGGTACTCAACATGGAAGAGATCGTGAAGACACCACAGTTCCGCACCTATTGGATTCAACAAAACATCACGGAGATGAAGCAATACAAATCTGCGGTCACCGATCTCTATCGCGACGCAAACGGTATGCGAGAAGAGCGTGTGCTTCTCCCCGAGCCGGACAGCGCACAGGAAGCATCGCCCGATATAGATCTCAGCAAGCTAACAGCACTGGTGCCGGACCATACGGTTATCTACCGCGCCATCGCAAAACCAACGGAAGCAGACGCTCTAACTGTATTGCAGGAGAAGGTACTCGCGCGAAGTGTAGGAGAGTATGAAGACACCAAGACCGC
>Ga0302315_10005851_pt1 | contig 10405 bp, 9 predicted proteins | sample III_Palsa_N3_1_FD_200532 | JGI IMG/M metagenome (GOLD analysis project Ga0302315, IMG submission 200532) | Peat permafrost microbial communities from Stordalen Mire near Abisko, Sweden - III_Palsa_N3_1 | ecosystem: Environmental > Terrestrial > Soil > Palsa > Peat permafrost | place: Sweden... | reverse complement strand
ACCTGTTGCGGGTTAGCAACGCACCATTGCATCTGGGTGGAGAGTCTATCTATATCCCCTGGGGGGATAATCCATCCATCTTTACAGGATTCAATAACATCAGGGCCACAGCAGTTTTCAGAAGAAATAACCGGCACGCCCTGCGACATAGCTTCTGTGATCACCATGCCGAAACCATCGGCAAGTGTTGGGAGAACAAATACATCGGCTTGTTGATAAAGCGACATTAACTCATCGTGCGGGATATTCTCTTTAATTATTACTTTGCCCGGTAAATTTTCCCGGAGATGCTGTGGTAGTTGTATTTTGCCAATGAGCCAAAGTTCTGCTTCGTTGGCCAAGAAATTACAATTATGCCAAGCCTGATACAATAGGTGCGAACCTTTGCGTAATGATTGGTTGCCGGCGTAAATGAATATCATCGGTTTTTTACCGGGTTCAGCTTTTTGATGTTGGATAACGGGCGGAAATCCCAAAGGAATAACCGTTATTTTTTGCGGATCGACACCACCGGCAATCAATGTTTTTTTGGTAAAGGTAGAATTGCAAATGATCAGCGAAGCCAAGGCTAATTCTTCATCCCGGCGGGCGTTTCTTTTTATTGCTTTGTCGTTAACCAGTAATTCAGCCCCGGCAGTTTTTAATTCGGGATATAAAGCGGTTTGTTGCTTTACAATCGCATCAAAAAAAGCGTGGTGCTGGCTTGGCTGCTCGTATATGCCGAAGATATTAAGTTCTTTAGCTTTTTTCAGGGTAGATAATGCCGCATGCTCATAGGTATGAACGGCATCGATATTTTGATGGAGGTTGTTAGCCACCCAGTTATCAAATCCAAGTTCCGACCATTCCCAAATCCTATCCGCGGCTATTGGGCCTAATTTTCGTGAGGCTATACTTCTTAACAATTCAGGAATAGGGCGCGAAACGAATTTTTCGATAGGCAATTCATGAAATGAACGCCTGTTTATTTCCTTCTCTAGCGATTTAACCTTCTTCAGGGCAGAAGAAAACGAGTTCTCGGGGTGCTCAAAAAAGGAGGTGTAAAAATGATCCAGATAGTCGGCCTCCTGATAAGCTATAACCGTTTGTTTTACGTGCGGCGGTACAGATGGATTGGATACGACTATCTTCAAACTCAAACTTTTGCGGATTGTAAATAGTTTTCCCATGCAGGAAGGTCGACAGTTTCGTTACCCGCTTGTACCGATGGGAATTTACCTGCTTTTACCTGCTCAATAATACCAGGTAGTAATTCCAAGAATAGTTGTCCTTTATCCTCCGGATGAATAAACCATGCATCTTCCTGTACTAAATACCGGGTTTTAAATAGTTTGCTTTTGAGGCTTTTGGTAATGATGCTTTCAAAAGCGGGTGGATAGGTGCGTTTTAATATTCTGCGTGCAGTAAGCTCAGGCCAGTATTTAATATCTATTAATGGGCGTTGTTGCATGAATAAATCTTTATTCAATAACAAGCAACGGGTGCTGAACCAGTGAATGTCAGTATATTTTTCTCCCGCCGTATCTATACTTTTTTGTGGTGACGGGCAAGGGGATACCGCGATAATATCTTTTTCAACTTCCAGGCTTTTGATGCCTTCCAGTATCCAATCCGTGCCCGGTAATTGGTGCAAGATGATGTCGCCATCATAACGTACCACATATTTAGTATCACAATTAGCTAGCCCAACCATGTAGGCGGTAATAGGTGCGCCCCTGAAATCGTGGGTTTCCTTCAGCCTGTTCTTGAAAAACTGAGAAGCTAATTTTTTGATCGCCGGATCACCGGTTTTTAGTTCGATAATTTTATCTGCAAGGCCTTCATCTTTCAGCTTGTACACCGCTTCGGTTATAAGGCGTATATTTTCTGAATACTGCGGTTCGGAGTAGCGTTTGGAGTGATCGTAAAAAGTAGCATAAGGCGCTTTAATACTATCAATCACAATAACAATATCTTTTACCGCTTCGCGATGTGCCTGTGCCAGCGCTTTTACCGTATGATAGCCATAAGTGGCATCCCCGGCAGATAAATTAATTAATAAGGAAGCATCCGCAGGCATTAGTGTTTGTTTATCATTTTTAAATAAAGGCTTTCATATGCTGATGCCATTATGGTACTGCTAAAGCGCTTTTCGGCATCGTCACGACAGTTTTTGCGGTCGATATTATTGATGTTTTGAACTGCTGTAACCATTTCGTTTATATCGGTACAAAGAAAACCATTGTAGCCGTTGATAACAACTTCGGTAGTGGAGCCACCCTTTAAAGCGACAATCGGTGTGCCACAGGCTAATGCTTCGGCCATAACAATACCGAAGGGTTCGTTCCATTCAATCGGCATTAAAAAAGCCGCTGCGGAGCCGAGTAAATTGCTTTTTTGCTCATCATTTACCGGGCCGATGTAAGTTATCTGTTCACCATCGATAAACGGCTTGACCTGCTCGTTGAAATAAGCCTGTGCATAGTCTGGGATATTTCCGGCTATCACTAGTTTTTTCTTGGTTTGCTTCGCGATGGTTATGGCGTGATGTGTTCCTTTGATCGGTTCTATCCGCCCTAAAAATACCAGTGGAGCATCGTTTTTAACCTCGCTGCGAAAAGTATAATCATCCATCGAAACTGAATTATATACTGTTGCCGAAGGTGCGAAAGGAGCGATTTGATTAGTAATGTAGTTACTGCACCCGGTAAACATCAGGCTACCTTTTGCCGCGATCTTCATTGATTTTTGTATCTGCGAAAGTGTAGGTTCGCGCTGATAACTCATGATCTTTGGGATGCCGGTCGGCAGTAAGGCCGATAGATAAGCAAGCCTGCCAAAGGAATGAATTACATCGGGCTTTGAAAATAGCAATCGACTTACTGATAATGTATTTCCTAATAAACCGGTAATGCTTTGTTGTGCAGATGGGTAGTTGTATTGTTTATCTGCTATGGTTTTTGAATCGGAGTGGGCAAAAAGGCTTACGTGATTGCCTCGTTGCTTTAGTTCGATGATCAGGCTGTTGATGATGCGCTCTATCCCGCCATACAATACCGGCGGAACCGGGATTTCAGGATCAGCAATAATAGCGATATGAAGTTTTGTTGCCATTATTTAGTATAAACGGCTATCATTTCCTGTGCCAGATCAATTTGTGTGCGTTGCGGCGGGTAATCAAATTTTGCATTAGAATCCCCCGATATATTATTTAATAAATTAGCTAATGCCCCAGCATCGTCATATTGATATGTTGTAACGGGATAGTTTAAGCCAGCCCATTCGCGCATGCCGCCGAGATTACTTGCGACAACCGGTATATGGCGAGCAATAGATTCAAACATAACATAAGGCCCTGTCTCATTGCAAACCGATGGGATGCATAAAACATTTAGCTGTTTATAAAATGAATCGATGTTATCTGCAGTATAGTTATAGTCCCATTTTGTATTAGGTGAATCTTTAGATTCATTTAGCAAGTTCTCCAAATATTTCGCTTGTGCAGGTACTTTAATAGCAGCGATTAACAGGGTAAAGCGATTGAGGTCGAGATGTTTAAATGCCTCGATGAGTATATGCAAACCTTTCTCCGGACTTATACGCCCTGCAAATCCGATGGTGGTATGTCCAATATTTTTTGCTTCCTGCTTTTGGTTGATCTGCTTAAATATATGCCTACTTAAGGTTAGTTGATTGGGATTAAAATCATTAATTAAAAAAACATCTTGCTGCCAGCTACTCATGGTAATCACGGTGGAACAGGTAGCTTTGATTTTTTCTAAGTGATTTTTTTTTATTGCTGATGCCTGCGAAAGCGGGCGTGGTTTTTTTAATATGCGCATTGCTTTAGCAACAACCGGGCTTATTGCTTTTGGCATGCCCTGCGCATTTATGTAACACGACAAGCAGGTATTAAGCCGAACCTTGCCATCGCAAATTTCCTGACCATAGCGCATTAAATCGCCTCGTAAACAAGTGTTACCGGGGATATGCGAGGTGAAAATTACTTTAGCACCTGTTTGTTTTGCGGCCTGGTAATGGTAAACACTTATTGAAGTGGTTAAAGTATGAAAATGAATTACATCTGCTTTTAATTCGGATAGTTTATCTATAAAGGATTGTAGATTATTCGCAGCCGTAATGCCCGCGATAACTTCTTTGCGGTTATCTGTATTTGGTGGAATAGCGTGAACTTCAAAATCATCGAATTGATAACTACCTGAAGATTCGCTAATGGTGAGAATGATTACATCTATGCCATCGGCACGTAATCCTTGTGCCAATTCATGAACATATTTTTCAGTTCCTCCGGTGGATTGTGGGTAAAAGTAATCGGTTACTAATAAAACCTTCATTTACCGAAGTTGCGTTTTATGGCTGCCAATTTCTCAGCATTTTTAAAGCCTATGAGCTTGCTAATATTATGGTGTAAAGCAGGTTCTGCCGGCACATATCCGGGTGCTATTTTTAACAGTAGGTCTATCGCTTTATCAAATAGTTTAGATTTCGCGATGGAAAACTCCGTAATACAATATCTTAACGAATTGATAAGCGCTTGTTTCTTATCAGGGTTTTCTGCCAGCTCATTTTTCCAACGTTCATATATTTCACCAGTATTCAAAAAGCAATCTGTTACAAAGGCAAGCGAATCCCGCTGCGATAAAGATTTACTTTGTAATGTGCGGTATTGCGCCTGTACGCCGGGTACATATACAAATTTACCGATAGAGGCGGCATCTAATAAATACCGTGCATCCTGTATAACAGGAAGATTTGATTTCCAGATTAGCTGATCAGTGATCTTTCTTGAAAAGAGCAGGACAGCAGGAGGGCACCAAAAGTTATTGAAAATATCAAGTTCTGCATCGGCACCTATTTGTTTGGTGATGGTTTCGGTAATAATTATTCCTTCACCCTGTTGGCTGAATTTCTGCCAGTCGCCATAAGCAACATTAGCCTGGCTATCAATCAGGGCTTTTAGTTGCTGTTTAATTTTACCGGGCATCAGCAGGTCATCGCTGTCTAGATATTGGATATAGTTTCCTTCAGCATGTTCCAATCCAGTCGTCCGTGCCGCGCTAACGCCATGGTTTTCGGTAGTGATGATGGTGCATGTCTTGCAATAATTCTCCAATATCACCCGCGACTGATCTGTTGAGCCATCATTAACCACGATGATCTCCAGCTTAAAAGAGTCATCCTCCTGTATTAGCGCTGATTGTAAGGTGGCAGGCAAAGTTGCCGCCGCATTATAAGCAGGGATAATGATAGAAACCAAAGGTAGATCAACCAATTATGATTTCAGTTTGATAATGACGCGTGATAGTAATGAACGCTCGAACCATTGCCTTTGCAGGTAAGTTAGTTTGAATGTGCTTTTTACCGGTGTGTTATTTTTAAATAGGTAGCTATACCATAAATCGTCATAAGCGTTGGGCGATTTTGGTGGTATGGCGGTAATGTTCCATGGTTTATTTTTGCCTGTGCAATGCAAAAAAGCGTGCGGCCTGAAATTACCTATATGATAAAATGGGTGCTCATGAATATTGATCGCGCGCCAATCTGGCATTTGTATAGTAACTAAACTATTGAGTGGTAGCGTTTGGAGGATGGCATTTAATGTATCCTGATCTGCCATCGGTAGTTTTGGGTTATCAAACAAATAAGCTTTTGGATCGAGGTGTTTATTGCTGATCTCTTTCCAGTCTTCTAATATCTGTTTGTGCTGATTGAAAACCCCGGCAAAAAAACCTGAGTTATAATACCAGGAATGCTCCGAAATATCACCATTTTTAAACGGATAGATCTCGGCCCAATATGATCTGCGGTATTCGTGCTGACTTACGATGCCATCAATACAAGCGATGAATTTATTGGTTGCTAAAAGGCGCTCCAGTTCAGGGATGAAATCAGCGTGGGTAACTACAATATCAGCATCAAAAAATATAAAATTATCTGATGGTTGGGTTAGTATCAATACCGATTTAAGGTTTACACCATTCCAGTCGGAGTTAAATATAATTTGGGTAACGCCTTGGATATTATCTAATTCCGGTAGGTGGGCATCTGTACCAACTACAATTGGATTGGTTAAACCAAACGACCGGATAGAATTGATCAACGCGAAGGCACCGTATTTATAGTTGCCTGTTGAAACGGTGTAAATGGTAGTCATATTACTTTTTTAGCCTATTAATCATTTTTTTAGCCCTATTTGTGGCAATTAAAGCATTAATACTCATCAATACCTCAAATGGATCATCCATTAATGTTGTAAATATGTGTTTGATCCATCCTCCTACGGTCCACTTATTTGTTTCGCGGTTATTTATATGATGAAGAAGTATATGGCTATAGGCCATTGAATATTTTAGTTTTAACAGATATTTCCTGTTTATTCGTTGTTTAGGAATGTAATGTTGTAACCTCAAACTATTAAACAGGCCCGTTTTGTAGCCTAATTCGTAGGCAACATAATTTAAATCCGTGTCTCCGCCGGATAATAAATTTCCTTCTTTGCGGTCAAGCATTGTACGCAAATAGTTATCTTTTGTATATTCTATATAATGTAATCCAAAGGTACGGTCCATACACATGCCGGCACCTCCACAAAAAACATCATCATCGGCACAAGATGCTGTTTTATCAAGATCAACATCATAAACCGCCACCATATCTTTACGTTTTAAAAACCATTTTTTTGGGGCAACCTCATAAACACCATAGCATTTTGAGGGGCTAAAAACCCCTAAACCGGGATTTTGCTGTGCTATTGTGTAGGCATTATAGATGTAGTCGGGATAGAGCCAATTGTCATCATCACAAAATATAATTAAATCTGAAACAGCTTCTAATATCCCTCGTTTACGGGCATGAACTAATCCGGGCATTGGCTCATCAATAACCCTAAAAGGGACGGATTTTATGCCAACCTTTTCCCATGCTTCGGCAGCAGATTTTCCGGTATCATCGGTAGATGCGTTGTTTATTATTAAGAGTTCCCAGTTAATACCACCGGTATCTTGTTTACCTAAGTGTAATAGTGTCATAAATTCTGTTAGCACTGTTATAACAGCAAATAATAACGCTTACCTGTTCCAATATTTCGTATTTTTTTTAGTTTGATTAGATGCCTGCATTATCAATTAATAGAACTTTGTTTTACCAAATCTGTTATAAAAACGATATTTAACAAGGTAATAAATGTAGTACAACAGGAGCCGTTTAGATAGCGAAAAAGCTTCACCCATTAACGAGTCGATTTTAACTGTTTTTTGCAGCGTAGTGCGTGCCCATGCCGCCGCCCACTTTTTATCTTGCAGTTTACTTGGATAAACCTCCAGGTTAGATTTAAAGTACTGCATTAATTTGAACGACTCGGGCAGATATTTGCCATTACTATATGCGATGCCGGAAACACTGGTTTCGTGCCTGCGATAAAAATTTAATATTTGATGATACCGGACAACATCTCCTTTTAAAGCAAGGCTTGTCCAAAACAGCCAATCGCCGGAAGACTTGAAATTGCCAAAATCCAATAGCACCTGCTGGTTGATCTTATCTTTACGGAAAACTACACAGCTGGCATTCACAAATTGTGCATTGATATTATGTTGGTAGATGAAATCTTCGCCGGTATATAATTTATTTTCAGCGTTTGGCTGTAGTTTTTGATTGCTAAAAATATCGTAATCTGTTGTGGAATCGCAAAATGCAAAGGCACATTGCCTGTTCCCATCCAATAACGGGGTCAAACTTTCAAGGAATTCAAGGCTGGCTACATCATCGCTTTCGGCTATCCAGATGTATTCTGATTCGGCTAATTCGATGCCTTTTTTCCACTGTTTAAATGGTGACCCGGTATTTACTTCGTTGTAAATAATGCGTTTAACTTTTTCATGACCGCGGTATTGTTCAATGATTTCTGCACTGTTATCGGTTGAACAATCATCGAGGATGATCAATTCAAAATCGCGGAAGGTTTGATCCACAACAGAATCAATGCGCTGTTTTAAGTAAGGGGCATGATTATAATTGGGGATGATAACAGTAACTAAAGGCAAAGCTTATTTAGGTTTGAAGAGTTTTTTAAGATAAGTGAATGGCCTAATTAGCTTATTTCCGTACTTGTATGAATTGGAATTGTACAGTTTTTCAATCTGCTCTTTTAATAGTTTAATCTCATATAGTTGCTTTATATAGGAACCGAAATGTTCGTGGTATTGTTCCGACATACGGTTGAAAATGATACTTCTTGCGTTTTCAATGTCTACATCATGCATGGTAACCAACATTGAATTGGGCCTGATGCGGTAAAAGAACAAAATATTGGGTATTTGGTATACTTCTGAATTTTTGTCGAGCATCCTGAGCCAAAAATCCCAATCTTCATAACCTTTTTTGAAATTGGTACTGTAACCGCCGATCTGTTGCCATGATACTTTGCGGTACACGGCCGAACAGAAGATACAGTTATTGATAAGCAGGTTTTGATAGGTATAGGGTGTTAAATCCCAAAACTTATTCTCTGCACCAAATTTATTGGCGAGGCAGTATACCAGCTTTATATTTTTATCAGCTTCGAAAGCTTTTAGAGCTTTATCAATGTATTCCTTACCTATTAAGTCGTCGGCATCTAAGGGGAGGATATATTCGCCTTTGGCGGATTCGATGCCTGTATTTCTGGCAGCGGACAGGCCCCCGTTTTGCTGGTGGATATATTTGAATCGTTCATCTTTAGCTGTCCATTCTTTGGCAACAGTTTCGGTATCATCTGTTGAGCCATCATTTACTATAATGCATTCCCAGTTTGCAGCGGTTTGCTCCAAAACACTGTTTAAGGTTTCGGGTAAAAACTCGGCCTGATTATAGCAGGGGACGATTATGGAGATGGCGGGTTGGTTCATTAAAGCCACTGAAACGTTAATCGTTTGATAATTATATTATTCTTAAACATTTTATTCAAGATAATCATTGTCGCCAAAAACTTAACTTTCTCTGTAAATACAGTTTTCAGATTATTTAAATAATGATCAACTTCTGGCGCCTGGAAGATAAACCACTTTAAACGTGTACGTAATGTTTTATTTTGCTTATCAATTATCTGTGTGGATGCGAGATCAATAAATGCATGGGCTACAGCCATTGATAAATTGCTGTTTTGGTAGGTTGACTGTTGCTCATGTATACGATAATAAAACAACCTGTTTGGTATGCTTAAAAAAGTTGCCTGTTTAAGCAGCTTTATCCATAGATGATAATCTTCTGCGTTTTGAATAGCAGGATCTTCAGAAAAATAATTTACATCAATAAGTGCCTGCTTTTTCACTAGTAGGGATAGGATGGGGATTTGATTTTCGGCAATGAATAAATCAATGTCTTTCTGAAACGACCATTCCTGCACTTTAACGTCCATATTTGTGGTGGTACCATCAGCCAATAAGCTATATCCTTGACTGAAAAGAACAGAGATATTGCTTTTGTTTTCAATAATATCAACCTGTACTTCCAGTTTTGTTTTTTCCCACACATCATCGGCATCTAAAAAAGCAATATAATCGCCGCTACTATTTTTAATCGCTTTGTTTCTTGCTTTACCCTGTCGTCCTCTGTCCTGATGTAAATATTTAATCCGGGAATCTTTCAGGGTGAATTCTTTTATGATAGAAGAGGTATGGTCTGTTGAGTTGTCATCAACAATAATAAGCTCCCAATTTTTATAGGTTTGCGCAATTACACTTTCAATACTTTCAGTTATGTATTGTTGGGCGTTATAAGCGGGTATAATTACGCTTACTAGTGGCTCAATCACAGGTTAAGATTATCCAGTTGGCAGGGATATAATCAGTTATATCAAACTTAACCTTCTGCGGGTTAAACCATTTTTCGGGGGCGAAGAGTTTTCCGTTTTGTTTGGATAGCCATGCACCCCACCAGCTAAAACTACTGTTGGCAATAATATGATGTTTGCAATTGCTCATCAGGGCCATATCTTTCCAGCTATCTACAGCTGAATTACCCTGCATGTAGTTTACAGGTATGGTATCTACTTGCAAATTTTCTTTTGCCCAGGGTATATCATCGGAAAAAACAAATAAGGTGATATCCGGGTATTGTTTTTGAAGAATTTCAATCGCTTTATTGTAATAACTGATTGGCAATAAACCATGTACATCGGTAACTGTCTGCAGTTTGACATAATCGCCTCGACGAATGTGCAGGCTTACGGGATTATCTGTGGCAAGTATTTTATTTTTTGTTGCCTGGTTAGCTTCATCTAGTGGCGGAAATTCAAAATCGTTTAAAATTTGCTGACGATTAGCGGCAAAATATTTTTCGGATTGAAAATACCCATCGAGGTAAAAGTGATTTTTTTTATTAAATTGATCGAATGGAATGTATTCGTTTAATTGCTGTTCAATATATT
>Ga0302315_10005847_pt1 | contig 10408 bp, 9 predicted proteins | sample III_Palsa_N3_1_FD_200532 | JGI IMG/M metagenome (GOLD analysis project Ga0302315, IMG submission 200532) | Peat permafrost microbial communities from Stordalen Mire near Abisko, Sweden - III_Palsa_N3_1 | ecosystem: Environmental > Terrestrial > Soil > Palsa > Peat permafrost | place: Sweden... | reverse complement strand
TACATTGTAGACATTGTAATTTCGAACGCAGTTTCCTTATTGTACAAAGGGTTATAATTCATAACAAGTTTAACTTGTTATCATATGATAGAGGTTACCGTAATCCCTACAATAATTAGCAGTTAACAGTTAGCAAACAGTGGAGTATGACTCCATGTGGACGTCAACTTCAAACACTATCGATTTACGATAGTGTTATACTTTTGGGTTGGATTTCTATACTATTTTGCTATAACCTAGTGCTGTAACTGTTATAATTTAGTGTTACAACTTTCTTGTTTGTGAGTATATAGCACAAAACAAGGTGGTTGATTATACCTGATATAACTATGAATTGTTTAATGGACATTGAATGACAACCAGTTACTGCATATTATACCTCCCGGAGAGGTAAAAACACATTACATTATAGTAGCGCTACTTAGACAAACTCAACCTTGCTTTCATCACTACCTGAAGGAACACTATCTGTGTTTTAGTTACACAGTCTCTGCCGCCTCAACAAATCACGTAGTTGTTAACACTGGTTTAGCTACCCCTCTTGAGCTTTAAGTGTTACTAGATGTTATTAGGTAATCATAGCAGGTCAGATTATTGCAACATGTTATCACCCTACCTCTTTTCAACCTCATATACAGCGAAGAAGGCTGTTTTAGTGTCAGGAAAGGCAACATAGATGGCATGCTTCGGAATTGGGAGTTGTTTGAGTGTCTCAGTCAACTCAGAAAGCGGCTGATACTGTGCATCCCAGAAACCAATGTGCTCTTCGATATACTGATCAAGTTGACTGTAGGCAGCGTCAGTCTGTTTTTCAATATGCCTGATTTCCACTGGATCAGTAGTAAGTGCCCTTTGCTCACCAAGTTGAGTCTGTAGCACAAAGTTGTTAATGATGAGAGGTGTGTCTTTCAACTGTAGGTATGCCTGCTCGCTGGCCAAATTCCTAGCCCATTTAACGGCTGCCTCCTTGTCAGTAAAGAGATAGGGGTCTATGTCTACTGTATTGGTTTTAGGTTTACAACTAAGAATAACAAAAGATGGGTGTAAGCGAAAGGTCTGGTTTCTGAGATTTTGTCCTGAGTACGACATCTTCAACTGCTCTTATCTCTAAAAATTAAGTTTTTGAAGGCGAAGGAAGTCACCTTTATTGACTACTGTTAATAGTTACTACTAAGCTAGGATGTTGATATCTGTACCAATTACTATATTATATAGTAATTCTTACTTACTAAAAGATTAACACTTGTATTAGAAGTATAATATATGAACAGCATCTGTCAGATCCCAAAATAAGTTATCATACACGTATATACACATATAATTTACAACTTAGAGTTGTAATTGTTGCAGACTCTGCTGTACTCTAACTTAGAGGGATGCCTTTACAGCAGAGTTTTGTTGTAGTTTTCAGGTCGAACCTCTACCACTATCTTGTTATAGTCTAGCATTGTAACTGTTACAGGTTCTAGAGTATAACTGTTGTAACACTTCTAGTACGTGCAGTCTCGAACAGTAATTATCATAAAACACCTGTTACAACCTCATGTTATAACTACTATTACTACTAGTACTACTAGTAAACACCTGTTACAACTTCAGGTTATAACTACTGTTACTACAAAACCCTTGTTATCACAAAACCCTTGTTATCACAGCTAGTATAAATTCCTGACGTAACTACATACCACTCACTGTTTTTACATCATTATGATGTAAATCTAACTGCTAAGTAGATCTTAACATCTAGTACTACTGGATTCTAACCAACCTAAATCTTTGTAGTTATATACAATAGAAACAGGAGTGGCAGTGCAACTAGAAGAGAGATTGAAACACTAACGGAGTGTTCAGTTAACTACTATGACCCCATTTCCTGTTCTCATAATCAGCCGACTCATCTTCGAGCACACCAGCCAGATTACCATTGTTGACAAAGATGTAAAAGTCATTCTCGGGTTCAGAGTACAAGTCGTAGCTACCACTGGCATTGAGTCCACCCACCATCCAGATAGTGTCGACGTCAGGTTCAAAACCGTTGATCTCGGAGAATCTTTTCCGGTTCAGCACTGTTGACACTTCGAGCTGTTTGAGAAACGACACAAGTCTCTCACCACCGATTGATTGGACGACACTCCAATCAATTGGCTCAATATAAGATCGGTTAGTAGCCATTGTTTTTACTGAAAAGATTTTCTTGTTAATTTCGTTATCAGAATTCGTTTACGTTAACTGTGGCAACCACCAGGTAAACCTCAGCCAGAATAAAGGTAATTATGATTGCTATAGTTCATACCCTATGCTCGAACTATACCATTTATTGTTCGGATGGTTTGGACTCGTGTTATCGACTAGTGGTTGTTTGAAGCAACCAATCTTTACCCGATGCTAAGATTGTTCATTTCAAGTAGAATTTAGTCAGACCCTCCTTAGGGGCTTGAAGCTGATTTTGACCTTTATTTACCATCGGTTCGAGACAAGAGTTTCTAACCACATTTTGACCCTAATAATGCAGACTCCTGTTCTCAGAATAGGAGTAGACCTCGAAGCACTACCACTCGAGTTCAGTGTAGTCAGGTGGTGACAGTCTGGCTTGATTGCTACTTTCTCAACAACAGTGCTGTTGTTAACAGTGCTGTTGTTAACAGTAGCAGCAGAGGCAACAACAATCTTTGTCACCAACATACCGAATAGTCTTGTTGTTGTTGTTGCAATTGTCGCAACTTATTTGCTATCTCCTCGAAGCTAATGACGGTGTTATCATCATAAACATCTATAATGTCAGGCATATACACGTTGCCATCAGTATAGTCCATGATAGATATCAAGCGGTAAGAACCAAGTGGTACAATACTACCATTAGGAGTGATGAGATGACCCATAGCACGATAGAGATACCACCTACCGACTCTGCCATAAACATCATCCCTCCTGTCACTATGAGAACTGGAGGAATAGCGACCACAGGCCAATAGTCGAAAATCGTCATTGTTGTCGTTGTCGTTGTTGTCGTAATTACGATACATACTTGCTATATAGTATGGGGTAGGGTGGTCACCATCAACAGAAACATAGTATTGAGGTTCCAGCCAGTAACCACCAGGGAGAGGCGAAGGAAAACTACGATATCGTCTCTCGAGATAGTTTCCAGAGATGATAGGTGAATTGAAGTTTGATAACCACTGACAATATCGACCTGTGAGTTCGTCAGAACGGTAGTTTGCAGCAATTCTAATCTTACCAGACTCGAAGAACTCTTGGTAGTTACCCTTTCGAGTGTTATTAGTATAGTTGGTGACGTGTTTAACTTGGCCACTGCTGAACCACACTAAATCTGCGCCATGTAGAGAAGAGCGGTAGCTACGGATAAAGGGGTGGAAAGAGAAGTTGTCTGTCCAACTAAGGCGATAGTCTGTACGACGTCGTAACAGACCAGTCTCGCCCCACACTCGACATGTTCCAACTGGATGAGTGGCAAGCTTAACTCTCTTCGATGTCACTGTCGAGTACTCAGCAAAGATCGACTTCATCACAACACAATCATTACCACTATCATCGTTAACAGTAATATCACAGTTATAGACAGTGATAAAACTCACATAGGTTGCTTTATACACCGTAGCTGCTGACTTACTAATTCTAGGATAAGGTGGTTTGCTTATACGGTTATGTCGATCGTAGTTATGGTTGGTATCGAGACTTGTGACGACTCTGCAAAGAGTACCACATTTATTGTGAACGATTTTGTTCCAGAACATATGACAGCTGTCAGTGTTTTTGTAGATATCGATACTACCACTGTTGACGGTGTTATCGTCACCAATGTTATTAATAATGGCAGCGCCATTATTAATAATGGCGCTGCCGTTATCAGTGACAAGGATATCATTGTTGAGGTTGTCATAATCTATTATATCACTGGTCAAACTATGTTGTTCGTCATCATTGCTAATATAGTACTCGAACTTGGTAGACCAGACACCGTCTGCCAACTCGATATCAGCGATCTCAGTGGTGTACACCCCACTAGTAAAGTTGGAGACAGCATGTTTTGCATTATCTTTTAACCAGCGTGTGAGGAAGCGTGGGTTGTGTCTTAATTTTTCTGGCAGTAAAGGATGGGGAATATGCAAGTAGATAGTTTCAACCAGATCACTGTTGAGCTGGGGCATAACTTTGGTTACCAAATCACGGTACAACCAACGTTGTAACAGCAGCCTAAGATTGTGATCGAAATAGTCGTGATCCTCCAGATAGTCGGCCAACTGCAGACTCTGAGTTAGTTTGTAAGCTTTGTTGATACGGCAAGGTCTGTTATGTAACCAGCAGTAGTAGCTGTTCCTCACAGCCCAACTGTACTTACTCGGTAGTGGAATAATAACCTTGTTGCTATCATTGTCGTTATTGTCATTATTGTCATTATTATGACAGTAATAACCATCACTATCGTCAGCGATACCAGATAACATTGCTGAGACAACATTCGATTTAAGCAACTTATTGTAGCCACTAACTGGTACAGCTAAGTTGTGGTCAGCGACTGATAGCACAAACATTTCCGTAGTTCTTACGATTTCATAATTTGTGTTGGTGTCTAATACCAGACTATGTTGACATCTAATGTAGTTTGTTACAAGCTTAGCTTGCAACCATCCTGCTATTTACAGCAGCAGATCTTGATATCGACAGCTATCCACATCTTCTTACCTTGACATCTTCTCACTGACAGTAACAACTGTCTTGAGTTCTGTTTCAGCTAGCAGCCGCTGCTTATCATCAGGCAAAAATCCTTCAGACGCTACTAATGGTGATGATGATAACTTATCATCACGACCGTCATAACGCTTCTCGCCATCAGAGATGCCACCAAGCTTGCCCGTAATAGAGAGAACAACAAGCCCAAGATGGAGCGGTGCAAGGATCACGCCGGACACTGACCACTCAATATAATTATTATGGTAGCAGGGAGAGTAATCGGAGATATCAGCACCATACACCATACTAGTTACAAATAGAGTAAGGGTCAATATCACGGTCATGCCGAACATAGTGTAGTGGACGTGAGGTGGAAAATCTTGAGAGAAACATTTCTGGAGTAGCGGTGCGGCTGACCACACAACAAGGAAGAAACCAATCTGACTAGTCCAAACATAGAGAGCAATCTTAGCTTTCTTTGTCAGCTCTTCAGCATCATCAACATGGCAAGTTGGTGGCATGGCCAGCATCACAAGGCAGGGTGCCAGTGAGAGTACGGAGACAGTGAAACATGGCAGCAGATAATAGCACCACTGCGCACAGCGACCTGGCAACTTTACCACGTTAGTCATTTGCTTCTGCTTTAAGTTATAACTATAATTATAGTTAGAATTTCTATCAACTTTGAAGTGTTTGTTACCATGCTACTGTTGACACTATCACGGTCTATGAAAGTATCATGTTACTGTTGAAAGTAATATAATATGAAAACTTTGCTATGGTAAACTGTCAATATCATAATAATAATAATACAAAAATGGTGTTGACATACAGAGTGACCATAGAGCAGTTGCGAGATGTTGATGTGCAACCTCTGATGATTGAACAGACTACTGTCATCTATGTGGATGGTATTAAGACCGTTATTCAGAGGTCTGGTATAGTGGAGGTGTACTTTAGTGATGACATTTATTGTTGCCACCTCAACTACACAAGACCTGATTGGCATCTGGGGTTAGGTATCTACGATGAAAATCGAACACTGTTTCTTGAGAAGTATTCTGCTGCTAGTCTACCATGGCAGCTGGTTACTGGCAGTCAAACTGTTTACTTCATGTCAGCTTTGGCTTACGGCCTACATATCGACGTTGTCACACTGCTGGATTCTGCTATGTTACCAGCCACAGATATAGAGCTGTCAGTTATTAAGTTGACACTGGGGCAAAGCTCTTTCTACGAGAAGTTTGGTTACAGACCCAGGTACCCGGCTGCCTATGATAATTTCAAAGCCCAACTTATAGCTGAGGTCACTACTCGACCAGACTTCTACACTGCCTGTTACAATCTCTACTATAAGAGACAAGAGTTTGACTATTCCACTATTAGTGGTCGTGTGTTAGAAGTTATTACCCTATATCACTACAATAAGGCTGACCTCATGATTAAGAACATAACTGTTTTAGATTTGTGGTTCTATACCCATCAGCGGGGTTAGTCGTGAGAGTGTTACGAGTTACACTGTTATCATCTTGGATGATAACTTACACATGTTAAAATTATAGTTATACTAACAATTATTAGAACTAAAATCTTAACAGCTAATACTGTGGTTTTAACTCATACAAGACCTACAATGAGTGAGTAAGTAAATATGACTTCTGTGTGTAGTAACACACCACGTTACACATAAAGCACAACAAATTAAAATGGCTTTCTCTCTAAACTACAATGAGGAGAGTGGCAATATCGAGGTCAAGTATCAAGATGCAATTATTGACACATGGCTAAAGCACTCGGCTGTTGACTTCAATAATTATTGTATCGTTGGTGACAAGGACATTAACAACACTAGTTACCATAATCATTGGGTACCTGCCGATGGTGACAAAGGTTTTACTGGCTATCGAGTGGTGGTTAATGTTGATGCCTACCAGAAGTCCACCAGTAGTGACAGCACTTTTTGCTGTGTTTATGTTGGCCACCATGATGGATCATACCAGAGGACTAGTAACCCTTACACGTCCTGCCGCTCTGCCAAGATTTACAGTCAATCAGGTATACTGACCACTTTCGAAGGCTCCAACTTCCGTTGTGGTCAACATCATTTCATGTTCATTGATAATACCGCTACATATCTGGTTGCCACTACATACTTAGTGGCTGCAACAGGCGAGGGTGTGAAAGTGTTTAAGCTGTCTGACTACGATGATGGTGTGATTCCAATTTGCTGGAAGATAGTCTGTATTAGTCATATCGGTGTCACACCAGTGACAACTGCCGGTAAGCGATACTTCTTTGCTAATTGTGTAGGTCTGGCTGGTGGTTCTGACTATCTCTACCTGCTTGATTACGATAGGTTCGTTAAAGAGGTTTATGAGGTTGAACCCTACACTACTGAAGTACGTTCAGAGCAGGATTTCAATCTCCGCGTTAACCAAGATAAGTCTGGTTTAACTGTCGGTGACTGGTACCGTGATCGTGTTTACCCTTGGGATGAAGTAGTCAAGTTCGGCAGTAGTAAGCTGCTCTGGTATGAATCTTGTGTTGTTAGATGTTCCCGTTATGGATCTGGCTTCGGTGCACAGGGATCCTACACTACTGAAGCTGACTACTTAGTGTCCAAGCTCTTCTCTCCACTGTTGTTGTCTTCATCACCCATCTCATTCATCGAGATTATGGACCGGGTCAGAGTTGGGGTTGATGACGGGTGCAAAACAACCTTTGCTCAGCTGTGCCAGTACCGTAAGCCAACAGTGCTGATGCTGGATCAGCCTTACAGTAAGGAACAGGCTGAGGAGGATCGTGAATACTATGCCTATGATCATGATGACAATTTTCTGACTCTGTATGACGGCTCTGTAGCTGATTACCTCAAGAAACCTGTTGGCTTCACGCATACAGTCAAGCTGGCTGTGTTTGATGATGCCATCCCTTCACTGACCGACCACTTCGAGAACTATGACAGTGTTATCACAGCAAACAATACCCTCACTATCACTGGCACCATTGTCTTCGGCTACAGTAGTAGTGGTGGCGGTGACGTCATTGGTGGTGTCACCAATGACGTCACTAATGATACCGTCACACCACAACTCATTCTACAGGTATCAAAAGCCATGTGAACTGCCCTACTACACCCACCTTAGAATATATTACTACTTAAAGTAGTAACAATCACCCCTAACAACAGTATTATTGCTAGTATAGATAGTATTTCAACCTCAGTGATAACTAGACTTCATTACACCAGTTATATCAATAAGCAAATGACTTATATCTAATTTGTTATCAACGTTGTTGACATCCAAGACGACAGGTGATTTAGTGTAACTTATGACGTTGAAACGGTCTACTGGTTCAGTCGCCATCTTGTCATCACAATACCGTTGAAACTGGTGGTCACACCAGAGTGATAGCAAACACTGCTTGACTGACTTGTCTCCCGAGGAGACAAGATACTGTTAATGTTGTTGTTGGTAACTTAACCTTTATTGTTACTAGTGTAGTTTTTGTTTATATTGCTGTTGAGGGGTTAGATGATTAAATAGCACTAGTTACCCAAGCTGATGGTATTAGAGTGTTGCGTTGTCATTAACAACACTGTCTTTTGAGCACTAATAGCAATATTAATGTTGTATAGTGTATGTCATAGCACTAATAATCACTGCTCTAAGTAGTGATGTTTGCTCTCGCAAGATAGTCGTCAGTCTGATTGTGGTTTTTATTACAGTTTACTGTAATGTGAGCTTAGAGATGTAATAGCACTTATTGTCTCCACCTGAGTCATAGGCTCCGATAACTACTTCATCGCTGAAGGCGAGAGCCGGAAGTCTGTCGACTCCACCTACGATCTCCCACTTGCCAGCGACCTTTTCAACACTTATCGGGACCAGTCTCTCTGCTTCCCGCGCTCTTATGTCACCTTCAAGCTCTTTAATACCTGCTATTTTGTCGTTTCTCTCAGCAGTTAGGTTATCTATTGTGCTTTGACTGCCACTAGCAGTTGATGTACGTGCTCTAGCCTTGAGCTCACGTAGTTGCCTATCTATCTCAAACAGTTGGCGGCGCAGACTAGCGATCTCGTCTATGTACTCTTCAATCCTATCATCGAGGTATTGATTATCGACACTCCAATCTTCCGCTATCCATCTTCGCAGCGCGAAAGCGGCACCGTCTAGTCTCTTGAAACATCCAATACTCTTAACATCATAGAGAGAACCTTCATGAGTGATAAGTCTGTTGACGCCATAGATAGTAGTAGTAGTAGTAGTAGTGGTTGACATTGCGATATTTTACTGGGCTACAAAATGTCATGTTTTGGTGAAAACTGTGATGATGATGATGCTATCTGTGCCGTGAAAATGATAACATGTATCAGGTAAATGTTAATCTTTTTGCTGTCACTACTAGTATTACTACTGCTATTGCCACTGTTTCGACCTTAAGTTGGTAGTGGCATCTCGTTTACGTTATACAGTCACGGTAGCTTATTTGACTGCTGCTATTGAAAGTAGTGCCGACTACCCGAGTCGTAGCTGTTCTGGAATGACTGTGGTGGACCAGGCTACCCTCTGTCCGGTTAAAAATATGATTTAGGTTAGGACTGCCACATAAAATATGTCCGGTAGACACTGTGGATACAATGTTGTGGTTGAGAAACCACAAAGGTTACAGTTTAACTGGTACCCACAAGACTGGAAATCGGCTACTTTCCAGCATCTTAATGCCAAACTTAATGAACAGCTTGTTACTACAACTAACACTACTACCACTAATAACAGACCTCCACACCATGGTCTGTGTGGGAGTTGGGACGAGACTGGTAACCGACTGAAAGCATGGCAAAATCAAACCCATGTCTATGTTGGAGTACGGCTTATTTTCGCTGTCAGTAAGCTTGCTGGTGTTATCAACACATGTGCTAATGATACCAATGTTAACAACATACAGGATGCTGTTACGCTCGCTCCATGTGGTAATGGCAGCAGTAGCACTAGCATCAGTGGTGTTAACATCAGTACTGATGTTAACACCAACAACTGTGAGCTCTATACTCTATATCTAGTTCCTCTCAATGACAGAGGAGAAGTTGTGTGGAATTACAGCTACCATTTCATCTACCACAAGCAACTTTACAAGGTAGATGTTGAGAGCATCGAAGATCATGTTGTCCACCTAGAGATGGATATCAAACAAAAGCTTGGACTAGACAGAAGGGATAGGGTTAAGCTCTTCACTACTGATCGTTACCGCCTTAAGTCCTACTGTTCGTTGTTATCTATTGCTTGTGAGGTGTATGGTCGAGTTGGTAGTCGAGACAAACCTCTGCTAGTGTCAACATCACTGTCCGAGCGACTCTTCAAAGTCCCCTATACCTCATTTAAACTTCGACATTCTAGTAGTTACCGTCAGAGATTATCGTTTCACACTGATCACAGTGATCTTGTTAACTCTCACGTCTACCAAAATGATGAAGATCATGATAGGTAGCTTGCAGATCTCGGCCAGTAGACACTACTGTTGTCATAGACAACAATAGCTTACAAAGTGGTAACAAGTTAGAGTACCAACACACGTCTAAGCATTAGTGGAATCTAGTATATGTTATTGTATCATACAGTAACTTCACAAGGTTTGTCAAGTTCGAGTATGGCCTGATAGTCTAGTTGGATATCACCACTTCAAGTGGTGACGATATTAGCATAGTAACAATTAT
>Ga0302315_10005844_pt1 | contig 10411 bp, 6 predicted proteins | sample III_Palsa_N3_1_FD_200532 | JGI IMG/M metagenome (GOLD analysis project Ga0302315, IMG submission 200532) | Peat permafrost microbial communities from Stordalen Mire near Abisko, Sweden - III_Palsa_N3_1 | ecosystem: Environmental > Terrestrial > Soil > Palsa > Peat permafrost | place: Sweden... | reverse complement strand
TGTTCACGGAGTCTACCAAGTTTGGAATTGCCACGACGTCGGACGATCAGTTGTTTGGAGAACTGGCTGTAGCTAACAGAGACCAGATTGTGGGATTTGTTCAGGAAGTGCAAAAAGTCGATCCGACGATAATACTAAGCGATCCAACCCCAATCGACACAGGTCCACAGCCGGGAACAAACGATGCCGCCAATATAAATACGCTTGTGGCTGGGGCTGACAGCGTTTTTGCTAAGATCGCCCATGGAAGCCAAAACAAAATTATAAGCGACGTTTTTGGTCAACATTATGTACAGCAGGCAAAAGCCAACTTCGCGGACGGTCATAGAGCAATGCACCGCCTTCAATCGGCGAATAAAATTGTAACCGATAGGTCAGGATATTCGTATGAAGCCGGCATAGGTGGGGGTACGGTTCGTGAATTGATGAGGCTAGCGAACGACATCGTCGACGCACCGACCGATATTAAGAACATTGCACTTCTCGTGCATGAGAGTATGCATGCGGGAAATCCGAGTGTAAAAGACCGCGGCGGCTATATTGACGACCCTTCGTTTGCGACGTATGACGAGAAAAGAAAAATCGCGAACGCCGCAGACTATCAAGTGGTGGCAATCCGCATCTTAGATCCAAATGCGAACCATGATCCGTTTATTCCCGCAGGCGCGACTTCTAACGGCAAGAAGCAACCAGGTAAAACCAAGATTCAGACTGCCATGGGCCTAGCTTCAGACGACTATCGCCTTGCCTGGACAGCAGCAGTTAACTTGCATGTTCTGTTTGTTAGGGAGTTCACGCAACGAGCCGAGTGGAACACTCAAAACTTTAGCACGGGCCACGGCGTCTCCGCTCACTTGTCGGCTTCCCTCCCTTACTGGTCCAAGGTCGAGAATATGACGATCCACAAGAGAATGAGCATTAACCCAGCAGGAGGCGCTCAATCGACCGCTCCCGTAACGGAGATCGACATAGCTCAGTCTGAAAGCGTAATCCACAAACTCTTTCAAGGCTTCGAACATACGTCGTTACCGCGGTTCACTGAAACACATGCCCTGGATCTTGAAAAGAACATTCCCAAGCAAACGATAGACGCCATGAGCGCAGCCGAAGAAAGTAAAGTACTGGTATCTCTTATCCTAAGCGAGATCGGGGAAATCACAGGCCCCGTTGAACGTGATGTACGGGTTATAGAGCGCTTGTCAAAGGCCTTTCCCGTACCTGGCTACGATGATGCACTGAAACCTAAAGACCCGTCCACATTTGCAGATTGAGAATGGCCGCATCAGGCATACAGACAGCATATACGACCCATGTTTACACTAACAGCAGATACAAAACTAAATAAGGCCAGACCAGATGTTTCATCTGTGCTGCATGCGGTTGAAAGCAGGACGAGCGACTTCACGGCGAAGTCTACCGTAAGCAACCAAGCGATGCTCAGACGGCAAGTAGTCTCAGACATGCCAACTCGCCCGAGCCAGATGCTGCCGCGCACATGCACATGCGGCAAAACTATAACGAGTGGCGGCGACTGCGCGGAGTGCAAGGCGAAGAACGCAGAGACTTTGAAGAACCAGACCAGTGGTCCAGCTCCAGCTAGCCCTGCTCCTGCTACACCCGCTCCAGCAGCGGCTCCTGCGAACGCCACACCTGCCAAGGCGACCAGTGAGAACGTATGGGGGTTTATGGTCGACAGAAGTATGTGCAGCTGCAGAACCGGCATGAAGGATCAAATAACCTGGGCAAACAGAGCAGCGGGCGACTACGCAGCGTGCGATGTGCCGGCTAACAAGACAGGCACAGATGTTGAAGCCTGTTTCAAGGCTCGTGAGCCTACCGCCGTTGTTGTGGCGGGAACTTCATCAAGCGGAACGATTACCGGCGCCAGCGGCGCGAACCCATGCACCCAGACGACTACCGGTCCGGCTTGCGATCGAATCGATAACAAAGCAACGTGCGTCCACGAAACGATGCATGCGCGCCACACGGAGAATATCGCGCAAAAGCAAGGGTACGCGTTTTACACCGCATGGCAGAAACTGGCTGGCGATCCGGATCGAACGACGAAATTGAAAGCAACGTTCCCCAAGGAAGTTGCCGCATTTGAAAACCAATGGAATGACGGCCACGATTGGGCACAGGACGAAATTCACTCCTACACGTGGCAAAGACGCTTCCTGGAGGATGCGCTCGCCGCGCTAAACCGCGTGTGCTAGGACACCAAATTATATGCCTAACTTATTAAATACATCCAGCGTCCTCATGTGCCCGCACGGTGGTACGGTAAGCGCCGTTTCTTCGAACGCACAGGCGAAGGCCGGAGGAGATTTCATAGTTCGCTTGAGCGACACGTTTTCGATTTCGGGCTGCCCGTTTAATATTTCGGGCGCGCCCAGTCCCTGTACGCAAGTGCAGTGGGTGGTTGGGGCGACGCAGACTAAGGCGGCAGGCGATTTTGCTCTTACGGAGTCGAGCGTCGGACTTTGCATCGGCCCCACAGGTCCCGCGGGACCTGTGATGATTAATTCAACTCAACCGGAGGCATCTGGGCTGTGAATATTATCCGTTATGACTATGCATTCCCGTTCCGGATCGATCCGGCGTCGGGACAGGGAGCACGGGCATCTTATGCGGCACATGTCGACCAGATGATCCGGCAGATCCTGCTGACTTCGCCTGGGGAACGTATCAATCAACCACAATTTGGATGTGGGCTCAGACAATTGCTCTTTGCGCCCATCTCAGATGCTCTTGTTGCGGCAACGAAGCTGCAGATAACCACGGCGCTTAACCAGTGGCTGAGCGATCAGATATCGGTAAGCAACGTCAGCGTGACCCAGCCTGGCGATATCGATTCGGAGTTATCGATTCGGATCGACTATACGCTGTTGGAAACTCAGACGTCTGTCCAAACGACGCTACAAGTACTGCAAGGTGGAACAAATGGACCGGCTTGAACAACTGCTTGCTTCAAAGGTTCTCAACGGAATCGACTTCGTTGAAATAGCCACCGAGGACCAGAAGACCCTGAAGGTCCACTTTCTAAACACAGTGGCCGTCGAAGGGACGCTTACCGGCACGCCGACAATTACCGGCGGCGAGACCATAAGCAATGTCACGCCAAATCCGGTACAGGCCGCGAACTGGACTGTGGATGCCCTGGGAAATCCGCTGCTAACTCTGACCGTCCCCTCTCCTGGAGATTTCTCCAATTACACTCTGACCCTGCAAAGTCCTGCGGTCGATCCGTTCTACAGTCAGGTTCCATTTTCGTTCAAGGCTCTGTGTACGTCGACAATAGACTGCGCCACTCCGGCCGCCGTTTGCGAACCCAGTCCTGCCGATACTCCGCCGATCGAGTATATGGCCAAGGACTATAACAGTTTCAAGCAGGCTTTGCTGGATTTCTCCGCGCTGCAATATCCGGACTGGCGGGAAACAGCCGAGGCCGACTTCGGCATGATGTTCCTGGAGACGATGAGCGCCATTGCAGACGATCTTAGCTATACGCAGGACCGGGTGGCCTCAGAAGCATTCCTGAGTACTGCTACACAGCGCCGCTCCCTGTTACGGCTCGGCCGGTTGGTGGATTATGAGGTTCTGCCTCCCACTTCCGCAAGTGTTCTGCTTCAGTTTACAGTGGGAAATTCTGCAATCCAGGGAGGCGGCGTTTCGGGCGGCCCGATCTATGCGGGCACAGTAGCCAGCGCCCAGGGACCGGACGGTTCCATCGTCGAGTATGAGACAGGCGAAAGCATGATCGATCCCACGACTGGGCTTTTGAGACAGGAATCCTACCCTGCGAGCCCTCTCTGGAATCAGATACTGCCCTACTACTGGGACGACAGCCAGGCCTGCCTTTCCCACGGTTCCACCGACATGTGGGTACTCGGCGTGGGACTGGGGCTTTACGCGGGTCAGGCGCTGCTCATCGACACCAGCGCCGTGGATACGGCGGACCCGCCGGTACGCGAAATCGTTCACATTACAAGCTTCACGGAATCGCAGGATGCTCTTTTCCCTGGTCCGCCCGCTGCGCCGACGCCGGTCACCCATATTTTCTGGGATTCCACGGAGGCTTTGCAGTACGATCACGATCTAACGAACGATGGGGTCGGCGGCGTTCCGCGTACCGTGCTGGCGGGAAACCTTGTCCCGGCAACCCAGGGGCGCCGATATACGGAGACCTTTGCTATTGGCGTAGCTCCGGCGAACTCGCCGAATATGCCCGTTGCTCTGGTGCGCAACGGGGCAAACAGCACGCCCGACGCTCCCGTCCCAATGTATATCTACAGCTTGGCGGGCTCTCCGCTTGCGTGGATTGCACAGGATGATCCGACTCAAGCTCCGTTGCCTGAAATCGTGCTGTCGAACGTTGCCTCCGACGGAACGACGCAACCATGGATATGGCGCCGCACTCTGCTTGATGCCGCGGAGTTCGAGGATTCTTTCACCGTAGATCCCGCGCAGTATACACGGACGGCGCTGAACTCCGACGGCTCTTCTATGTACGATTACAGCGGCGACAGCGGTTACAGCATCCGGTTTGGCGATGGAATCTTTGGCGAAATGCCGGACGTTGGCTCCGTTTTTCGTGTGACATACCGTGTCGGCGGCGGCGCTGTGGGCAATGTTGCGGCTAATTCGATCAATAAAACGATAGCAGGTCTGCAGGTCACCAATCCGCTGGCGGCAGTGGGAGGCGCGGATGCCGAAACTCCGGATCACGTCCAGCAGAACGCCCCCTACGCCTTTAGTGCGCAGCAGTTTCGCGCCGTTCGGTCGGAAGATTATCAGGCGGCCGCGCAGACATTGCCGTGGGTAGACAAGGCAGGCGCGGCATTCCGCTGGACGGGAAGTTGGAAAAGCATCTTTGTTACGGCGGACCCTGTAGGCGGCGGAGATATCAGCCTGGATGAAAACGTCGAGCTGATCGATCTTCTGAATCGTTACCGGATGGCGGGTTATGAGTGTTTCTCGTCCAATCCGCAGTTTGCCGCCCTGGATTTGCAAATCTCGGTATGCGCTCAGCCTGACGCTTTCCAGAGCCAGGTCCAGACATCGATTTTGGACGCGCTGACAGATGGAATTACCCGGTCCGGCCAGCAGGGGTTCTTCTATCCGGATCACTTTACCTTTGGTACGGCCCTCGCCCGCAGCGCTCTGGAGGCTGCCATTCAAGGCTGCCCGGGGGTACTTGGAGTCGTCGAAATTCTGGTTCTCCGTCGAGGTTTGGATCAGAGTCCGATCACATTGCCGCCGTTGCTTCCGGTTCCTACAAATTGGATTATCCGCTGTAATAACGACCCGAGTCGTCCGGAACTGGGTTCGATCGCAGTAAGCGTAGGAGGAGGCAAATGAGTACAGAGTCTATCTGTCCGTGCGACGCGTTTAATTATCCTCTGGTCATCGATAATCCGGCAGGCCTAACGGCGATCCAGTATCGCGTGGGAGCCTATGCCGATTTCCGTCATGCCATGCTGCTGTCTCGCCCCGGCGAATCTGCTCTGGTTGGCTGGAGGCCCGGCGCGTATGCCGACCTGGGAGTCCAGATGGTGGAATGGTGGGCCTATCTCGCGGATATCCTTACGTTTTATAACGAGCGAATCGCGAATGAATCGTACCTTCAGACGGCGGTCCTGCCGGAGAGCGTTCAGGATTTGGTGCAGCTTCTGGGGTACCGCCCCCGGCCAGGGATCGGGGCGCAGGGAACCGTGGCGGCTCTGTTGACGACCGGCACGCAATCCGTAACCTTGCCGGTAGGATTTCAGCTTCTGAGCAAGCCCGCGCCTGGACAGCAGCCGCAAACGTTCGAGGTGTCTGCGCAGACAACGATTAGCGCCCCGGCGCTTGTGATGTCGGACCCGCCCCCTAACAAAGCTCTTTATGTCAACGGCGGGGTTCTCCTTAAAGGCGTGATTAGTTCCATAAAGCCGGCGGATTCGCTTCTGCTGGTCGATGATGGCTGGGCCAACTATCAATGGATCACTGTGGCCGCAGTCGTGCCGGAAGTTTCTCCACGCGGCCAGACTAATACGCGGATTACGTTTACGCCCGCACCGACGTTTTCCGGCGACGCCACAGGCTACCGTCTGTTGCGAAACCTGCAGTCGACTCAGCTTTTTCAGATGCAGGCCGATCAAATTACATCCAGCAGCGACACGGTCATTACCTTTAATTCCACGGACTGGACCGTGGATCTGGGTTCGCTGGTGCGCGGAATCCATGCGGGAGATATGGTTCTGCTTACGTCCTCACCGATTACAGAGTTGCGGCATATCGGTCCGGAAGTCGATGAGACTCGAGGGGCACTAGGTCTTGAGAGCGGAATAGGCGTAGTAGAAAAGCGGCGCGGCGTTGGCATCGGCACTGGGAGTGCCGGTGGACAAAAGTTTACAACAATACAATTCACGCCAATCCCTGCCCTGGCGCAGGTCTCGAACAGCACCGAGGTAGTGTGGACTGTGACGATTGGGTCCGCAACAAGCCCCATGCTTGCGCCGCATACCGAGCTCACTCTTTCCCCGCTGCCCAACGCAGCCTGGAATAACCAGAGTTTTGTTAACACAACGACGGTGCAATACGAATGGCGCGATGCAGGGGAAATTATCTACACTCCTGTGGCGTCCCTGGACCAGACGGATACTTCGATGTGGGCCGCGGCTGGTTCAAGCTATCCCGAGTTGATCGGGCAGACCATTCAGATAGAAGCGGCCGATGGTACTGGAATCTTTTCCTCGGCGACTGTGCCGACGGCCGGAACCACGGCCTCTCTTACGACGGCCGGCCTGGCCAATCCCCCACCCGCGCTATTTTCACTTCCCGCTCCGTTGAACGCTTTGCTGGGTCTTGTTCCTGTGACCCGGGGTAAGACGGTTGTTAACGAAGTGCTTGGGAGCGGAGACGCGAGTGTGGCGGGCCAGAGCTTTACCCTGCAGAATTCGCCCTTGACCTACCTGCTCAGTTCCAGTTCGTCCGCGGTTGGCAGCTATCAGAGCACGCTCCAGGTGTGGGTGAATGGAATAGAGTGGACGGAGGTACCGAGCTTTTATGGTCAGCCGGCGAATGCAAAGGTGTTTGTAACACGCGAGGATTCGCAAAACATTACGTGGATTTACGGCGGAGACGGAGTAAATGGCGTCCGATTTCCTACCGGCACGGGGAACATAATCGCCAACTATCGTTATGGGAGCGGCGCTGCAGCGCCCAGCACCGGTACATTGACGGTCGTTTCGAGGCCATATCCCGGTTTGAAGTCAATCCTTAATCCGGTGGCTGTAGGCGGCGGAGCCGATCCGGATTCGCCCACCCAAATCCGCAGCTACGGTCCGCAGTCCATTCTGGCCTTTGGCCGGGCGGTATCCGGCGACGATTATGAAACCATTGCGGCGCAGGCCCCCGGTGTACAGCGAGCCAAGGCGTACTGGTCGTGGGACGGAGATGAGCAAAGGGCAGTGGTTACGATTTACGTAGGCGACGATTCCAACGCCGTGAACGCGGCGCAAACTGCCCTGAATGGTAAGGCCGATCCTAACAGGCCCATGGCTGTCAAACTGGCTACTCCGATCCCCATGGCCTGGTCCATTAATGTGACCGCCGATCCGACATATGCCTGGGCAAATATAGTAAGCGGGATTCAGACCGCTCTCGCCGATCCGAACATCGGCCTACTTGGCACGGCCAACGTGCAAATCGGTCAAGTTATCTACAAGAGCCAGATTTCCCAAGCCGTTATGAGCGTTCCAGGGGTTATTGAGGCGGATTTTCGCGCCGGGACGCCAATCCGGGCGGGATTGGCGATCCTCTCTCTGTCAAACAATTTCCGCTACGATCCCGGTATGGGCAACTTCTACACGCTGACTCCGGGCGATGTCTTCATCAATCAAGAGGGTTCCAATGACTGATCTCGATCACTTCGAAATCTTTTATGCAGACAAGCTCTGGAACCTGATGCCTGCGGTGTATCGCACACAGGATTCTACGGCTCTGGACCAGGACGGCCCTTTGCGTGAGTTGTGCAATCGCATTGGCGCGCAAATGGCGGTGGTTCGACGCAGCGTCGATCGGATGTGGGAAGATCAGTCGATAGAAACCTGCGACGACTGGGTTCTACCCTATATTGCCGACCTTCTTGCCACGAATCTTGTGGCGGGGCTTGGATCACGAGGCCAGCGTCTGGATATTGCGAACACCGTCTATTATCGGCGGCGCAAGGGTACGGTGGCCATACTGGAAGAGATCGCGGCGGACATTACCAACTGGGATGTGCGCGTGATCGAGTTCTTCCGCAGAATCGGACGGACTCGCCACAGCCTCGATCCGGCGTTTGGGTGGCCTGCAGACACAACTGACCCATCTGCCGCACAGCAGCTCCAGATTGCGGAAGGCCTGGTGGGTGTTAGAACGGGCAGTCCGGCGGGCGGTTGGGCGGATCTGCGCAATACGTATGGGGCATCGCTGGTGGGAACTGCCTTCGATGAGTTTTCGCATACCGTCGACGTGCGTGTTGGAAGCGGTATGGTTGGATGGCACAACATCCCCCAATTGGGTGTTTTTATCTGGCGGCTGCAGTCGTTTCCCGCCTCTGGAAGCACGCCAGTGGCTGTAACGGGCTGTCCGGGTCAGTATACTTTTGATCCCACGGGACGCCAGGTTCCCCTGTTTGCCGCCTCCATACGGAGCTTTGGCGATACGTGGACTTACCGCAGCGAGTGGCAGATTGGGATGCCGATCGGCAATTTACTCTGGCTTGCTGAAACGGCCAACCTGTACGGAAACTCGCTGCAAGTGATGCTGGTTGAGGGGAATAGCGCAACACCGCTTACAACAGACCAGATAACGCTGTATCCGGAGCTTGGGCGATTTAGCACCACGGCGACGCTGACCGCGGAAACGGCAACCGTTGCCTACCACTACGGCTTCTCTTCGACTATTGGGGCGGGACCTTATGACCGGCGTTTGCAGGGAGTGGCGCCGCTGGTATCCGCCGATCCGACGAGCGAGTGGCTGGGAGGTGTAAACGTTCTCGCGGCGCCGCTAGCCGCGCTTACGGATGGCGGAGGCACGCTGGTGATTCAGGATTCTCTGACTTACACCCAGGTGAGCGATGTCGGCCCTATCACCGCCCTGCCCGGCCAAGTCGCGGGTACAGCCACGGTCGCAATACGGGCGGCGCAATCCACTCGCCCCGTCATTCGTTTACCGATCCCCGCTTCGGGAACGAGCGCCTGGAACTTTACGGGGACTGCCGGGTCAAGTCTGTTGCTCGATGGTCTGCTTGTGAGCGGCGGCAATGTCGTGCTCAAGGGTGTATTCGACTCGGTCACCATAAGCTGCTGCACGATAGATCCTGGAACGGCCGACGAAACCAAAACGCCTCCTGTAATCGGTACTTCCATGGACGGCCGGCCGCTCGCGCCATGCCAGATATTGATCGAAGGGGAGGTCAGTCAGCTAACGATCGACCGCTCGATTGTCGGCCCCATCATCGTGCAGGGCGGCAGTGTCACGACTGTCACCGTCACTAACAGCATCATTCAGGCGATCAATTCCGGTCAGGCAATCCTGGTCCCTACTGGAGAACTCGATCTGTCCAGAACTACCGTCCTTGGGACGTCGCAGGCGCATCGGGTCAGCATCAGCGAATGTATCATCGACGACGTCATAACCGCAGTCGATACCCAGCATGGCTGCGTTCGCTTTAGCGCCTGCGCCCAGGGAAGCGTGGTCCCAAGGCAGTATGAAAGCGTGACGATTCTGCCTGGCGCGATGCTCTTTACCTCGACCGCCTACGGAGATCCGGGGTATTGCCAGCTTCTAACGTCCGTCGATACACAGATTTTGTTCGGTAGTCAGGGCGCCACGATTTGGGCAGGAGCGGCGGATGGTTCTGAGATGGGTGCGTTTGCCCGAGACCAGAATCCTATCCGCGAGCGCAGTATTGGAATCAAGTACCAGGAGTATATGCCGATTGGCCTTACGCCGGCCATTATATACGCTCGGCAGGAAGCGAGCAGCAATTGATGTTTGGCTCACCAGGGCATTCAACTTTGGAATTAACAGGGGTGGCGCATTGCACATGCGCTGGAGGATAAATGGCCGATAACACCAGATCATCATTTAACGCGCCGCAGAAGTATCGCAAGGTCGTGGCTCAGCAGGGGCGTGTTACGCTGGACGCGGATTGGAACGAAGCCCAGACCTTATTGGCCGAAGAGACGCGGGCCGACTCTCTGGATTTCGTGGGGCCGTGGGGATCCCCCAACAACGGCTACGCTCCGGTTACTGGATCGACGGCTGTCGCGGAGTACGACTTCACTCTGAACGCGGGCACCATGTATGTTGGCGGGGTAAGAGTGAACTTCGACCAGCCCGTGCAGTATTCCAAGCAGTCGGATTGGATCGATTCGTC
>Ga0302315_10005839_pt1 | contig 10415 bp, 9 predicted proteins | sample III_Palsa_N3_1_FD_200532 | JGI IMG/M metagenome (GOLD analysis project Ga0302315, IMG submission 200532) | Peat permafrost microbial communities from Stordalen Mire near Abisko, Sweden - III_Palsa_N3_1 | ecosystem: Environmental > Terrestrial > Soil > Palsa > Peat permafrost | place: Sweden... | reverse complement strand
TGTCGGCCCGATATCGAACTTGAACCCATCCTGCTCAAGCGTCGCCGTCCGACCGCCCACGCGCGCGCTCTTCTCGACTACCGTTACCTGGACCCCGGACCGTGCCAGCAACATCGCCGTTGCCAATCCACCAGGTCCCGCCCCCACAATCACCACTCGCTTCGGGTGCTTATCTCTACTGGAAATGCGGTGCATAGTCAAAACAAAACTCCGTCGTTTCCCATGACAGATGGCACGGGTACTCTGGAGTGTAGTTCGCTCGCTAATTCGATCCCATTCCAAAAGCTCTGCGCGCACTATCGGATGAAGCATTGCCACGGGTTAGTTTCACACCACGCAAACCACCGCGCTGACTGCGCTAGAGCATACCCCGCACCAAACTCCGCACCCGCTCCGCCACCAATCCATACACCACGTGACTCGTAGCCTCGCTGCTCCGCTCCCGAAAGCTTTGCGCTTCCGCAGACACCGCCAATTCCATCGCCGGCAGCGACGTCTCGTGCGTCAACGACATCAGCGTCAACCCAAACGTCGCACCCTCTTTACTGGTCACTGCGGGATAATACTCCGCCAGCCCGCCATACGCTGCTCCCACCGCTGCGCCAAACCCCCAATGGATCGCTCTGCCCGCCGCTGTCTTCGTCCCGCGGTCCAGAGGATGACCCGCAATCTTTTCCGCCAGCGCCTCAGGAGGCTCCGGCTCCCCATGCACACGCGGAGGAAACACAGCCTCAACGCACGATTTCGCCGCAGTGGCCACCAGCCCCGCTACCAGTCCTGCTACCAAACCCTTTGCCAGGGAACGACCCGCTTTCGTCTCAGTCACGCCGCTATCTCTCCTCAATCTTCATAAAGCTTCTAGTACGGTTGCGCCGCCGTGGCACTCGCTCTCATCCGAAGCGCCGCATCCACTCCACGCTCCGCATGCCATTCTTCGTCGTCCTTTTCTTCCACCTGATTCTCGTCCTCCGGGGAATCAATCCCTTCGTCTCCCGCGTTCTCATCTTCCATCTCTTCCAACTCCCGCTCAATGTCCGTCTTCGAGCGCTTGCCCGGCCCATGAACATTGGTAGGTTCCGCGGTCCTCAGAACATCCGGATCATCCTCTTCCTCATCATCTTCAAACTCATCGTCGTCATCGTCTTCATCCTCGTCGTCCTCATCTTCGTCATCCTCGACGTCGTCGTCCTCATCTTCCAAACCTTCTTCGTCTTCTTCCTCTTCGCTGTCTTCCATATCGTCCGTGTCACGCATCGTTATGTGTTCGCTGGACGCATCAGCAGTTGGGTTCGAGTCCACAAAGTTTGGATCGCTCTCGAACGTCGCAGTCGCATCGTCGCCGATCAGCTCATGCAACTCTGCGGCACTATCGGTTGCTATAGGAATCTTCTTCTCAGCCACGGGATATCTCCTTTGTCGAGTTGTAATCCTTCCGGATCACTTTCCTGCGCCGTTAGATGCCAGAAAGCCACCCGCGCGCACTCAAACAATACGCCTTTCGCGCCCCTCGATCACTCGCCCCGCGAGCCAACCCGCCGCTCTGCGTCAGCCTTCCTCAAAAGGCCGTAAATGGCTCTCGCTGGGCGGTTCGGTAGCCAAACTCACAATCACCAGGCACAGCAGCGACCCGACCAGCGCCGGAAGAATCGCATCCCGAGCCGCCAGCACGGCCGGCAGATGCGGCGTCAGCAGGTCCCACCCCACCGTGATCACCGTCCCCGCAGCAATACTCGCCACCGCACCCTTCGCCGTCGCGCGCCTCCAGAAAAATGCCGCCAGGATCACCGGCGTCAGCGCCGCCGAATAAATCGTGTACGCATACAGCGACTTCTTCAACACCGACGTCGTCCCCAGCGATTGATAGAGTGCCCACGCTCCCAGCCCCACCACCGTTCCGCGACTCACCAGCAGCACGACCCAGTTTTTCGCGTCCGGCTTGATGTACCGCAGAAACACGTCGTTCACCAAATTGGTCGCCGGCGAAAACAAGTAATTATTCGCAGTCGACACCACCTTCGCAAAGATCGCCCCCACCAGCAGCGCCCCCAGCACGCTCAACGCCTTCGCACCGAACCCCGCGTTATCCATGTACTGCCCAAACGCATGCGTCGCCGTATACGCCAGGATCTCCCGCGGCCGCGCAGCCACTTCGCCCGTCCGATACAGCGCCGACCCCACCACCGCAATCGACACAATAATCGTCTCCAGAATCACTGTCCCCACCAGCCATCCACTCACCGCCCGCGTCGCATCCTTCTCCGACTTGGCCGAGAAAAACTTCTGATACATCGACTGGTTCCCCAGCATCAGCAAACACGTCGGCAGAAACAACTCCAGCGCATTCACCGGCTTCATATCGCTAAAAATCTGGAAGTGCGATGCGGGCAGCACAGCGCGGACGCCGCTCCAACCTCCGGCCAGGTGCAGCAGCACTGGCAACGCGGCAATCAGCGTGAACGTCGCCAGCAGCCCAATCACGACATCCATATACGCCACCGAGCCCATCCCCGCGATCATCGTGAACAGAATCACAAATCCCGCCAGGATGTACTGTCCATGCACCGCCGTTATCTGCGGAAAAATCAAATGCAGAATGTCCCCGCCGCCGATAAATTGGTAGCTCGTAATCGCGGTATACGTAAACAGCACCGCAATCACACCCAGCACCCGCGCTGTCTGGTTATAGCGCGACTCCAGCAGGTCCGGAATCGTGAACTGCGCAAACTTCCGCGCCCTCGGCGCAATAAAGTAAATCAGTAGCAGCCCTGCCCATCCACCCGCACCCTGCCATAGCGCATAAAAGCCATGCTTGTATGCATTCTCTGCTCCACCCAGCAGCGAACCCGATCCGATCCAGCTCGAAAGCAGCGTAAACACCAGCACAAACGCCGGCAGCGACCGCCCCGCAACCAGGTAATCCGCCTTGGTCTTCACACTGCCCAACCGCGCAAGCGACACACCAAGCAGCGTCACAACAATAATGCCAAGAACAATTGCGTATAGGATCATGCGTGCGCCAATTCTATCGGAGAGGGGGCCTCTCCCCGGCTCTACCGCGTAAACTTATCGAACGAACTATCTGCCTCAGGAGCCCACTGCATGTCGTTGTTTCGCCTCATCCCCATGGCCGCCCTCTGCGCCGCCACCCTCGCTGCCAGCGCTCAATCCGCACCCATCACGCTCTCCGTCGACCTCACCGACGCACCCCGCAAAATCCTCCACGCGACGGAAACCATCGCGGTACAGCCCGGCCCCCTGACCCTCGTCTATCCCGAGTGGATCCCCGGCGAGCACATGCCCTCAGGCCCCATCATCAACCAGGCCGGCTTCCTCATCACCACGCCAGCCGGCCAGCCTATCAAGTGGGAGCGCGACCTCGTCGACATGTACAGCTACCACGTCACCGTGCCCGAGGGCGTCACTCAACTCAACATCAAGATGGACTTCCTCGCGACCGGCGGCGCCAACTTCACCGAAGGCGGCTCCACCAGCGCCAACCTCGCGCTCCTCAGCTGGAACACCCTCCTCGTCTATCCTCTCAACACCGACATTGAGCACACCAAGGCCTCGGACGTCATGATCACCCCCAGCATCACGCTCCCCGAAGGCTGGCACTTCGGCACCCCTCTCCAGCCCACCGACGGCGCCACCGAGGCCTCGGTCCACGCCTCCTTCCAGACTGTCTCCCTCGAGCAGCTCATTGACTCACCCGTCCTCGCCGGCCGCTGGTTTCGCGAGATCGTCCTCGCCCCCGAAGTCTCTCCCAAGCACTACCTCGACCTCGCCGGCGACGGCCCTGAAGACCTCGCCCTCAACCAAACCCACATCGACCAATTCTCCAAACTCGTTCGCGAAACCGGCGCGCTCTACCAGTCCCGCCACTACGGCTCCTACCACTTCCTCGTCACGCTCTCTGACCAGGTGGCCCACTTCGGCCTCGAGCACCACCAGTCCTCCGACGACCGCGTCCCCGAAAAGACCTTCATCGACGAAGGCTCCTTTGCCGAAGAAGGCGACCTCCTCCCCCACGAGTTCACCCACTCCTGGAACGGCAAATACCGCCGCCCCGCCGGCCTCGCCACGCCCAACTACCAAGAGCCCATGAAGGGCAATCTCCTCTGGGTCTACGAAGGCCTCACCGACTATCTCGGCGGCGTCCTCGCCGTGCGCTCCGGCATCTGGAGTGTGGACACCTTCCGCGATCGCCTCGCCACCATCGCTGCCGAATTTAACGACGCCCGCCCCGGCCGCACCTGGCGCGATCTTCAGGACACAGCCACCGCCGCGCAAATCCTCTACAACGCCAGCGGCCCCTATGACAACTGGCGTCGCGATACCGACTACTACGCCGAAGGCGACCTCCTCTGGCTCGAAATCGACGAGACCATCCGCGAAAAATCCCAGGGCAAGAAAACACTCAACAACTTCGTCGCCGCCTTCGAGGGCTTCGGCGGCAACACCCCGCCGCGCGTCGTTCCCTACACTTTTGAGGACATCGTCGCCGGCCTCAACACCGTCGTCCCCTACGACTGGGCCACCTTCCTCCGCACCCGCCTCGACTCCAATGACCTCCACGCCCCCGAGATCGCCGGCATCAACACCCTTTCCGGCTACCACCTCACCTTCACCGACAAGCCCAACTACTGGTCAACTCTCAACGAAGGCGACGGCATCAGCGCCACCTACTCGCTCGGCCTCACCGCTGGCTCCACGGGTACGCTCGGCGACGTCATCATGAACGGTGTCGCCTACAAAGCAGGCCTCGCCCCCGGCTTCCAGATCATCGCCGTGAACGGCCGCGCCTTCACCCCAGGCCTCCTTCGCGCAGCCATCGATTCAGCCAAGGGCAGCGGTCCCGCGATCAATCTCATCGTGGAGAACACCGGCTACTTCAAGACCATCACCCTCGACTACCACGGCGGCGAGCGCTATCCCCAACTCGAGCGCGTAGAGAATAGCCCCGATCGCCTCGACACCATCCTCGACCCCCTAACGAAGTAACGCGCCAACAATCCGGGTGCCCCAGGTCCGGGGTGGGGGTCCGGACCTGCGGACCTGGGTTCTCGGAACTATGGCGACGGCAATGGTTCCCCTGTAGCAATCTTCGGCTCGGCATCCACGTGCTGCGGAATCGCCCCGCTATCCTTCAGCTTCTTCTCCGCCACTGCCGCCTGAATCTCGCTGTTCACCTCTGCGCCCAGCATCAGCATCAGCCCCGTAATGTAAAACCACGTCAGCAGAATAATCACTCCGCCCAGCGACCCATACGTCAGCGAAAAGCTGTCAAAGAAGTGTAGATACACCCGCAGCCCCAGCGAACAAATCACCCACCCCACCAGCCCAATCACTGCTCCTGGCGTCATCCAATGCCACCGCTTCACCTTCAGATCCGGAGCAAAGTAATAGATCGTGCTGAACTGCAGCATCAACAGCGCGCTCGCCCCCGACCACTGCACAATATGAATCACCAGCGCCGTACTGAACGCCAGCCCGTGATGCCAGATCTTCAGGTACATCAGTTTCGCGATCAAGTCGCCGCCCAGCAGCACCCCCAGGTTCGCCGTCACCATTAATGACAGCAGTAGCGTCACCAAAATCGCCTGCCCCCGCGCCTTCCAGTACGGTCTCGACTCCCGCACCTTGTACACCGTGTTCATCCCGTCCTGGATCGCCGCAAACCCAACGGACGCCGACCAGATCGCTGCTACTAATCCAATGGTGATCTTCCCCTTGGTTGCGTGTTCCGCCGTCTGATTAAACGTCTCGATCACCATCGAGTAAGCCCCGCCCGGCACCACCAGCGCCAGGTAGTGCAGCAGCTTGTCGAGAATATGCGACGCCTGCTGCGCCGCCAATCCTAGAATTGCGCTCGCCGAAACCAGCGTCGGAAACAGCGCGAACAGAAAGTAATAGCCCATCTCTGCCGCGCGCGAAAGCAGGTCGTCGCCCAGGACCGCCCGAAACGTCCGCCTCCACACCAGCTCCGCGCTCGCCCCCTGGAAGTCCCACAAGTCATGCAACGGCGATCGCGACACCAGGTCCCATATCTGCTGAGCCAGTGGGTCAATCGCGGTTAACCTGTGGTCGCTCGCACGCACGCCGCACTCCTCTTCGCTCTCTCAGATGCAGTCCATGCCTCAGCCGTCACCGCGCCCCGGCCCGCCTTCAGCCAATCAAACTCTCCGCCCGCCACTCCTCATCTGGTAAGCCATCGATTCCAGCGCCCGCTCCGGATTCCCCTCCGGCACCCCCACTCCCATCTTCGCCGTCATCTGTCCCACCATCTGGTACGCCACCGTCGACCGCGTTGGCAGCGGTAAATCCAGCATCCTCGAAAAGAAAGTCTCGATCACCACCAAATCCTGCCCACTCAACTTCGCCACTGCATCGGCAGGGAACATCGCCGTCACGGCCTGCCCCCACGGCAGCACGGTCTCGCGCCCCACGCCCTGTTCCTGAAACCCCACCGGCACCACCAGCGTCGTACTAGTCTGATAAAGCAGCGACGGCTCATCCAGCCGCTCATGCACCACAATCGTTCCCGCCGCCAAATCCCCCAGCCGCTGATTCCGCTTGTTACACAGCATCGTAATGACGCCCACCAGGTACAAGCCCGGCAGGTAGTCCACCACCCGCAACAAGTTCCTCGCCATCGCCTCAAACAGCGCAATCTGCCGCCCCGAGTCCTTGATCACCCGCACCTTCATCGCCCGCTTACCCGGCGTCTGCCCATGCCAGTAAGCCTCAAACAACGTAAAGTAACCCCACACCACTGCGAAGTTGATGAGTACGAAGAACGCGATGAACCATTTGCCCAGCGCGTCCAGCTTCTGTGCGTTACCGGCGCCGCTAAGAAACATCGCCAGCAGTATGCCCTCAATCAAATAGAACGCGAAGACGATCAGCGAATCCAGCAGCGCCGCAACAAACCGGCTGCCAATCCCCGCTACACTGTACTCCAGCCCCACCTGCTCCGGCGTGTCGATAGTATGCGTCTCAGCCCGCCCCACAGCCGCATCATCACCGAAGTTACGCTGCTCAAAACTCGACATGCTCACGCACCTCTGACGTTACCCACTACTCACTACTAACTACCCACTAGCCTCTATGCTCACTAACCTCTGGATCGATACTCGCAAGAATAACTGGAACCGCCTCGACGCGCTCGTCCATCAAGTCGAATCCAGCGGCGTCAAGTCTCTCCCGCCCGCCGACCTCCGCGAACTCGGCCTCCTCTACCGTCAGGCCGCCGCCGACCTCTCCGCCGTCCGCGCCGACCATTCCTCCCAGGCCCTCGCCCAATACCTCAACCGCCTCGTCGCCCGAGCCCACAACTACGTCTACTCCGGTCGCCGCATCTCCATCGCCAGCCTCTGGCAATTCTTCGCCCACGGCTACCCCCGCCTCCTTCGCCGCCTCTCCGGCTATCTCCTCGCCGCCACCCTCATCAGCGTCGCCGCCGGCCTCCTCGGCGCACTCATCGTCATGCTCCGTCCAGACTTCGGCATCATGTTCCTCGGCGCCGACAAGGTCGCCAACCTCGACCACCACAAGATGTGGACCGACAGCGTCCTCAGCGTGAAACCGCAAGCAGCTTCCGGCATCATGACCAACAACATCACGGTCTGCTTCCTCACCTTCGCCGGCGGCATCACCGCAGGCCTCTTCACTCTCTACGCCCTCTTCAACAACGGCCTCATGCTCGGCGCCATCGCCGTCACCTGTCGCCAGCACCACATGGCCCTCAGCCTCTGGAGCTTCGTAGCCGCCCACGGCGCCCTGGAAATCCCCAGCATCATGATCTCCGGAGCCGCCGGCCTCCGCCTCGCCGCCGGCATCCTCTTCCCCGGAATGCTCAACCGCCGCGCCGCCCTCGCCCTCGCCGGCCTCGAAGCCGTCCAGCTAGTCTCTGCCACCATCCCCCTCCTCATCGTCGCCGGAACCCTCGAAGCCTTCCTCTCCCCAACCCACGCCCCCATCGCCCTGAAGTTCGCCGTAGGCGCCGTCCTCCTAACCGCCCTAACCCTCTGGCTAACCGAAGGCGGCCGAAAGCCAAAAGAGCACCCGCTGCTCGCCAAGGAGGTTGCAAAATGAAGCTGACATCGCGCAGTCTGCTCCTCGTACTTCTATTTACGTGGTGCTCCGTTCACGCTCAGAGCAACGCCGACAGGGCTGCAGTCCAGCAAATTCCGCAGGCCTTTGCCGCGGCCTGGGCCACGCACGATGGGCATCAACTCGCCAAACTCATGTCCGAGGATGTCGACTTCGTGAACGTCGGTGCCGACTGGCTGCACGGCAGGGCAGACTTCGAGCTTTATCACTCACGCTTACTCTCTGGCCGCTTCCATACCTCGACAGTCACGCCCCTTAAGACCGTCGTGCGCTTCCTTCGGCCTGACTTGGCGGTGCTCCATTGGAGCTGGAGCGTCCAGGCCGATCGTAACGAAGACGGCACACCACGCAAGCCGCGCTTCGGCATGTTCACGATGCTCGCCGAAAAGAAAAATGGAGAGTGGCTGGTGATCGAGGCGCAAAACACGAACTGGATGGCCGGTCCGAATCCGGAGTTGAAAGGGATCAGCCCCCCTATCGTATTCCCGGAAGCGGCGAATACACCCTAAGAATCGTCGCTACAGCAGCCCCTCAGCCTTTACCTCAAGATACTTACTCACCGCCCGCATACCCACCTCAGCCGCCGTAGTCTCCACAATCAGAACCCCCTGCCGCTCCAACTGCGCAATCGTCTCTCGCCGCCGCTCCAGCATCTCCTGCGCCGCCGCCGTCTGAAACATCTCATCTTTCGTCTTAGGCTCACGAGCGGCCAACTCCTCCAGCTCTGGATGCTTCAACAGCACCAGCACAACAAGGTGTCGCCGCACGAGCTCACTAGCCGCAACCACCAGCTCCGGTTTCCCCACGCTATCCACCAACTCCGTAATCCAGACAATCAACCCCCGCCGCCGCTGCGCCGTCTTCAGTCGAGCCACCGCATTCAAATGATCCGCCTCCGCCGCCTCCGACCGCGTCTGGCTCAGCAGATCAATCAGCAACCGCACATGCGCCGAGCCATTCCCCGGAGGCAACAACTGCTGCACCTCCCGCCCATACGCCATCATCGCGAACTTATCGCCCGACCCCTGGATCACCTGCGCCAGCATCGTCGCCGCGGTCGCCGCCTGGTCCAACTGCGTCACCGTCAGCACATGCGCCGCCTCGCGCTCGGCACTCGTCTCATTCAATTTCTCGACGCCACCACGCCGCAACTCAAACGCAGTCCGCGACAGCCGACCCGCATCCAGCAGCATCCAAACCTGCTGCGACCGCTCCACCGTAAACTGCCGCGTCACCAGCCTCCCGCGCCGAGCCGTAGCCGTCCAAGAGATCTTCCGCAGCTCATCCCCCGGCTGATAATCCCGCAGACTCTCAAACTCCCTCCCCACCCCGCGCAACTGCAACTTGCGTTTCTCCAACTCAATCTGCCGCGCCCGCAGCAAATAAAATTGCGTACTCTCCCGACTATCCTCATGCGCCGGAAACACCCTCACCCTTTGCCGCCGTTCCACCCCAGATCCGTCGACTCCCGCCACAACTCCGGGTCTTTGTATCCCCATCAAACCGGGTGCCCCAGATCCGGATTCTCGGACCTGGGTTTCCACCGCCGCTCCCCGATCCACCTCCACCACCGGCTCCGCAGCCGCCCACCGCTCCACCAGCCGCAACGCCCCGCGATACCGCAAATAAACCCGCCCCAACCCAAAATCTCCACGCTCCCGCGGATAAATCGTCGACACACTCACCGCATCCTCACGCGGAAAAGCCTCCACCCGCTGCACGACCGGCATCGCCACCAGCGCAGTATGCAGATCATCGACGATCCGCACATCCACAACAGCATCCGCATCCACCCGCACCGACAACTCCACCCGCGTAGCCAACCCCAACTGCGGCGAATCCAAAAACGTCCGCGTCACCAAAAGCTTTTCAGGGCGGGGAAGCCGCACCGCATCCACCACCACCAGCAGCGCCACCAACCCATCCCACTCAAGCATGAAAAAAATCTGCCGAGCATGAAAGAATGCAGGCACCGCCATCACCAACCCCGCCGCAAACAAACCCAACGCCAGCGGCGTAAGCCCAAACCCCACCACCCGCCCAGCCTTCCCGAACGGCTTAGCCCTCGCACTAGCGGATTGTGGAATCAATGTCTGCATAAATACAACGAACAGAAAGTAGGAGATAGTTATCTTCCGACCCCTTCCTATTTCCTATTTCCTACTTCCTGCTTTATTTCGGCACCTGCGTAGCCGCCAGCACATCCCGCACCACGCGATCAGTATCCAACCCTTCCAACTCCGCCTCAGGCCTCAGCACCAACCGATGCCGCAGCACGGGCAGTGCCGCTTCCTTCACATCAT
>Ga0302315_10005837_pt1 | contig 10415 bp, 6 predicted proteins | sample III_Palsa_N3_1_FD_200532 | JGI IMG/M metagenome (GOLD analysis project Ga0302315, IMG submission 200532) | Peat permafrost microbial communities from Stordalen Mire near Abisko, Sweden - III_Palsa_N3_1 | ecosystem: Environmental > Terrestrial > Soil > Palsa > Peat permafrost | place: Sweden... | reverse complement strand
GCAAGGGTCTTCTCGTCGAATATCTCTGGTATCGGAGTTGGTTCGGCTGCCTGCTCCATGTCACTCATACCTTCCGCCCCTGACAACTTCACAACATCCCTGGAGGCTAAACGCCCATGATCGCTTTCACGCGTCCACTTTTAATTGCTTTTACAAGTCGTTCGTGATCACGCTCGGTCTGGTTCCCATACTCCTCCGCCCAGAGAGCAAGCGCATCATCCAGTACTGGACTTCCCCCGCAGTAGCCGGCGATGGCAGCGGCATCGCCGCTCCGAGCGTGGGCTCGGGCCAATAGAGCTCCGCAAGCCCGGGAATAAACCCCGAATGACTTCCCGATGAGCTCCGTGGTCTCAATCGAAACTTTCATGTTCTTCATCTGCCGCACGAGGTAGGGTCTGCCATCGATCACGGTATGGCCCAGCATGACATCACTGGACGCCTGTAGCGCAGTTTGTCCTGTCACAACCCGCTTGCCATTGTCCTCGTATTCCTTGGACCCCCATGGAACATAAGGAGCATAGACCGGTGCAACCGCTTCTTTTACTTGTAGAAAAAGCGGGTCAGCATCGCTATTTCCAAAGAGCAAAGCAAGATAGGCACGTGTCCCCACACTCCCGATACCAACAACGCGATGAGCTACATCAACCACATGATATTGACCCAGCATGTAGGCTCGTTCGGCACGCAGCGATTTGGAATAAAGATTCAGTCCATCTATGACCTTCTCGCGGATTACGTCGTTTACCCGAGCAAGAATTGGAGGCGTTTCGCGGAATCGCCAGCTCCCATTCACCTCACGTCGAGCTAGTTTCGTAAGCAAAGTGGCATTGGTCTGCGTAAGCGCCTTCGCCGCTGTTCTACGAAATAGAGCGGCGGATTTCGGATCTACTTCAAACCCAGCCTGTGCATGAGTAGGATACGCATGCAAATACCAGGTCTCCAACACTCCCATGCTTTCCAGGCGTTGAATATTCCATCGATAACCGCCTACACATTGACGTACCGCCTCCGCTCGGTCCTTTACGCTCAGACCGTTCAAGCGACCAGCGACATTGACACTCGCGACGAGGCGCTTGAGATCCCACTCCCAGGGCCCAATGGCAGCTTCATCAAAATCATTGAGATCAAAGATGACATCACGCTGGGGTGTTCCGTACATACCGAAATTATTCAGATGGGCATCCCCATCGATAATGACTCTAATGCCGCAAGACGGTGTCTTCGATAAGTCCCAGGCCATCACACACGCGGAACCACGCAGAAAAGCGAAGGGCGAAGCTGCCATGCGCCCCATGCGCAAAGGAATAAACTCCTCTTGCCGGCCGCGATTACTTAAATCAAGCAAGTCCAAAGGGTCAGGACGCTTCAATGCTGAAAAGTCTTTGTGGCTATGGCTCTCACGAGGAGTTTTCGTGCGTAGCGCCTTCCCTATCTCATACCGCTCCTGCCACGGCACTCGCGCATAACGGACATCTACCTTATGGCCACCTCCTGGCATGCGCAGCTTATCAAGACTAGCGTCTGAGTCATCTTGAGACGGAGAAAAAGATCGCTTGGGAAGCGATGTACTTGAAACCATTTTCTTTGCTTTTGCCATTGATTTGTCCCTCTAATAGCCCTGAATAATTTCAGAAAACCGCACATTTTCTTCAAGTCAACAACGATATGAAATATCGGGGACCGACTAAAACAAAGAAATTTGCGGAAACTGTCAGTTGACCCACCTGCCTTCTTGTCCGGAAGTATAGCTCGCATCGAGTTATGCCTTACCTGTCAAAAACGACAGTTCCCATCGAACTGCCTATCGAGAGATATTGGCTGAGACTCTTCAAAAATCTTGAAGGGCAGCATGTTTGCACCGATCTCCCAATTCAAAGCCGTCTAGACCGTCGAACCGAATGTCCACGATGATGCAATCTACTCACACATGATTGTTGCGGCGGTTGGGGATTCACTCTTGACAACGTCATCCTGTGTGGTTGGCCGTGCTTTCACCCTACGTACTCGCGAGGCAGAAATTATGAAACTATACAGAAAATTTGAAATCTACTCGGGGAACCAACCTTCGGCCACGGATCAATCGGAGCAGAGGACGACGTGGTTTTCAGCTAAGAATATGATGGGGCTTGCACTGCCGATTGTGATCGCAGGGCTGCTGACCGTTGCCTCTCCGCAACGTCATGTTCTTGCAAAATCCAGCCAGGGTGCTGAGGTAAAGGACACCGTTGATCCAGATGCCATAAAGGCACTCAATGGCATGGGCACCTATCTGCGAACGCTAAAGTCTTTTGAGGTCAAGGCGGATGTGACCAACGACGATGTTCTCGATGATGGCGAGATCGTACAGTACACGAGCAAGGTTGACCTGCTTGCTGCCAAGCCCAACAAGCTGCGTGTCGAAGTAACCAGTGATGAAAAACATAGGCTCTTTTTCTATGATGGGAAGAACTTTACCGTCTGGGGTAAGCTGGTCAACTACTACGCCACCGTTCCGGCTCCGCCAACTATCGAAAAACTCATTGAACAGGCCGATGACAAGTTTGGCATTGAACTTCCGCTGGTCGACCTCTTCAAATGGGGGACCAATGCGGACGATGCTAAGAGAATCAAATCGGCAATTGATATTGGCCCAAGCACAGTGGATGGCGTCACCTGTGAGCAATATGCTTTCCGTCAAGAAGGTGTCGATTGGCAGATATGGATTCAACTTGGACAATTTCCTTTGCCGCGCAAGTTCGTTATCAGGAGCCTCATCGACGAAGCCCGGCCACAACATAGCGACACGTTAACGTGGAATCTGGCGCCGTCCTTCGACGACAATGCCTTTGTCTTCGATCCGCCACCGGACGCCAAGCGCATCGTTCTCGCAGAAGAGAATGACAAAACCACCGGAAAAGAAAAGTGAGGGGAGACCTATGAAGCGGTCAATTCAGGTATTCACAATACTCGCCATCCTGGCATCGGCAACAACGTTATCTGCCCAGCGAGGTGGCCGTGTCGGCGGTGGTGGTCATGCCACCCGTGGTAGCGCACCATCCAGCGTGAACCGAAATTTTAACAACAACACGAATGTGAACCGCAATACAAATGTCAACGTCAACCGCAATGTGAACGTGGATGTTCATAACGACTACCACGGTGGCGGAGGTTACTATGGCGGAGGCTGCTGCTATCACCCCGTAGCCGTCGCTGCAGCGGTCACGGCTACCGCGGTCGTAACGGCGGCTGTTGTGGGCTCCATTGTGCATAGTGTACCGCCCTCCTGCACATCGGTCATCGTGAATGGGTTGGCCTATCAACAATGCGGTAGTACGTGGTATCAGCCGCAGTTTTCAGGAGGGTCGCAAACCTATATCGTCGTCAACGCACCAAGGTGACGATGCTCGGGTAGCGCCGCTGTCCCTGGAATAAACAGTTTCCAGGGATAGCAGTTCCTGCAAGTTTTAGATGTGAACCAAGACAGCTATCTTTCTCAAAACTGATAAGGTAGCAACCACTATTTCGTAACTACAACACTAGCTTCCTCAGCACTAAGCCCTTGGCTAAGACGGATCCCACGCCGCTCGATATTAGCCTCAGCGATACCCTTCTCTTCAAACGCTCCATTAGCCTGAATAACCCTCGCGATACATCCCGTCCATCCTGTCTGATGGCTCGCTCCGACTCCGGCGCCAGTATCTCCATGAAAATACTCGAAGAACAGCACATTGTCCCTCCAGTGCGGATCTGTCTGGAACTTCTCCGCACCTCCATAAACCGGTCGTCTACCCGAACTATCCTTGACGAACGTTCCGATAAGCCGTTCCCCTAACTCTTTACCCACCTGAAACAGCGTCATCAAATTCCCTGACCCCGTAGGGCATTCAATCTTGAACGTGTCGCCGTAGTAAGCACCCAGGCGCATCAACGACGTGTAGAGCAGGAAGTTCACTGGCATCCAAACCGGTCCTCTCCAATTCGAGTTCCCACCAAACATCCCACTATCTGAGTCTCCCGGCAGATACGAAACCTGCGACCGCTGCCCCGCCATCTCGAATTCAAACGGATGATCCCGGTGATCGAACGACAGCGCACGTATCCCATGTGGCCCAAAGAACTCCTTCTCGTCTAGCATCCGCGTCAGTATTCGCCGCAGTCTGTCTTCGCTCACCGTCGACAACATACGCCGTCCCGCAACCCCTTGCGTCGCCGGCATATGTAGATTCTCCGCCAGCTCCGGATGCCGTGTCATGAAATCTTTCGCATGCTTCCGGAACGTCGGCAGCTTCTCCATCAAGTCGTCCTCGAAGATCGACACTGCCATCAGAGGCAGCAGCCCCACCATCGACTTCACCTTCATCCGAAACGCCGTGCCATCCGGCATCCGCAGCACATCGTAGAAGAAGCCATCCTCCTCATCCCACATCGTGTCCTGCGCCGCTCCCATCCGGTCCATCGCGCCGGCAATCCACATCGTATGCTCGAAAAACTTGATCACAAACTCTTCATAGATCGGATAGTGCAACGCTAACTCAACAGCGATTCGCAGCATCTGCTGGCTGAAGAACACCATCCACGCCGTTCCATCAGCCTGTTCCAGATGTCCTCCACCCGGTATAGGAGCGCTCCGGTCGAACACTCCAATATTGTCCAGCCCAAGAAACCCACCCTCAAACAAGTTATTCCCGGCGCGGTCCTTCCGATTCAGCCACCACGTAAAGTTCACCAGCAGCTTCGAGAACGCATACGTCAGAAACTCCAGGTCGCCCTTTCCACCGTTCCGCTCCTTGTCGCTCATATAGATCTGCATCGTGGCATACGCATGCACTGGAGGATTCGTATCGCCAAAGTTCCACTCATACGCCGGCATCTGTCCGTTCGGATGCATGTAGTCGTTACGTAATATCAGTTGCAACTGCTCCTTCGCAAAATCCGCATCGATCGACTGGAACGCCAGCATATGGAACGCCAGGTCCCACGCGGCGTACCACGGATACTCCCACTTATCCGGCATCGAGATAATGTCGTTGTTGTACATGTGGAACCACTCGCCGTTCCGCACCTTCTCTCGAATCTCCGGCGCACACGATGGCCCCACGTCGTGCTCTCTCAGCCACACATTCACGTCGTAGTAGAAGTACTGCTTGCTCCACAGCATCCCCGCCAGCGCCTGCCGCAGCACCATCGCACGATCCGGATCCGCCTTCACCGCCGCCGGTGTAATCCCGTCATAAAACTCATCCGCCTCTTTCAACCTCTCTGTAAACACATCATCGAAAGCTTCAAACGGCCGCGCTTCCTTCTCTGCAATGGCTCGCGCCAGCCGCAGCCTCACAACCTTCGTCTCGCCGACCCCCACCTTCAACACATAGTGCGGCGCCGCCTTCGTTCCCTCCAGCTCCGGATTCACCGCCTCCTTCTTGCCGTGGATCACGAAGTTATGAAACCCATCCTTCACATACGGCGAAGCATTCTTTGTCCCAAACAGCTTTTCGTTATTACTCTCATTCTCCGTAAACAAGAGTTCAACATCGCCTTCGCAGTACAGGCTATAGTCCGCCAGCGACTCCTGAAAGATCGGGTCCGTATGGTGCGCGGAGATAGTGCTAAATCCCTCTCTCTTCGTGCCCTTCAACACCGGCTTGCTCCCCGCATCCGACCACATCCACGTATTGCGAAACCACACCGTCGGCAGCAGATGCAGCGTCGCCGCCTCCGGCCCCCGGTTCGTCACACTGATCTTGATCCCCAGGTCCTCAGCGCCGCCCTTGGCATACTCCACCTGCACATCGAAGTACCTATCCTCGTCGAAGATCCCCGTGTCCAGCAGCTCATACTCAGGCGCCCCACGGCCCCGCTCCCTGTTCGTGCGAATTAGATCGTCGTACGGGTAAGCAGCCTGCGGATACTTATACAAATACTTCATGTAGGAGTGCGTCGGCGTACTGTCCAGGTAGAAGTAGTACTCCTTCACATCCTCGCCATGATTGCCTTCACTGTTGGTCAACCCAAACAACCGCTCTTTCAGAATCGGATCTTGCCCATTCCACATCGCCAGCGCAAAGCACAGCACCTGGTGATCGTCAGAGATCCCCGCCAGCCCATCCTCGCCCCATCGATAAGCCCGCGACCGCGCCTGATCGTGCGTGAAATAATCCCACGCGTCTCCATTCGCGCTATAGTCCTCTCGCACCGTCCCCCACTGCCGCTCACTCAGATACGGCCCCCACTTCTTCCAGGCAATAACCTTGTCGTGTGATTCCTTAAGTCTCTGCTGCTCCGCTGCCTGCGCCATTAATCCCTCCAGGGCTCTCGCCCACCAGGAAGCACACTCGACGAACAATTGAACACTAGTCCACGATCGTTAACACGAAGTTACGCTTCGGCCACGAACTCGCCCCCGAGGGGAACTATCCCCATCGAGAGGTATCGAAACGATCAGCTTGTCGCTAACTATACGGATACGGAATTCGATCAGGGACTAGTAGAAAGCACAGGTGTCCTTCACACCGGTAGAAGGTAGACCTATCGACTCAGGCTGGCGAGAAAGCCCGCTACTCCGCCGCCAGGGGACTCGCAACCACCGGCAGCTTCGGCGATTCATTCGTCACATGCTCCACCGTCATATCCTCAAACAACATATCCGGCACCACATACGTAATCAGGTCGGCCGAAGCGAACAGCCCCGCACTCAGCACCGACCCCGTCCCACGGTCCGTAAACACCGTCCGTTCCTTCGAAACCGCCAGCACATCCTTGAATGACCCCGCCGTAACCTCCGCCACCCGAGCATCCCGCAGCGCCTCTTCATGCCCATCCGGATACACGCGCGCCGCATCCAACGCCGCATTCCCCGCCATCCTCCGCACAATAATGCCGTACTCCAGCCCCCGCGCCTTCACCAGCTCTACCAACTGCGCCTTCAGCTCCTCTTCACTCGAACTCTTCGTAGTGCTCACAAACAGATTGCCCGGCAGCACACCCCGCTCCCGCATATTTCCCGTGCTCACCAGCATCCCCCGAGCCGGCGTCCGCGAAGTCAGCAGCGTCTTCAGAATCCCGTCCTTCACCAACACCGTCTCCTGCGCCGGCGTACCCTCTTCATCGAATTTATAACTCCCAAACAGCTTGTGCCCGTCGGCCTCCGTAAGCTGCGGATTATCCACCACCGTCAAAAACTCCGGCAACACCCGGCTTCCAACTTTATTGATCAAACTCGCCGTCGGCCCTGCAAGCAGCGCCATCAATCCCGTACTAGCTCCGCCGCCCGACCGATGCGCCGACAGCAACTCCGCAAAATCCCTGGCAAACAGCTCCGCCGAAGCCTGCCCCTCCAGCAGCACAGGCCCGTTATACCGCTTCGTCACGTGTCCCTTCCGTCGTTCCGTCAAGCGATCCGCAACCGCCTGCGACTCCTTCACCAGCGTCGCCTGGTCCGGAACCTCACTCATCGACCGCCCATACTCCGACACCGAATCGCTGAAGATCTCTCCCGTCGCACCCTGCACCGAAGCCTGCGCATGGAAGTACACATCCGGCACCTGCCGCGTGTATGTGGTCCCTTCGCTATTGAGAAACCGTTCCGTCGAGTTCACCACCTCCACCTCAGCGCTTCCGTGCTCCGCCATACGCAGCGTCCGAAACTCTGCCGAAGCAGCCCGTGCCGTCTGTTCCAGCGTAGCCATCTTCACCTGCACCGCGGGCAGCGTCTCCGTCTCCTGCCGCGCCGTCTCCTTGCTGAACGAAGGCACACTCTCCGTATCGTGATTCTTGTTCGCAAGCGCGGCCTTCTTCGCCGAAAGGTCCTCTACCGCCCGCTTATATGCGCTATCGGTAGCCATCCATATCTTCCGTCGCAGCTCGTCGTAGTTGTCATCCACCGGCAATATCACGGAACTGCTCATCAACGACCCCAGCATCTCCATCATCCCCATGCCACTCGACGGAGCATTGCTGTTATCAAAATCATAGCTACCCACGCGCACCGTTACGCTCAACACGCGCGTTCGCGTCTCCGCGCTGGAAGTCAACGCCCCAAAGCTAGCCTGCGCCTCCATCCGGTTCGAGTCCACAATCTTGTACGCAACGTAGTACGGCTTCTCCTGCCCCGCAAGCTGCAGGTCCTTCATCGACCGCTTCATCTCGTCGCGCATCGCGCGGCTCTCCACATCATCCTGCGCCCACAAACTCGGAGCCACACAAGCAACCAACATCGCAGTCAGAATAAGTTTCTTCATTTCGCACCCACCTTCGCCGTCTCTAACGGCGCCGGAAGTATCGGCGCCCTGTCCTGCGACTTCGCCTTCTTCTGCACCTCAATCTGCGATATCAAAATCGCCGGCCCACTCGCCGACACCGGAACCTGCCCCGACTCCGCGCCGCAGATCCCGTTGAACACAGCCTTCTCGTCATCCGCCGCCAGTATCTTGCTGAACACCGTCAACGGCGTCCCCACCAAATCCACTCCCCGCACCAGCTCTTCCCTGCCATCCGGATACACCCGATAAACCATTACCGGAATCACATTGAACGCATTCGGTATCGTCCTTCCGGTCAGCGTAAACCCGCCCTGGATGTCGTCGAAGAACAACCCAAACGGCTTGCCCTGCTCCTTGATCTGCTCCAGCAACAGCTTCTTCAACTGCTCCCTTGTCATCGGCTTCGAGTTCACAATCACCAGATTTGACTGCCGCGCCACCGGCGCAAACCCAGCCTGCGCCCGTCCATGCCCATTCGAGTTCGGAAAGCCATCAATCGGCGACCGCCCCATCAAAAAGCTCTCCAGCACACCATCCTTCACCGCAACCACGGGCCGCGCCTTCACACCCTCATCGTCAAACGCGTAGGACCCCACAAGGTCCACACCGCCATACCGCTTCAACGTCGGATCGAAGTCCACCGAAAGAAAGCTCGGCAACACCGGCTGCCCCACCATCTTCTTAAACGTCTGCCCCTCAGACTCATTCTTCTGCCGATGCCCTTCAATCCGGTGCCCAAACACCTCATGGAAGAACACCGCCGTCGCGCGTCCCGAAAGTATCGCCGGCCCCGTATAAGGATCGACAATCGGCGCCTCCCGCAGCGCCTTCAAATCCGCAATCATCTTATCGACAGCCTTCAGCACCGCCGCATCGTTCGGCAACTCCGCCGGCGTCAACGCCGCATAAGACTCATACCGCGGCAGCTCCATCCCATCCGCCGCCTTCGAAGTCGCCTCGATAAACAGCCGGTAGTACGTCGTCGAAGTCTGAATCTTCGACCCATCGCTCGCAACAAACCACCGCACCTCCTGGTCTGCCATAAACGTCGCCGTAGCATTATAGAGATCGCCATACCGATGGAACGGCGCCGTATATTTGCGAGTCTTGTCCTCCCAAACCTTGCGGTCCACCTGCATCGCCGGAATCGCCTCCACCGCCTGCTCCGGCGTCTCATGCGAAAAGTCATCCGACTTATCTTCCTGCTCGACCTTCACCTCATTGTTGGTCTTCACTGCCGCCAGTTGCGTCAGCGCCTTCTTATAGCGGCTATCCGTGTCACTCCACAGAGCCGCCCGCATCGCCAGCGAATCATCATCCACCGGCAGCACCACACTGGAAACATTCCCCGCCAGCGCCGCACCTCTACCTCTCACCTGGTGCGTATTATCCAGCGCATAATCCCCCACCCGCAGATCCACATGCGCCACCCGCCGGTGTGCGTCATTGCTATGCAGCAGCGCCCCAAACGTCGACGACACTGTAACCGTATTCGAGTCGATAATCTCGTAGCTAAGGTAGTACGGCGCAACCGGCTGCTTCTTCAACTCATCAAAATTGCGGTCCAGCTCCGTCTTCGCCGCCGTCAGTACCGGCGAAACCACCGTCGCCTGAGCCGCCAAAACCGCCCCACCACCCAACGCGCCAACACAGACGCACCCCAACACAGAAACCAGCACAAAATTTTTCAAGCTGTCCTCGCGCCTCCATAGTAGCGCGAACGCCTACGACCCAAGCGAAAAAACGCTACCGCCGCGGCCTCTGCTTCTCCGACACGGACCGCACCACCGTATACCCCTTCTCCTTCGGCAGCGGCACCTCTCCGTGCTCAATCGCCGCCTGAATCACCGCCTCCACCGCAGGCCCCTTCAACGTCTTGGCCCCATTCACCAACCGCACAAACCGGTTCTGGCTTCCGCTCCCCTGCAGAATCCCCTCCGGGTCCGGCAGATCCGCCCCATAATAAAAGCTCAACCCCACACCATTCTTGTCCGCCGCCAGCGAGCAGATGCAGTCCGACGACCTCGGCGCAGAGCAGTACCCAATCACAAAAAAATTGTAGTTGTCATACACCAACTCAATCGCCGTAGGCAGCCTCTTCCGCAACGCCGCCCTCACCTCACGAATCCTCTTCGCCATCGCCGGCTCAAACTTGTCGATGAACCCCTCGACCTGCTT
>Ga0302315_10005830_pt1 | contig 10425 bp, 3 predicted proteins | sample III_Palsa_N3_1_FD_200532 | JGI IMG/M metagenome (GOLD analysis project Ga0302315, IMG submission 200532) | Peat permafrost microbial communities from Stordalen Mire near Abisko, Sweden - III_Palsa_N3_1 | ecosystem: Environmental > Terrestrial > Soil > Palsa > Peat permafrost | place: Sweden... | reverse complement strand
GCATTGGCGCCGCACGTCAGCGTCGACCGTAATGTGTCATTCTCGTCACCGCATTTCGAGCTGAAAATCAGCCAAGCCAGCTTTTACCAGGACCCGGTGCAATTCACTTTGCGCAAAGCGGTTTTCGAAGTGTCGTTCTCGCATCCGGTCGACCCGGTGTCATTCGAAAAGCATGTGAAATTGAATTTCGATTCGTCGGCGGAAAATCTGTTTGCCAAGCCTGCCGATGCGCAAAAACTCACCGTGACTTACGATAAATTGCGCCTCAAGGCCAGCGTATTCTCGGAACCGATGGCGATTCCACAACAGACTACCAGTGTGTCGCTGACAGTCGCCTCCGGTGTTGTCGCGCAACGCGGAGGCAACGCGATTGACGCCGACCAAACCACGGCGTTGGCGATTCCTGGTTTATATAGTTTGGACATCGCCGAGCTGAAGCAATTGATCGTTACCGGCGATACCGGCGAACCCGAGAACATTGTGCAGATTACCACCGGCATGCCGGTGCACGAGAAGGAAATGGCACGCGCTACCGCGGCCTGGTTGCTGCCGGAGAAAAGTGTCGATAAGGGCGACGAACCATGGAGCGACCCGAGCGACGTGACGGACGAAGTTCTTAAGAAATCGAAAAAAATCCCATTGGCGACGGTACCGGCTGAGCGTGAAACCACCGATTCGCATTCTTTCAAATTCGCCGCCGAGCCGGGGCGTTACTTGATGATCCGCATCGCCAAGGGTCTGAAGTCAGCCGGCGGTTACGAATTGGGCGCAACCCGCGATGAAATATTTCGCATCAAACGCTCGGCACCGGAACTGGCGATCATGAGCAAGGGTTCCCTGTTGGCGCTTTCCGGCGACAAGAAATTGCCGCTGGTAGTGCGTGACTTGCCGGGTGTGCGAGTGGAATTAGGCCGCTTACTGCCGCAACAACTACAGCATTTAGTGACGCAAACCCAGGGTGACATGACGAGCCCGGAATTCTACGGTGGAATTACGCCGGACAGTTTGACGGAACGCTTTGAAAAGAAGATACCGCTGACTCTCAAGCCGGGGAAAACGCACTACGAAACGGTGGATTTTGCCGAATACCTGAAGGCCGATGCATCGGACCGACGCGGCATTTTTCTGTTGACCGTGCAGGGCTATGACCCGAAAAACGCCCAAGCGGCGGACGCTGAAGTGCAATCGAAGCAAAATGCGAGTGACCAGGAAGAGGGTGACGGGGACAGCGAAGGGGCGGCTGCGCCTGACAGCGACGATGGCGATAAAGTCGATCCGACGACCATGAGCGAACGCCGCCTGGTGATCGTGACCGATCTCGGCATCATTGCCAAAGCGGCTGTCGATGGCTCACGTGACGTGTTCGTGCAATCGATCGCCAGCGGCCAGCCGGTGGCCGGCGCCAGCGTTGAAGTGTGGGGGCGCAACGGTGCGGTATTGGTAAGTCAAGTGACCGATGCCACCGGCACCACGCATCTGCCCAGCATGACTGGCTTTGTGCGCGAAAAGCTACCGGTCGTCTTGGTCGTGAAGAAGGGCGGTGACTTGAGTTTCCTGCCGCTTAATCGTGACCGCTCGCTGGATTTGTCGCGCTTCGACATCGGCGGCTTGCATTCGAGCGGCTTGCCGAACCAGATCCAGGCCTATATGTTTTCGGATCGCGGAATTTATCGGCCTGGCGACACCATCAATATCGGCATGATCGCCAAGTCCCAGGGCTGGGCGCAAAAACTCAATGACCTACCGGTCGAAGTCGAAGTGATCGATGCGCGCGGCTTGGTGGTGCGGCGCGACAAGCTCAAACTTGGCGCCGGTGGCATGGCGGAATATTCGCATACCACTCAGGAAAGCTCGCCCACCGGGAACATGACGTTTAACCTGAACTTGGCGCGCGACGCCGGCAGCGCGGCGCCCGGAGCGGCCGAAACGCCTCCTCTGTTGCTGGGTTCGATCAGCATCAAACTTCAGGAATTTCTACCGGACCGGATGAAGGTTTCGGCCCATTTGTCGAGCGAAACTGAAGAAGGCTGGGTGTCCCCGGCCGATTTGACAGCGAAGGTCGATGTGCAAAACCTGTTTGGCACGGCCGCGCCGAAACGCCGGGTCGATGCGCATTTGACCTTGACGCCGGCCTATCCGTCTTTCCATAGTTATCCCGACTATCAATTCTTTGACCCGCAACGGGCCAAGGAAAAGTTTGCCGATGACCTGGCCAAGAGCGAGACCGACGATAAGGGCGAGGTGGAAATTCCGCTTGGATTGCAACGCTATGCGCAAGCCACTTATCAATTGCATTTGTTGGTGAATGCCTTTGAACCGGAGGGTGGCCGCAGTGTGGCGGCGGAAGTGTCGACCCTGGTGTCGGACCGCCCTTATCTGATCGGCTATAAGGCCGATGGCGATCTCGGTTATGTCAACCGCGGCAGCGTGCGCAATGTCTCGCTTATTGCCATCGATCCGAAGGCGAAGAAGGTGGCGGTGAACGGCTTGAAACTGGTGCGCATCGAGCGGCGCGTGGTGTCGGTCTTGATGAAGCAGGCCAATGGCTTGTATAAGTACGAATCGCGGCCGAAGGAAACGGTGCTCAATGAAGAGGCGTTCACGGTCGCCGCGGGCGGCGGTAAAGTGGCGCTGGCGACGCAGACTCCAGGGAATTTCGCTTATGCGGTGCGCGATGCAGACGGCCTTGAACTGGCACGAGTCGAATACAGCGTGGCGGGAACCGGCAATGTGTCGCGTTCGCTGGATCGCAACGCCGAGCTGCAATTGGCCCTCGACCGCAAGGACTACAATCCGGGCGACGATATCGAAATCAGCATACGTGCCCCGTACGCAGGCGCCGGCTTGATCACGATCGAGCGCGACCATGTGGTCACGCACAAGTGGTTCCGCAGCACCGACACCGCGTCGACGCAAAAAATCACTTTGCCTAAGGATTTCGAAGGTAACGGCTACGTCTCCGTGCAATTTGCGCGGGATTTGGCCTCCGACGAAATTTACATGAGCCCGATGAGCTATGGCGTGGTGCCGTTCGTCACCAGCCAGGCGCGGCGCACCAACCCAATCGTGTTGCATGCGCCGGACATGGTGAAGCCCGGCCAGACCGTGAAGATTTCGCTGGAGTCGAAAGTCCCGACGCGTGCCGTGGTATTTGCCGTCGATGAAGGCATCTTGCAAGTCGCGCGCTATCAAGTACCTGATCCCTTGAAATTCTTCTTCCAGAAGCGTGCATTGGAAGTGACGACACAGCAAACCATGGATCTGATCTTGCCGGAGTTCGCCAAGCTGATGCGCGGCGCGGCGCCGGGCGGCGATGCCGAAGGTGCGCTCGGCAAGAATCTCAATCCATTCAAACGCAAGCGCGACAAGCCGGTAGTGTTCTGGTCCGGTGTAGTCGATGTTTCCGGTACTCGTGAATTCAATTACACGGTTCCGGAGAGCTTCAACGGTGCCCTGCGCATCATGGCCGTCGCGGTCAATGACGATACTGCCGCCGCCGCCGTGACGAATACCACAGTGCGCGGCGACTTGATCCTGTTGCCGAACGTGCCAGTGGCAATCACGCCCGGCGACGAAGTCGAAATCGGCGTCGGCGTGTCGAATAATGCACGCGGTTCCGGCAAGGATGCCGCAGTCAGCCTGGGTCTGACGGTCACGGGCGGCCTGGAGGTCGTGGGCGCAGCGCAGCAGAGCTTGAAGATCAGCGAAAATTCGGAAGGCTCGACCAAGTTCGTAGTGCGCGCCAAGGCGGGGGCGCAAGCGCAGCTTGGTTCGGCCAGTGTGATCTTCACCGCGCAAACACGCGAGGCGAAGGCGCATTTGTCGACCGATGTCAGCGTGCGTCCGGCTTCGGCTTATGTGACGCTGGTGCAGACCGGCTTATTCAAAGGTAGCGGTGAAATCACTTCGCAAGCGGATATGTATCCGAACCTGCAACGCAGCGAGGCGTCCGTATCGGCTTCGCCGTGGGCATTTACCAGCGGCTTGATCCGCTATCTGGATGCGTATCCTTATGGCTGCACCGAGCAGATCACCAGCCAGACTCTTCCGGCAGTCGTGATTGGCGCTCAACCGGGTTTGGCTGACGCGCTGCTGAAGCGGCCACGTAGCATGAGCGGTGCCGACAAGGCTGTCGATGCCGCTGTGCCGGACCCGAACAAGGTCTTCGCGCGTTACCTGGGATTGGTGCGCGGGCGGCAACAAGCGGACGGCGGCTTTGCGATGTGGCCGGGTGCCACTTCGTCTGATTTGTTTGCCACGACCTACGTGGTGAATCTGCTGATCGAGGCCCGCGAGCGCAAATTCAGCGTTCCCAATGACATGCTGCAACGTGCCAATGTGTACCTGCAAAGCCGTCTCGGGCAGGGTTTGCAATTGGATGTCGAATGGCGAACCGGGACTTACGCGGCATATTTGCTGACTCGCCAGGGAATTGTTACCACCGCAGCCTTGACGAATCTGCGCGAAGCATTGCGCGCCAGAGTGCAGAATGCGCGCAACGATGTCGATCGCGGCGACTGGAAGCGCGACATGGGTGCGGTCTATCTGGCGGCCAGTTTTCAAATGATGAAACAGGACGGTGTCGCCAGCGAGTTGATCCAACCGGCGTTCGACAAGGCGATATCGAATGACGAGTATTGGCGTAACTGGTACTGGGCTTATTATTACGATCCACTGGTTTATAACGCGACCGTGATGGAAATTGTCGCCAAGCATTTTCCGAAAATGCTGAAGGACGTGCCGACCAGTTTCTGGGAACGCCTGTCGAAGACGGTGAGCGACGGCTACTTCCAGAGCCATTCGGCATCGATGATCGTGCTGGCGGTGGATGCCTATGCAACTGCAGCCGCACAATCCGCCGCCGGTAAAATCAGCATCGGTGCGATTGACCGAAAAGGGTTGGCCAAAGCCCTTGATTTACCGGCGCAATTCATGCTGGCAACAGTGCCGGTGCCAAGCGATACGGCGCGTCTCAAGCTCGGTAATCAAGGCGATTTGCCCTTGTTCTATTCATGGTCGGAGTCCGGTTTTGAGCGCAACTTGCCGACCGAGGCAAAATCGCAAGGCATGGAAATCATCCATGAGTTCCTTGACGCCAAGGGCAATGCCATCACGGAAGCCGAGGTGGGTGATGAAATCACGGTTCGGGTCAGAGTGCGTGCCACCGAGCGCGATCAGTTGCAGCAAGTGGCGTTGGCCGATGTGTTGCCGGGTGGGATGGAGCCGGTGCTGACTTCGCCGTCCGACACCGATGCACCGGACACGCCGCTATGGCGTCAGCGCCTTGGCGGCAAGAGCACCTGGGCGATCGATTATGCCGACATCCGTGAAGATCGCGTGATTTTCTTCGGTAACGTCGGACGCACCATGACGGAAGTAACCTACAAAGTCAAGGCTACCAATATCGGGACATTTGTCGTGCCCGCCGCTTATGGCGAAGCGATGTACGAGCGGCGGATTTTCGGTCGTTCGGCCGCCGGGGCGTTCAAGATCAAGCCGGCATCGAAATAAGCATCGATCGATGTTGAGAGGTTGTTGAGCATGAATGGTGTGGGTTTGCGTTCCATCGGAAACGCTATCATCAACGGATTGAAATGGATTTTCAATTCGCTGCGGCGGCGCAAACCTATTTTCGGTTTGACCCGAAGCTGGGCGCTCGTAGCAGCGGTTTTATTGCTGGCGCTATTGCCCAGACTGTTACCCAAGCCGGCCCTGTCGGAAGCGTTTCCCTCGTCGCGCAGCGTGACCTCGAGTGACGGTCAATTGTTGCGGCTGACCTTGGCAACCGATGATCAGTATCGCTTGTGGACATCGCTACCTGACGTTGCCAAGCCCTTGCAGGAAGCGGTGCTTCTATACGAGGACCGTTGGTTCCACTGGCATTTCGGCGTCAACCCTTGGGCGCTGGCACGCGCCACGATTGCCACTGCAACCGGCAAGCGCCGCATCGGCGGTTCGACCATCACGATGCAACTGGCGCGTCATCTCTATCATATCGATAGCCGCAGCGTGTCTGGAAAATTGTGGCAGGCAACGGCGGCGTTTTGGCTGGAATTGCGCTATAGTAAGAGCGAAATCCTTGAAGCCTATCTGAACTATGCGCCCTATGGCGGCAATGTCGAAGGAGTCGGCGCCGCGAGCCTGGTGTATTGGCGCAAGCCGGTACGCGACTTGAACGTGCCCGAGGCCATCAACCTGGCGGTGATACCGCAGAACCCGAAGAAACGCCTGCCCGAATTTTCCGGGAAACCAGAAACCATCGCGCTGAAGACGGCGCGCCAGCGCCTGGCCAAATTGTGGGTCGCGCGTCATCCGGAAGACAAGCGCTTCGCAGACGACGCGGTGTTGCAGTTGGCCTTCCAGAGCCGCAGCAGTTTGCCATTCCTGGCGCCGCACGCGGTCGACTATTTATTGCATGCGAATAGCGGGCGCGAAGTGAAAGCGTCGCTGGACTTGAAAATGCAAGGCTTGGTTGAGCGCATCCTGACGGAGTACGTCAAATCGCGTTCGGATGTCGGTATCGCCAATGCCTCGGCGCTGCTGGTCGACACTTCCGACATGCAGGTCAAGGCGTTGGTCGGATCCGCCGATTATCGGAGCGCGGCGATTGACGGCCAAGTCAATGGCGTGTTCAGCAAGCGCTCGCCAGGTTCGACACTGAAACCGTTTATCTATGCGCTGGCACTCGACCAGGGTTTGATCCATTCCGCGACCATCCTCAAGGACGCGCCAAGCAAGTTCGGCTCTTATGCGCCGGAAAATTTCGACGGTCGCTTCAGCGGCCCGATACCGGCGCAGGAAGCATTGATACGCAGCCGCAATGTGCCTGCGGTGATCCTGGCTTCGCACCTGAATAAGCCCGATTTGTACGATTTCCTGAAAATGGCCGGTGTGCAAAAAATGGCGCCGGAATCGCATTACGGCTTGGCCCTGGTATTAGGCGGCGGTGAAGTGACGATGGAGGAATTGGCTCAGCTTTATGCGACCCTCGCCAATCGCGGGCAATGGCAGGCGCTGAATTATCTGCAAGCCCCAGCACCGGCGACCAATCGGGCGCTCACTTTGTTAAGCCCGGAATCCTCATTCATCACGCTGGATATGTTGCGGCATACGCCGCGCCCCGATACGTTTTCTCCGGCGCACCCCGGCATTGCCTGGAAAACCGGAACCTCGTGGGGATTTCACGATGCCTGGACCGCCGGTGTGTTCGGTCGCTATGTGCTGGTCGTCTGGCTAGGCAATTTCGACGGGCGCAGCAACCCAGCGCTGGTCGGCATTGATGCCGCTGCACCGCTGTTTTTGCGTATCGTCGACGCCTTGCGTGCAGAAAAACTCGATCGCGGCGAACTGGTCAGTGCCCAGCCGCCGGATTTGCGGCGCGTCGACGTGTGCGCTGCCAGCGGCGATTTACCTAACCCGGAGTGCCCGGTGTTAAGTTCGGCATGGTTCATTGCCGGTAAATCACCGATCAAGCAAAGCACCCTGCATCGGAGCGTGTTGGTGGATACCCGCACAGGCCGGCTTGCCTGCAAACCCGGACCCAATACGCGCGCCGAAGTATTCGAGTTCTGGTCGTCCGATATGTTAAGTTTATTTAAACGCGCCGGCATGCCGTTGCGCACCCCGCCGGAGGGTGACTGCGGTAATGGAAACGGCGGCGACAATAATGAAAATGTCGGCGCCAGCCTGGGTAGTGACAGTGGCAGCGACACCGGGCCGCATATCGTTTCGCCATCGCGCGGGGTGACGCAGATTCAGCGGTACGGCAAGCAGGATCCGATTTTCCTGCAAGCCGAGGTTGGCGCCGGTGGCGGCAGCTTGCATTGGTTTGCCGATGACGCACTGCTGGGTAGCACCAAGGCCGGCGAAACCCTGTCCTGGAATCCGCCGCAAGCCGGCCGCTATCTGTTGCGCGTGGTCGATGCCGAAGGCCGCGCTGATAGCCGGGAATTGGTGGTCGAACTAGAGCAGTAGCCGAGGCGTTATTTTGTTGCGCTATCGCTTCCCGTGATGGCGTTCCATGCCGACTCCAACGGCACATCGCTCATGAAAGTCGAACCAACCATCAAGCGCGGAAATTCGAAATCGCTTTGCGGAATCGTGTGACCGCCACCTTCGATGCTGATCAAGCGCACTTTGGGTTGGCCGCTTCCCCAGTCTTGCCAAGTTGCCGTCAAATTATTCACTTTCAGTGGCATGGGAGCATTGCTTTGTTCCGTGATTCCATAGCGTTTGACAAACCATTGCGCGCTATCCTTTGCCGGCATGACCGCACCACGATCGCCCATTCCGAAGATCGTAACCTCGCCGCCTTCGTACGGGTTGATCTTGTCCTTGGTGCCTTCGATCAGCACCACAGAGACCGGGCGGCCGTCGACCACTTTGCAGACGTTATTTTCGGGCGTTGGCACGTTGGCGCTGATGGCAATGATCCCGGCAACCAAATCCGGCGTTTGCATTGCCAACCGCAGCGCCATTTGCGCGCCATTGGAATAGCCCAGAGCGTAGACACGTTGTCGATCAATTTTGTAGTGGCTGGCGACGTCGTCAATGATGGCGCGGGTATAGCCGACATCGTCGATATTTTTGGTGCGCGCGCTATAGGACGCCATGCGACGGCAGTCGTTAAAATGGCCCTCGAAACCGTCGGGGTAGGCGATCGCGAAACCGTTTTTACGGGCCAAACGCTCCAACACTCTACCGCTCATTTCCCGCATTTTCAGTCCGCTGGATGACGATGGATGAAAGGCGATCAATAAAGGCGCATCTGTCGGCAATCCTGCTGGTGCAAACAGAATATAAGGTCTCGTCGCGCTGTCGAGTGTAACGGTGAAGGCCTGGACGCGATCGCCGCCGGCAGGCTCGGCTGCAGTCGCCTGGTTAAAGAGGAAGGTCATGGCTAGGTATAGAGTATAAACAAGGTTTTTCATTTTCTTGATTTGGAATGTTGTCGAATTTGATCATCAACAGTCAACGCAGAATTACATTATTGCGCGCAGGCGCTCGTGACCGGCTCGGCTAATCGGTATCTGTTGGCCGCTTTGCAAAACCGCGACCTGGCCATCTTTCGATATGCGCTCAAGCCCTTTGACGAAATCAATGTTCACCAGAAACGAGCGGTGCACGCGAACGAATTTTTCCGGATCGAGTTGCGCCTCCAGATCGGACAGGCTCTGCGTTTTCATCCATGACTTTCCTTGCGCATGCATCTGGATGTAATCATCCTGCGCTTCCACATACTCCAGGTTTTCTACTGCGATCACATGGGTTTGGCCGCGATCGCGGATCAGGATGCGTGCTGCATAGGTAGCAGTCATCAACTTTGTCAGCGCTTGCGGCTCACGGCCCAGTTGCAGGCGCGCTTGGGTCAACGCATCGTCAAAACGCTGTTGCGAGAATGGCTTTAGCAAGTAGTCGACTGCATGCAACTCAAAAGCCTTGAGTGCGTATTCATCGTAGGCGGTGGTGAAGATTACGCCGCCACGCCGTCCGGTTTCGGCCAGCACATCGAGGCCGTTCAATTTGGGCATTTGTATGTCGAGAAAGATCAGATCCGGGTTGCAGCGGCCGATCTCCTCAACTGCCTGCAAGCCGTTTTCACATTCGCCGATGACCTGAATATCGGCGTGCGTCGCCAGATATTCGCGTATCAGGCGGCGCGCCAGTTCTTCGTCGTCTACGATCAATGCTGTATGCATCATGTTTCCAATTCAAAGGGTATGGTCATGTCCACCAAGAAGCGGTTGTCATCGCTACGACGCCACACGACGCGAGCCCGTTCGTCATAGAGATTGGCACAACGGCGCTGGATGTTTTGCAAACCGATGCCGATGCTGTTGCCATTGCTCGGTGCGGTCGGTGCGCCGGGTTCCACCGGATTCTCGACCGTAATATGCAGCCAAGCATCGCGCAGCGTGATTCTTACAGTTATCGTACCGCCTTCGGTAATGCCATGTATTCCGTGTTTGATCGCATTTTCCAGCAGCGGTTGCAAGATCATCGGCGGAATCAGTCCGCGCAATGCGCGCTGGTCGGCATCAATGACGGTTTCCAATTTCTTTCCGAAACGGATTTTCTCGACTGTCAGGAAGCTTTCGCACAAGGCCAATTCGCGAGCCAGTGTAATTTTCTCCATGCTTGCCTGCGCCAGGGTCAGGCGGAAAAACTGCGCCAGTGCGATGGTCATCTGACGCGCCGCTGCGGCATCAATCGTCGTCAAGGCACTGATCGAGTTCAAGCTATTAAACAGAAAATGCGGATTGACCTGGGTGCGTAGCATTTGCAACTCGGCTTCGCGCGCTAATATGTGTGATTCATTTTCGCGACGCTCGGCGCTGCGCAGATTCTCAAAGGCAATCAATACATCGTGGGCCAAAATCGACAAGAGATACAATCCGAATCCGAGCCCAACTACGGCGACTTGCA
>Ga0302315_10005828_pt1 | contig 10427 bp, 10 predicted proteins | sample III_Palsa_N3_1_FD_200532 | JGI IMG/M metagenome (GOLD analysis project Ga0302315, IMG submission 200532) | Peat permafrost microbial communities from Stordalen Mire near Abisko, Sweden - III_Palsa_N3_1 | ecosystem: Environmental > Terrestrial > Soil > Palsa > Peat permafrost | place: Sweden... | reverse complement strand
ACGCTTTGTCCTCGATTCAGCCGGAGCCTTGCGTCGATTTCGCCGGCGACGACGGCTCGCGGGCGTTTGCCGTCGCTCAGGCCATATTCGATCCGGCGCAGGATCACGTGGCACCGGACGATCAGGCGGAGGTTCCTTGGATCGATCTGTTCGGCGACGACCGATGCGGCATTTTCTTCGCATTCGGCCAATCGAATGCGGCCAATGCCGGTGCGGTGCGCCATCGCTCGCGTCGACCGGTCTATAGCTGGAATTTCCTCGATATGCGCTGCCATCCGGCGGTCGATCCGTTGCCGGGCGGCGGCGGGTTCGGGGGCAGCGTGTGGTCCCGGCTCGGCGATCGGCTGATCGACGACGGCATGTTCGACCGCGTTCTGTTTGTCCCCGTGGCGCTCGGCGGGACCCATATCGTCGAGTGGCTGCCTGGCGGCCCCTGTTACCGACGCGTCGTATTGGCGCTCGCCCGACTGCGCCGGGCGCTCGGTCGCCGGGATCTGCCTTTCACCGCGGCCTTCTGGGTCCAGGGCGAATCGGATGGGTTCGCGACGCAGATGCCGGCGGAAACCTATCGCACCTACCTGAACGACATCATTGCCAGTATGCGCGAAGAGGGCGTGTCGGCTCCCGTCTTCGTCGCGCGCTCGACCCGCGGCCCGATCTTATCGGAAACGGAGCTGAACCGAGAGGCGATCCGGGCCGGCCAAGGGGCTGTCGTCGATGAGACGGCCGGGATCTTCGAAGGGCCGGACACCGACGTGCTGATCGGAGAAGATCGGTTCGAGGGTTATCATTTCTCTGAGACCGGCCTCGAGAAATGTGCCAACCTGTGGCACGCCTGCCTGGGCGCTGCCGGCATCTTCTAGAGCAGGCGGGCCAAGCGCACGGTCGCCCGGGCATTCCAGGCGATCATGAAGCGGCGCAACCGACACATGCCGCGTTGCAGCTCCCCGATGTCGGTGCCGGTCACCAGCGTTGCCAGATCATCGACCCGATCGCGCGGCACCACGATGCCGGCATGGAAGTGTCGGACCAGGGATGCCATGTAGCGATCGTCGGCACTGAGGATGACAGGCAGCCCCGCCACCACATAGGTCGCGAAGCGATTGCTGATGCCGGCCAGGTCGATGAAGCGTCCGTCGGGGTAGTCGAACGTGAGCGGCATCAGCCCCAGATGGAATTGGCTCAGCCGTGGCTTGAACTGCTCGAATGGCACGCGCCGGTGATAGCGCACGCGCGGGTTGGCGGTATCGTCCAGATAGGCGCGGAATAGATCGTCCTCATCGGTCGAGCGATGCAGGACGTTGAAGATATCGCATTCGATATCCGGATGGGCTGCCAGCGTCTTGGCATAGTCGAAAATACGCATTTCCGGCGATAGATTGGCCTTCGGCGGCACCAGATGGCCGCCGAACACCACTCGCCACGGCACTGTCGCCTGAGGCCGTGGCGGTTCGGTCTCCGGCGGGCTGCTGCCGAGCACGGGAAAGACCTGGACCGAGCGCTCGCGGAAACTCTGCTCGAATGGCTTCCAATAGGGACCACCGTTCTTGTGGATGACGATGTCGGCTTGAGCGACGGCGAACATCTCGGCCTCGCGCACAGCGGGCACTTCCGCGGTATCGTAGCTGAAATACCGATCGAGATGATTGGTCCAGGGAAAGCTGATGGCCCAGTCGTAAATCGTCAGGATCAACCGCGCGTCCGGCACCGCGTCGCGGATCAGCGCGACCCAGGCGGGGGAGGCGCTCTGCACCGTGGTCTGCACATAGACCCGGCGTGGTGCAAGGCGTCGCAGGCACTCGCGCAGAAGCCGGCTCGACCGCTGCAGGTCGATACTCCGATAAATCGGGTGGACCTCGGCATGGTCCGGAAAGCCGACGAACAGCAGCAGAGTAGTCGCCGGATCAAACAGGGGCACCAACTCGCGCGACGGCACGATGTCCCAGCTACTGTTCTGGAACATGACCATGACGGTCTCGACGCCTTTGGGAAGGGGCAGCGGTTCGCGACGGCGCGCAGCGAAATCCAGGTAGGCCGGATTGTCGAACACCGAGAAGATGCGAGCCTCCGCCACGCCCAGTTCGATCAGCCGCCGGCGGAGCGGCCCCTCGAATTCGCGATGGGCGATAAGGCAGAAATCGAAATCGTCCGACTCGACAGCCGTCTCCGGCGTTGCGACCGGATGGCCGCAAAAGCGCGTGTCCGGTTGTGCCGCCCGGTCGATGAAGCCCACCAGCGTTCGCTCGGGCAGCGCCATCATATGTGGCAGCAGCGCTTCGGCATGAGTGCCGGCGGGATAAATCCGGTAGCGCCCTGTCGGTAGCTGGGCTTTCAGAAAGGCGATGGCGGTATCGACCTCCTTCGCGCCGGCAAAATCCCGGTCGATCGGGGCCGCGATCCGAGCAGCCTGATGATGCTCGTGCTCCAAGCGGCGGGCGAGCGCCGTCATTTCGGCGATGCGCGGCGCCATGTTTTGACGCAGAATATCGGGCGTCAGCATCGTGTGTTTGGGTTCCTCATGATGGGGCGGGCCGGATTGCCGGCAACGGTGGTCCCCGGCGGGACGTCACGAATGACGACGGCGCCGGCGCCGATTACGGCGCCTTCGCCGATTGAGAGCCGGTTGATGATAATCGCGCCGGTATGGATTCGGGCGCAGCGGCCGACATGGACATTGCCGGCGAGAATGGCACCCGGGTCGATGGTTACGCCTTCCTCGATCACCGAGTGATGATCGATCTGAGCGCCGGAATTGATGATGACGCCGGCACGGATCTCAGCGCGATAGCCGATCAAGCTGCGGGCATGGAGCACAACATTGTCGCCAATGATCGCGTCGGGCAGGATGGTGGCTGAGGCATGTCGAGCGCCGATCAGTTCGATACCGGCCGCGCGGGCCAGGGCGATCTGGTCCAACCGGTCCTGGCCGTCTGCCAGCAACACGAGCGCGCGACAAATGCCTTCGGTGCGAAGAATGGCCGGCCAATTGGCGGACGAAACCAGCGGCAAGCCTTTGAAGCGGCCGGCCTGGGGAATGTCGAACCGACTCGCCGCACGCCCCGCTCGGGCCGCCACCGGATCGACGGCGGGTGCTTCGTCGCTCGGGTGGACGAAATGCGAGACGGGCTGATCCAGCCAGGCGTGGACGAGACCAGCCAATCCTTCATGCCAGCCGACCAGTGCCACGCGTCCAGGCGTCTCGCTCATGCCGCATGGTCGCCGGCGGGCATCGGCTCGGTGAAGCGATCGACAAACAGATCGATGATCTGCTGCACCAGCCCTTCCGAGACGTGCCAGGAGGCTCCGTCGTCGGTGCCGAAGAACGGCCCGACATGGCCACTCATCCAACGGACGATCTCGAAGGACGGCCAGTAGAAGATGTCCTTCAGATCCGACCGGCACAGCTGGTCCGCGACCAGACGAAGCGTCGACTTGGACATGCAGTCGGCCAGCACCGCGGATTTGCGTTCGAAGGTCGATTGCATGGGAACAGGCGAGACCGTGATGAAGATCTTGAGCGCCGGATTGAGCTCGCGCAGCCGGGCTATCATCCGCAGCATATTGTCGAGATTTTCCTGAACCGAGGTGGTCCGGAATTCGTAATGCTCGGCGAAGGCCTGCAGCGCCAACTGGCGACTCTCCGGCAGGATGAAGCGGTTGGTGCCGCGTTCGAAGAAGCAGGCGGCGACGCCCAGCGTATAGATGAACGCGTCGGCCTCGCTAAGGGCCTTAATGAGACCCTCGCGCGAAATCAGCGGACCGAGGATCGCCTCCATGCGCGCGTCGGTTTCCGCGTCGATCGTCCGATCGGCCCAACCCATCAGGCAGCTATTGGCGTACGTCGTGTTGACGATCTCGCCGGCTTCCAGATAGGTCGTGCTATAGCCGCGCCGACGCAGCACGCGGGCGACGTTGCCGGCGAAGCAGGAGCCCATGGTGAAGAACTTCGTGCCGGGCCGGATGAAGCGGGGCGCGTCGTCCAGCTCCACCAGAATGGTTTTCTTGATCGTGTCGGTGAAGTGCTGCTGCAGGTCCTCGGTATCCGGATAGCGCGCTCGGATGACCCGGCGTCGCTCCGCCTTGGCGCCAGCGCGCAACCGTGTCAGGTCTGCCTGGGCGCCCGCGGGGAGCTGGCCCAGCTTGGCGGCAGTCTCCAAGTGACGCTGTCCGAGCGTCGTCTCGTGCAGGGCCCCATAGACCTCACCCAGCAGCAGATGGGCTTCGCGGTGGTCCGGCGCGCGTTCGACCACCTCGGCCAGGAACCGGGCCGCGTCGGCCGTCGGTCCAATATGACTGCACAGCTTGCCCAGCAGAAAGCCGTTGGCAACCCAATCCGGCGCGCGCGCGTATGCGGCCCGGGCGTGCCCGCGTGCCCGCGCCAGCGGCTCGTGGCCGCCGCTGCCCAGCAGCAGGGTCGCCAGCAGGTGCTGGGCCAGCGCGATGTCGGGGGCTACCGCGACCACTTGCTTCAGCAAGGCGCCGCAGTCGTGGCGACGACTGGCGCCGAGATACGCCATGCCCAGGATCGTCAGCGCGTTCAGGTCATCCGGGGCGTCGCGAAGCGCCGCTTCGGCGAGCGCCGTCAGCGCATCGTAGTTCCGTGTGTCGGCCAAGGCGACGGCCTGCTGCCAAAACCGGGCGTTCGCCTCGGGAACGGCGGTTGCCGGCATCGCACTGAGAATGGGGAGGGGCGGGAGCATCGGCGAATCTTCCTTAGCCATCTTCAACGGGATAATTCTTGGAGACCTTGATTAGATCAGTAAATGATGACCAATCCCAAACAAGTTTTCTCCGATTGGCATGACTTTATTTGATAATTCCATCGTCATATCTATATGGTGCGACAAAGCATCAATCGATATTGGATCGTCGACGCGGAAATCGCTGTTTCCGGATGATCTCATATCTATCGAAAAATTTCAACGGAGCGTCAGTAATTTCGGTATTTCTTGTCTTCGGTCGGAGGTTTGTCAAATACAATTTGTGATATCGATTGCGCCAAGCGATCTGCAGCGACCGCGACTTTCTTGCAAAGGGGATCGGCGGCGATATCTGTGAAGTGGATCGATAAAATCGCGAGATCAGGTGGTTTCCGCGACGTGAGTTCCACACACCGCTCACTGAGTCGCGGTATAAACATTTTAAAGTTGCATATCGCTGCGGGCGACCGTACGCTGACTTTTTTGGTGATTGTGTTGATTGCAGAGGGAAGTGATGCAATCTATATCTATTTCTGCACTGCTCGCATTGTGCTGAGTCACTCATCACACTGTCCAGATTCTCCAGGCCGGCTCTCTACGCCCTCCCTGCGTGAGGCCCACAAATGGCATAGCGTGACGGTAAACGGCAGGCGGTCCACTTATCTTTCCGGTCAAAATGTCCAAACAAACCCGGCCGGCTCTCTGCTTTGATCGGACCTTCCTATTGTTAGCTTGAGTTAAGCGGGGCTAGTCTTTTCGATATTGTCGATCCGTCGATAAATCCGAGTGGAATGCACATCAGGACGCTCATGATAAGTACCGGTTGCGGCTCCCGCGGTTCGCTCGCTGTCGGCCGCTCCTCGACAAGCTTTAAGTATATAATGACGGCGGTAAACAGTGCCGAAGCGAATTTTATCAGCGATCTATATCTGGCCGGTGGGACTGGCGTTTATTTTAACGGTGGTGGCGGACATGATTCGGTATATGTCAGCTACGCTATCGATGGTCGAGCGATCAGTGTGAATCCTTCGGCCTGTAACTAAAGTACTCAAATGGCCGTTTTGCGCCGCATCGACCCGTGGCTCATCGAGGCAGTTTGATCGGATCGATCGAAAAGTTCCCGACGTGCCGTATGGATAGGAGATGATTGGTGATGGCGAAACGATAGGCTTTCGCTCGATCATGTTTTGGGTGGTAGGCCGGCTCTGCATGATATGCCTCCGACTTCAGTGTCCTATCCAATTACGAAAGCACGGTGGCTTAGAAAACTTGTCTATCACGACAGGTTTGATAAAGATTGGCTTGCCCTCCTATATCATCAGCCAGCCTAAGCAGATCCCGGAAAGCTGTTCCACAGCTTTTCGCAAAAATCTGCGATAAAAGGAGCTCATCAGGCGATGCGTTGGCTTGCCAACGGAAGCCTGCTTAGTATATCCGGCCGCACTAGGGTTTGAGAATAATGGCAACGTTTCACCAAAAAGCCGATTGCGTTTTATGCGGTAGCCGGGAACTCGAGCAGGTTTTGACGCTCGGCGCGATGCCCATCGCGACGCCGAACTTCAGGGTCGTCGACGGCTCCGTTCGGCAGGATGCGGAGCGTGCCGCTCCGCTTAACCTCATGCTCTGCCAGTCGTGTGGTCAATTGCAGGTCGGTCACGTCGGCGATCCGGATATTCAATATCCGAACTATGTTTATCGGACATCTCTGTCGGCTGGCCTACGGGAGCATTTCAAGGGACTGGCCGATACGGTTCTGCAACTGCGCTCCAACCTTACTTCGCCGCGGGTCTTGGAGATCGGCAGCAACGACGGCACATTGCTCCGATTCTTTCAGGAACGGGGATGCGTCGTGGCGGGGATAGACCCGGCACACGCTATCGCGATGGAAGCGACGGCGAGTGGCATTCCGACCACGGCAGCGTTCTTCGGCGAGGCCCTCGCCAAAGATCTGTGCGACAAGACGGGCCCCGTCGATCTCATCATGGCCAACAACGTCATCGCGAACATCGAAGACATGGCGGATTTTTCCCGTGGCATCGCCGCCATTCTGGCACCTGACGGTCTTTTCACGTTCGAGACGCAGTATGGTCCGGACGTCATAGACGGCGCGCTGCTGGATACGATCTACCACGAGCACATCTCATATTTCATGATCCGGCCGCTGGCGGGTCATTTCCTTGCCCATGGCCTTCGCATCGTCGACGTGGAGCATATCGATACCAAGGGCGGTTCGGTTCGAGTCTTCGTCGAGCACGCGAAGACACCTGCGAGCGCACGGGTTGCGGCGTGGATTGCCGAGGAGGAGCGGCGGGGCATGTTCGTGGCCGCCTTCTTTTCGCCGCTCAACGGCCGGGTCGCGGAAATCCGGAAGGGTCTTTCGGCCGTCGTCTCGGATGCGCATGCGGCGGGAAGGGCGGTCGCAGGCTATGGTGTCTCGGTCGGCACCAGCACTCTCTTGAATCAGTTCGGCCTGTCCCGCGCGATTGCTTTTCTCGCGGACGATGATCTGGCGAAGGAGGCTCATCTTGCCGGTCCCGACTATCGGATCCCCGTTCGCCCGCCTTCGGCGTTGATCGACGAGATGCCGGCGGCAGTGATTATTTTCGCTTGGCGTTACGCCGACGCGATCATTGCGCGGCATGGCGAATATCTGGCACGGGGCGGCCGCTTCGTCATCCCGCTTCCGACGATGCGGACGATTTCGCGACAATAGCGGCGCGCAGGCCGGCAAAATACGCGGCCGAGTCGACGCCGGCCTCGGGTGGGGCCCAAGCCGGAAACTCGCTGGACTTTGGCGTAAACGGCCCCTGGGTTGCCTCGGCGAACACGAACCAGTCGCTCTCGATCACCAGCGCATGAAACCGTCCTGGTGGCAGTCGATAGAAGAAATGCCGATCGGAGCCCGCTGGGCCGAGAGCGACGATTTCATCGATCCGCCCGTACTCGTCGAAGAACAGCGCTTGGGCTAGGCCTTCGATCACATGCAGCGATTCCGCCTTGGCCGGATGCCGATGCGGCCGGACATAGACGTCGCGTCCGTGCACGATGATCATGTCGTGCACGGGCGCCTCGGGATCCGGATGGGCGCACAAGCGCATGCGGCGGCGACGCGTGCCGGCGGCCAATCGCTTCAATTCGGCCACGGCGGCGCCATCGACCAGGACGGTCCCCTGATCGCTGTAGAGCACCTCCTCGCCGACTGACCGCCAAGTCGCCATATCCGCTACTCGAAATATATGAAGCCGTAGTCGCCCCGGTAACCGGCCTGGTCGGCGATCCAGGCCCAGCTTTCGGGGCTGTGAAACGACCGACAGGTCAATTGCCAATAGAGCAGGTTCGCCTTTTCTCGCTCGTTGCGAAAGGATTCGACCATCACGTAACCGCGGTCGCCCTTGGTGATGCGGGCGATTTCGCCGAAGGCGTTGAACAGGCCGCCGATTTCCAGATTGTGCAAGGTGGTGAGCGAGAGCGTGAAGTCGAAACTCGCATCGGCGAACGGAAACGGCTGGGCGGCGTCGCCTTGCCGGATGAACGGCCGCACTTCAGGCTTCGCGTGCTCGATGGCATAGCTCGAAATGTCGAGTCCGACGATCTCGATGCCGGGAACTGCCTGGGTGAATTCGTACAGCAGATATCCTTTGCCGCAGCCAACGTCGAGCAATCGATCGCCCGCCTTCAGGCCATAGTGCGCCGCCAGCTTCTCGGCAATCGGGCGCCAGCGCCCGTCGTACCGATGGCCGCCATAGCCGAACCGGCGTTCGCCGTCCCAATAGTCGAAGCCAAATTGCTGCGCGATTGTCGCGCTCTCGGCCTTGTCGTGCTCGATCACCCGCTGCAGATAGTCGCGGCGCGTGCTGCCGTGCATCTGCTGAATGAAATCGATTTGTTCCATCAGGGTCCCTCGTGTGATCTGAGATCCGGTACCGATTCCCGGCGCGTGGCCGTTTCCAGCAGGAGGATGTCCTCGATCCGGCCGATGTCCGACCGGCGCTCGAGCACCAAGCCTTCGACGGCGGTATGAATGCTGGCGCCGGCATTGAGGATCTGCTCGTAGAGCGCCAACCGACGCTCCGGCCGTTGCGGCAGCATGAACAGGCTGTAGGCGATGATGCCGCCCAGGCGTTCCAGGTCCTGGATCAATTGTTCCAGCATCATGTAGCAGCCGGGCATGCTGTACTCGGTAGCGCTCAGCACATAGGTCAAGCCCGTGCGGATCGCGTAGTCGCGGATCACCAGGTTCTGGATATGCTGGCCGACCCGGCTGCCCTGGATCGGCCGGCTCGCGATGTAGCCGCGATGCGGCCGCTCAATCATGAGCCGGCTCACTCATGAAAATCTCCCGGGCTGCGATAGGCGAGTCCGATGCGGCTCATGGGGCGAAGGGTAATCGGCGAGAAGAACTCGCCCAACTTCTTGTCGGCGTAGGGCGTGAACGCGGCCTTGAAGCGGCAGTTGAGGCTCCAGCGCGTTCCGAGTTCGCGGTTCACACGATTGCCATGCGGCAGGCTTTGGTCGAAGGCGAGCACTTGGCCATAGGGCACGTCGAGGAAAGTGACGGACGGCTTGATCGCGCGATAGAGGTCCTCGGCACTCGTCGTCTGATGGTTTGCGAAATCACGGTACAGCTCGGACGCCGCTGCGGGAGCCATCAAATACATGCTCTTGGAGGCGTGGCAGTCGACCAGCGGGAGCCATAGGACGAGTTCAAACGGGGAATCGCCGGACCAGACATCGGCATGCACTGGCAGCAACGAGCTCTCGTCGCCAGGCAACTGAATCGACAGGTTGATCCGGCGCTGCATCACCAATTCGTTGCCGACCAGGGCTTCGATCAGGGAGCGGGCCGTGCGGAAATAGGCCCGGCGTAGCCAGGGCGCCGCGTTCATCGCCTCGATAATGCCCAAGCGGAACGGGTTCAGTCGCTCGATCGGCACCAGCTTGTTGATGCCTTCCAGAAAGGCGGTGCAATCGGCCGGCAAGGGCTGCTCGAGCAGCGTGCAGGCGGTCGTGACCAACAACTCGCGGATCCGATCGAGTTCGTCCCGATCGTCGGCCGGTTGGATGATATAGCCCGTGTTGAGGAAGCGGTGCGCCAGTTCCCGCTCGTCTTCGCTGAGGAAGTCGGCGTCAGAGATTTCGCTCATGGCGCGGCCTCGGCAATGCGCCGGACGATGCTGTCGATATCCAGGCCGGCGAGGGTCAGGAGATGGTCTTGCGAACCGTATCCGGTTGGAAACCGGTCTTCCAACGCCAGGCGCAGATATCGAGGCCGGTCAACTCGCGTCACCAGGAGATCGGCGACGGCGCTCCCAAGGCCGCCGATGGCGGAGTGCTCCTCGATCGTGACGACCAAGCCTGCGGCCGACAGATGCCGCAGGATGGCCGCCTCGTCCAGCGGCTTGATCGTGTGCATGTGGAGGACCGCGCACTCGATCTGACGGGCGGCCAACCGCTCGGCCGCGGCGAGCGCGCGCGCGGTCATTACACCGGTGGCGACGATCAGCACTGGGCCGCCCTCGCGCATCGTGATCGCCCGCCCGAGTGCGAATGGTACCGCCGGATCGGAAATGACGGGATCGCCGCCTTTGGCGACGCGGATATAGAGCGGTCCGGGCCAGTCGAGCGTGCAGTCCATCAGGCGCTCCATCTCCGGCGCGTCGCAGGGGGCCGCGACGGTCATGTTCGGGATCGTCCGCAGCAACCCGATATCATCGAAGGCGATATGGG
>Ga0302315_10005826_pt1 | contig 10428 bp, 8 predicted proteins | sample III_Palsa_N3_1_FD_200532 | JGI IMG/M metagenome (GOLD analysis project Ga0302315, IMG submission 200532) | Peat permafrost microbial communities from Stordalen Mire near Abisko, Sweden - III_Palsa_N3_1 | ecosystem: Environmental > Terrestrial > Soil > Palsa > Peat permafrost | place: Sweden... | reverse complement strand
TATCGTTAATGAGGCTCGACTTACCGGAGCCGGACACACCACTTACCACGACGAGCTCGCCGAGTGGAATGTCGACCGTAACGTCTTTCAAGTTATTTTCGCGTGCACCAACAATACGAAGCTTCTTGCCATTACCCTTACGGCGTACTTTCGGCACTGCAATCTTTTTACTGCCACGCAGGTACTGACCAGTGATACTGTCAGGCACTTGCTCGACTTCAGCCGGCGTACCAATTGCTACCACGTGACCACCATGGATGCCGGCGCCTGGGCCGATATCTAATAGGTAATCTGCTGTTCGAATCGTGTCTTCATCATGCTCAACTACAATAACGGTGTTACCAAGGTCACGTAGGTGCTTCAAGGTCCCAATGAGTCGCTCGTTGTCACGCTGATGCAAGCCAATGCTTGGTTCATCGAGTACGTAGAGTACACCCATTAGCCCGGAGCCGATCTGTGTTGCCAGGCGAATACGTTGCGCCTCGCCACCACTGAGCGTCGTAGCAGAGCGAAGTAGTGTCAGATAGTTAAGTCCCACGTCTTGTAGGAACTGCAGTCGCGCAGATATCTCCTTGAGTACTAGGCGGGCAATTTGCATATCTACGTCGCTTAATTGTAGCGACCCGACAAATGACAGTGCCCCGTCGATAGATAACTCACAGATATCCATAATGGATTTATCCGCTATGGTAATCGCCAGAACTTCCGGCTTCAAACGTCGCCCATGACAAGCGAAGCATGGCCTCTCTTGCATAAAACGTTCGATGTCGCGACGCATGAAATCGCTATCGGTCTCTTTGTGCCGGCGCTCCAAGTTCGGAATGACACCTTCATAGGCAGTATTGAACGTGCGGCCGCCACCGAGACTCACGCGGTATGTCTCATCGCCTGTCCCATACAAAATCCGGTGCATGTTCTCCTCACTAATTTCACTGGTCGGGATATGCAGACTGAAACCATGGCGGTCAGCAACAGCCTGTAGTTTCTTAATGTACCAATTGTCAACATTGATGCGGTTATACGGACGAATAGCGCCCTCAGCAATCGTCAACCGGCCATTTGGCACCACAAGCTCTGGATCAACCACAAGCCGGTTACCTAGACCCGTACAGACCGGGCAGGCACCGTGCGGCGAGTTAAAGCTGAACGTACGCGGCTCTAGTTCTGGAATCGCAACCTCGGGATGATTCGCACATGCGTACATAAGGCTATACGTAGAGATCTCATTAGTATCCGCATTAAGTGCCGTCACTCTACCTTCCGCAACCTCTAGAGCCTGCTCGACACTCTGTGCCAAGCGTGTACGTGACGCCTCGTCATTCACCAAGCGATCTACAACAATCTCTATATGGTGACGTTTAGCCTTGTCGAGATCAGGAAACTCATCAAGCGCATAAACTACACCGTCCACACGAGCACGAGCAAAACCGGCACGTTGGTACTGTTCAGGGATGTGTTCGAATGCTCCTTTTTTGTCGATCACAACCGGCGCGAGCACCATGAGTCGTGCACCTATTGGCAGCGACGCTATCTGGTCAACGATATTTTGCGCGGTCTGTCGTACCACCGCTGAACCATCGATCGGGCAGTGCGGTACTCCGATACGTGCGTATAACAAACGGAGATAATCATAAATTTCTGTCACGGTCGCAACAGTACTACGCGGGTTGCGGCTTGTAGACTTCTGATCGATAGAGATCGCCGGAGAGAGGCCGTCTATTTGATCAACATCCGGCTTTTCCATGAGGCCAAGGAATTGTCGTGCGTAAGCGCTCAGCGATTCAACATATCGGCGCTGTCCCTCAGCGTAGATCGTATCAAATGCCAGTGATGATTTCCCTGATCCGGAGAGGCCCGTAATCACAACTAATTTGCCACGAGGTATCGTGACATCGATATTTTTGAGGTTGTGTTCCCTAGCCCCTTTTACGACGATATTGTCATTCATTTCCAAGGGATTGATTATACATGTTTTTTCCGTTTTTGGCTATAACCTACCCTGTCCCGAGCACATCCATGGACATGTCTCTCTACGCTCATGTATATATTCCAAGCACACGTGTCAGCTCACTGTAAGTCACACTTACAAGAAGAACCTACCACATACCGAACATGCCACGAATCGCTGCGCACACAGCTTGGTTACCCATTCGGTAACCGCCAGAACGTCTGAACGCGCCGGGAGGTATTTCGGTAGTCACGCGCAAACGCTCTTGGCCTTCTGGCAAATTCGCTTTAATGATACCGAGTAGCTCCCCGGCACGTGTCTCTATAAAGTCGCCTTCCATTACTTTCACTGCATCGCCCGGCTCGCCGCCAAAGTCCGGCCGCAAGGCGACTTGTACCTCGCTATTATTTGCGAGAGCGCCGTTTGCCGCTAACCGTGCGACGAAAGCGTCAACCCAATCAGGTGATAGCTGCATACCTGCCCGGTCGGTCGTGATGTGATGAAGGTCAAGGGCGATGTTATCGAACCCATACGCTATCTGAGCACTCATCAGACTATCCGCTGCCTTATCGGCTGGTAACACCTGTAATCTACCCCATGCGTGGAGCACTTCAACCGTAGGCTGGTATAGCAATGGTCCTAGTACTCCGGTCCTCTGCCACGCATTGTAGTCGATACGTCCCGTTCGTGGCCTGCCTCCTAAGTATTGCTCGTTCGGATGCACGATCGTCGGCGTCTCCCCCCGCCGTTCGATTGGTAGACGTTCTCGCAACTGTTCGATTCGCTCCGTAGAGGCCTTAACGCCAGATAACACTGTCCGGAATACAACCTGTGCAGGATGCAGGCCATGCGCCCATGATTGTTGAAAACTAGTGACGTAGCCTTCTTCGGCAAGCTCGTCGAAGCGATGCGAGTATGGCGTGCGTACCGGCGTGTACTGCAATCCGCCATACCCAGAGTCATGCAGGAATGTCCCGATTGCCTCAGTAGAACCAAGCACCTCCATTCTAGGAGGTAGATTGAACAATGAGGCCTGCAGTTCGATCATTGTCATACACATCTACCATAGCAGTATCAAGTCCTAGTTTAAAGCATAAGCATGAATGAAATGTTTATTGCATTTTGTCAAATTCCGTCGTACACTGTGTCTAACGTAACTAAAAACAAGGTGGCAGGCATGCAGAGCTTCATCGTCCTCGGTATTATCCCAGGGACCAATATTCAAACAACCCTTAATTTCTGGATCGTAGTCGGGATACTTTTAGGCATACTGGCTTGCCGTACTCAGCTTAAGCTTATCTATAGCCGGCTACAGGCGTACCTCGTAGTACGTGCGATGGCACACGCCATCGACCACTGCGAGTTCAATTCGTTCGCTAGTTAACTTACTCGATATCTGTAACGGGTATAATGCTCTCGGCATAGAGTTGCAATTCTTCGAGCAGATAGCGCTTTTCCTGCACCTGTTCGCTTTCAGCCAGTTGGCCGAGACGATGCATAAACTTGGCGAGCTTACTTTCAGCGCCACCATCCATAAGCGTGTGATAGCGGTACGTTTCCCATTCGGTTCGCTCTTCGTCGGTAAGTTGATCCGAAAAATTACGGGCCTTGTAGCGTGGGAGCAACTCCTGCAGACGTTGATCGTGAAAGTCCTGCCGTAATCCAGCAAGTTCAGCCGGGTCGGCGGCGCGCACAACGGCCATAAGTTTTTTGTCATTCTCACCGATAAACCCATCGTACAGTGCGGCATCAGCGTCCGGCGCAGCTTTACTCCACTGCTCACCGCGTTCGTCATCCAGTAGATCACGAGCCTTAACGATATTGGCAACCAGTTCGGGCAAGGCGCTCAGCTTTGCGAGGTTCGCGTTAACCACTTCTGGCGTGACCTTCAGGCGCTCCTGCACGCTCTCGTCACTCAGGATCCCGGTCGGTGACAGCGCAGGGCAATGGTTATACTTCAGCGTTTTCACCGGCAAACGCGTCGGTGCCTTGGGGTCTTTCGTAAAACGCCAACGCTCGGCCAGCTCCTCAGGCAAGAGATCCTTGAATTTGGTCGGGTCGGCGCGTAGATCATACACCAGTGCGCCTTTGGCATCGTCGGTATGTAATACCCGTACGACAGCAGTCTTCTCTGTCTCATTCGCAAAGCGACCGCTGCTGTAGATAAATGTCTGGTTGGCATCTAGGAATTTTTTAACGTCATTTTTGCCGCGCAATTTAAGGAGCCAATCAAAAAGTTTCGGTTGTTTTGTTCTAATAAGCCGGGCCACTTCAATCGAGGCAATCACGTCGGCAAGAGCGTCATGGGCATGCTCATGAGACACACCGTTCAGCTTGGTGATAAGTTCCAGACGGTTGGTCGGTTTGCCGTCATCGGTCATGGGCCATTTGATACCCTCTGGCCGAAGCGCCCGTGTCATACGTACTACATCTAGCAGATCCCAGCGGCTACGGCCGTCCCGCCATTGCCATTCGTAGGCATCATAGAAGTTGCGGTAGTTCATAAACCGCATAAACTCATCATCAAACCGAATCGTGTTATACCCAACGAAGATGGTGTCACGAGTAGCAACCTGCTCATAAAACAGCTTCAGAAACTCGACTTCGGTTACACCATCCTGCAGTGTTGACTGTGGCGTGATACCAGTAAGTAGCACTGCCTCTGGATCCGGCAGTATATCTTCACCAAGCCGTACGAGTATATTGACCGGCGCACCGATCGGCTTCAGGTCCATGTCGGTCCGCTGACCAGCAAATTGCATAACCCGTTGCTCGCGTGGGCTAATCCCCGACGTCTCGAGATCGTACCAAAAAAAATTCTGTGCCATACCCTAGTAGTGTAGCATTGCAATGTGCAAGCGTGACAAGCCTTATCTTTCTTCGCCCGGAATATTTATTAGATTAGGAACGGTCCTTTCGAATTAGCTTGGTGATACAAGCTTAAATCTGACAGCTGTCCTGCTTTAGCTTGTTAGGGTCTTTCAGCAATGCCTCCAAACGGATCATCGATCCACCTCAGGTGTGTACCCAGGTGTGCTAATACACCTAGGTCTCGACCATCTTCTAGACCACGCCGCATCCGTACCACAGCCTCCACATCTGCAGCCGTAAAACCATCTTCGGGCATAGTTATACCGTCATGGCTAGTCACAACTGGCACCTCTACGGTCGTACAACATTCATAACCGCGTTCATCGATACTGACCGTATCAAAGCAGATGTTAGTCTGTTGTGCGATATCCCTATTTCCATACGAAACTATACCGGCACTTACACACACTCGCGTTGTCGCCCCCAACACCAGGCCAGGCTTCTTTTCAGCAGCTCTTCCAGTGATACCAAGTTGTGCTAGCTCTTCTGCGTGCTGAATCTGTATACTGCAGAGAGCATCCTCTTCAGAGGCAATTTCCTTTCTCAATACAGCGACCTCCTCCCTAATGGCGTCCAGCTCTGCCGGCGTCAGAGGCGCTGACTCTACGTCAGCGCTTTCAGCGCCGACGGATCGTGCATCCGTATCAGCTTCGTCGGGCTCCGCCTTCCCCTGGTCGTCAGGTGCTGCAGGCTCAACATGATCGGCTGACTCAGGAGCAGCATGATCCTGTATTGCATCAGCCAGGGCAGTCCTGGCGGCAGCGGCAGCTGTTGGTGGATTCGCCTCGATACGCTCATGTGCTGCCGTCACTTCTTCATCGTCGCCGCCATCCGGTGATATCACACAGTGCTCTGCTCTGAAGGCTAGATCCGCTACACGCGCTACAACAGGATCAAGTGGTAAAGAATCGCCGGTTGACGGGGCAGCCTCACTGGAAGCGTCTGGCGTTGGTTTATCGGGATAATCAGGTACACCTTCGGCATCAAGAGCCATAGTCTAGTACATCTCCTTGTTACACATAAAATATGCATTTTACTTAACCATGTTCCTGTCACTAGGTCAACGTTTTCGTAATCACTCACCACGTTCGTCCAGCCTACCACGGCAAGTCTATGGGATATACCTGATGCGCCAGGCACGCCACCGGGCTGAGTCGAGAGGGGTTTTTCTTAATACTCGAAACTACCGCCAGCAATACGAATCGTATTACCGAGCTTGATACCCTGACGCCGAAGTTCATGCACAATACCCTGTTTTCGCATAATAACACGCAGGCGACGCACGCCTTCTTCATTTTCGAAATCAGTACGCATCGCGAAACGTTCTATCTTACTACCGCTGACGATAAATATGTCGCCTTCACGGCTGACGCGCCAGCTGCTTTGGTCTTTTAGCCGCAATACCGGCACCAATGTCTCTTCGGGCATTGCCTCAGCCTGCCGTTTACGCTCAGCATCCACGACTGCGCGCACCGCATACAAGAGCGGCCGCAGATTCTCATGTGCCTGAGAAGATATGGCGAATAGCTGCATATTTTCCGGCAGTATCTTTTCGAATGCAGCACGCTTTTCTGCCAGCTCTTCGGGAAGTATTAGATCTATTTTACTGAGTACGACGATCTGCTGCTTTTCCGCGAGGTTTGAGCGGTACGTCTTCAGCTCATTCTGGATCGTCTGGTAGTCGCCTACTACGTCGTCGCTTGTCACGTCTATGAGATGTAGGAGTACGGCAGTACGTTCCACATGGCGCAGGAATTCATCACCGAGTCCCTTACCCTCGGCCGCACCCTCAATAAGCCCTGGGATGTCAGCAAATAATAAGCTGCTTTCGTGGTCAATGTCGACCACACCAAGATTGGGCGTAAGGGTGGTAAATGGATAATCCGCAATCTCCGGCCGGGCGTTACTGATCACACTAAGCAGTGTGGATTTACCTGCGTTCGGCAAACCTACTAGGCCAACATCTGCTATGAGCTTAAGCTCCAGAGTAAGCTCCGCTAGTTCACCGGCCTCACCCTTTTCGGCAAAATTCGGTGCCTGGCGCGTACTGCTTATAAAATGCGCGTTACCAAAACCACCACGTCCGCCTAGAGCGACAGCCGCCTCTTGGCCATCTTCAGTAAGATCTACGAGCGTCAACCCCTCAGCGTTCGTCACTACCGTGCCAACTGGCACTTCCACACGCAAATCCTGACCGGAACGACCGTGTTTGCGCGTCTTGTCGCCAGCCCCACCGGGTTCGGCGTTCAACTCTTTATGGTAGCGGAAGCTGACTAGCGTATTCTGGTTGCGGGTTGCGACGAATATCACGTCGCCACCATTGCCACCATCACCGCCATCCGGACCGCCCTTGTCGACATATTTTTCGTGCCGAAAACTCGTGCGGCCATTACCACCGTCGCCTGCTTGCGCCGTCACTTGTACATGATCTATAAACTTCATTGCTTACAGTATAGCAGATATACTAGCGAAAATATTACAAATATGTTCTAAGTTATACAGATTCGTTACGGGGTTCTATTTGGTGATGTAGTTCTGGAAAGTAGATACCGGGAACGTATGTGAGGTCACCCTGTCCCAATAAGGGTCATTCATATCTGAAACAGTGATCGTATTACCATTCACTCCAGTTACAATAGCCACGTGGCCCCAGGCACTCATCCCGCTTGTCTGAGCGATCGCGCCGACCGTCGGCGTCGAACTCACATTCCAACCGCTGAGTTCGGCATAGTAGGCCCAGGTGTCCGCATTACCCCAGTTATTTGGCACCGAGATTTGGCTCGCCACATACCAGGTACAAGTACCGAAGTCATACCCGTTATCGCCGTAGGTCGGCGAGTAATTACCACTGACAAGGTTAAATACTCCACTACTACTGCCACCGAAACTGGTCGTAGCCGCAACAGCCTGTATCTGGCCATTTGGTATAAGTAGGCTCTCGCCGGGCCAGATACCGGCAATCTCAGCATCGTTATAAGCAACAATCTGGGCAGCCTGAACACTGAATTTAGTCGCCAAGCTCTGTATCGTATCACCGGACTTTACGGTATACACTATCCCATTCATAGGCGGTATAGACAGTTTTGTGCCAGCGTTAACAGTAGTACCTGTAAGGTTATTTGACCACTGGACACTATTGGTTGTGATACCGAACTTTTGAGCAATAGAAGCAACAGTGTCACCTGGTTGTACTACGTATGTCTGGATGTCATAACGGCTCTTCAATGCCGTATAGACAATCTGTGGCTTAGCTACCACGCTCGTATCACTGGCGCTCACGGCTAACGTCACTTGTGCGCTCTGTGCCTGGTTCGCGATAGCGGTACTTTCGGGCAAGTTGGCCATACGTGCAACGTTGGAGGCAATATCGTACGCAGTCAGACCGTCCACCGGATTAGCGGCCGCGTTATCACTTAGTGTACCGACAGCACTCATAGTGCTTGGTCGCGAGCTACCAATTACGAAGAACATCACTATACCTAATACAGCAACATTAGCCGCCACCAGGCTATAACGAACTAACCGCCGGCGCACTGTTTTGCGCTTCAACGACTTTTGCAAACGGCTGCTAGTAAGCAACCGTTTTTGGTTAATCACGTGGGCTATGGCAGCCCCTTGTGCATTGGTGCTAATTTTCGAGCTCCTGGCATCGAACTCATTAGAGCCCGAGCTGTTAGATTACAAAAAAGTCAGAAGCGTAACCCGAGTTTTATCTTAAAACACATCTAAAGTTACCCCGATATTGTAACAAACGCACTATGAAATGCCAACGCTGCGGGCGTTAATCACCCCTGTTAAATGAAGCTCTGGCTACTCATTTGCGCAAAGCTTGTGACAATACTCTTGCGTCAATTGCTCTTGCTGTTGTGCTGTCTGAGAGAAGTAGGTAGTGCCATCGTCACCCGTCACAAAATATAGCCAATTCGTATTAGCGGGATGTGCAACCGCCTGCAGCGCGCCCGCATCGACATTGCTAATAGGCGTCGGCGGCAAGCCGGTGTGGATTAGTGTGTTATAGGGACTGTCGTAGCTGAGTGAAGTACCTTGCCCAGCCAGCCGTGAACCATACATCGCAGTCACATCACTGCCGAGTGACATACCCGTGCTAAGACGCTTTAGGAAGACCTGCGCAGCCTGGGCACGGTCACTTGGCGTATTTACCTCTTGCTCGACTATTGAGGCTAGGATGATGCCTTGATACGTGCTCAGACCCTCGCTTGCAAATGCGGCGCGAATACTCGGTGTTAAGTGATTCTGCATCTCAGTAAGAGATTCTTCGATAATAGTAGAGACTGTGGTGCCACTGTTACGCTCAAAACTGTCGGGATATAAGTAACCTTCCAAGCTATTACCGGCTGGCTTATCCACTAGTGCGGCACTACCCTCATACTGAGCTGGCTGGAGTGCCGCTTCCACATCCGCTTTGCTGAATCCATCATTAATCAGTGACTGTTCTACCTGGTCAAGCCGCTGGCCGGGCAAAATAGTCACTAGCTGGGTGCGAACTTTGCCGTGCGTTAGTTGTGACACAATGCCCTGGACGCTCTGACTACCGCTTAAACTGTATATACCGGCTTGTAAAGCCTCGCCTACGTTCTCACGCCGTACATAGGCCTGGAATGTCCAAGAACTGCGGATAATATCCTTTGTTTGCAGAAGGTCGGCGATCTCCCGAGGTGACGCGCCAGATTCTACAGTCACTGTCTGCGCGCCGGCACTAGCATTCACCGGCCTAAGGGTTTCCTCGTAATAGTGCCAGACACCTGCCGTGGCTACTACTAATACCAAAAATAGCAGGCCACATACAAACATGACTCGTTTGAGCCAAGGGCGTCGTTGCCGTCTGTCGTTAATCGTATACACTAGGCTTTTATCTCCTTTGCCGGATGCTCGGCTAGATATCGTTCCAGTATAAAGCTTGCCGCCATGGCGTCAATGTCACCTTTGCCATGTGGCCGCCCGGCTAATACGCCTTCTGCATCTACGCTGGTGAGCGTTTCGTCTGCCAGCTCTACCGGTACGGTGAGGATCTCTCTAAGCTTAAGTGCAAATTGTTCCGCTGCCCGGGTCTGAGCCGTGTAACCGCCGTCCATACCACGTGGCAGACCGACCACAACCAGGCCGGCGTCTTCTTGCGATACTAGCTTACGTACGTCTGCTAGCAGGGTTTCGCTATTGATAATAACCGTAAGTGGTCGAGGCAACCGGGCTACAACATGCGTTATCGCTATGCCTACACGCTTTTCGCCGTAATCGAGGGCCAGGATATATTGTGGAGCCGCCATAACATTGGTAAAGCGGGCCGCTAACTGGCCGCCTTCTCTATCATAACCGTTACCTTCTTTGAGTTCTTTGGTACCGAGTCTACCCAGAACGGGCTGTATTTCACACTAACACTGGTTACACCAGGGGTCTGTTTGACGTATGATTGGACATCCTGACTCTTCATTCCAGCCAACTGTGATTTGAGAGCGTTAGCGTTCAGTTGTGGGCCGGCCAGTGAGCTTGTCGTCATAGCAACTGTCGCGGTGGTGCTCGTGCCGGGATTTGCCTCGGCAAACTGGGCGTTTGCCACACCGTCGTCCAAAATAACCTGTTTGCCCTTGTCG
>Ga0302315_10005824_pt1 | contig 10429 bp, 10 predicted proteins | sample III_Palsa_N3_1_FD_200532 | JGI IMG/M metagenome (GOLD analysis project Ga0302315, IMG submission 200532) | Peat permafrost microbial communities from Stordalen Mire near Abisko, Sweden - III_Palsa_N3_1 | ecosystem: Environmental > Terrestrial > Soil > Palsa > Peat permafrost | place: Sweden... | reverse complement strand
CGGCTCTAAAACCTCCAACAAGGCTAATAAGTGTTCTAAATGCTGATCGCTTCCGATACTAACGGGATTTGCTCCCAAAGTGAGACTGGGTTGCTCCAAAAAGAGCAACCCTTTTTAATGGCACCTGCTTCGTGCCAATCCATCACCCATCTTATATCCTGATCTACAAAAGAAGATTTATAGCCGATTATATTGCTGCCATCCATAATACTGTTAGAACGGCTACGGCCTTATCATAGGCGATAAAAAATCAAATGATTTACTCGATAGCATCTTGCTATTTATTACGTTTTGTTCTCATTATCAGGAAGAAGCAAAATGTCCTTATCGCTAATTATTTGATCTTCAGCGCCCTCAGATTTACAGTTACTATTATTCTTTTCATTGTTTTCAGAAATCTCAGCCAAAACCTCTAAAAGCTTTGATAACTGTTTCAAATACCTATCGTTACCGCTACTTAAGGAAAAGTTCTTTATTGAATTTTTCCTTTTTTTATGCTGTAAACTATTGCTTATCAATCGATTACTTTACCAAAAAAAAGTGTTCGATATTTCCTTATATAAATCGCACTTCAAAACCATTTTCCTGCAAAATGTGGCCTGAATTATTTTAAAGAGCCATTCTAAGAGTTCGATTCCGCTAAAGTATTTTCATAATAGGTTCTTTTACTATTTGGATTTGTATATGAGTTACCCTTATTCGATTCCGGGGATATCGTAATCATATAAATTAATTACGCTAAACTGTAAACTTAAAAGTCAGGCTCAGGGTAAATTTGTATTACATTAATTGATACATCATGAACTCAATAACAAATATCTTATCACAACTAGCCCACATGATATGGGACATCTACTGGGGGTTGGCACTCGGTTTTATCCTGTCATCGCTGATCCGGGCTTTTGTATCTACAGAAAGCATATCTGAAAGATTGGGTAAAGATTCGGTAACGGCCATTAGTCTTTCTACACTTTTTGGAGCGATATCTTCATCGTGTTCTTATGCGGCGGCCTCGATGGCAAGAGCATTAATGATCAAGGGGTCTACCTGGTCAAATGCTGTAGCCTTTATGGTAGCAAGTACCAACCTGGTATTTGAAATATTTATAGTGATCGTAACCCTACTGGGCTGGGCATTTTTTGGTGGCGAAGTGATCGGTGGTCTATTTTTTATCATCATTTCCGCAATAATCATCAGCAGGTTTTTTCCGGCAAAAGTAAAGGATGAGGCCAAGGAATATATCGCTGCGTCTGAAAGGGGGAAATCAAATGACCCTCATGCGCATCATCAAATGGAAAGTTCCTGCTGCCAGCATAAAATGAAAATGGATACCGAAGAAGCGCCTGAAGAGAAAGCCGGTTTATCTACTAAGCTAAAGGAAGCCAGCGGACACTATTACATGGATGTAACGATGGTGGGCAAGGATATTTTGATCGGACTTGTTGTATCGGCTATTTTAATGATTGTTGTTCCTGGTGCGTTTTGGAAGGGCTTATTCTTATCGGGAAACAGCAGCTTGCCACATTTCGTTGTGTTAAGCTGGAATGCCGTCGTAGGAATTTTCATTGCTATAATCGCTTTTGTCTGCTCAGTAGGTAATATCGTGATGGCAGCCGTATTATGGCAGGGTGGCATTTCGTTCGGTGGGGTTATCGCCTTTATTCTTTCTGACCTGGTGACTATTCCTATGCTGATGGTATTCCGTAAATATTACGGCAACAAAACGATGTGGTATTTGCTGATCATTCTGGTTGTTAGCATTTTCTTTACTTCTTTGTTTTTGGATTACTCTTTTGCGGCCTTGCATTGGATACCCAAAACCCATACTGGTAGTATGCAAATGGCAAGCGAACATTTTAGCTGGAACTATCAAACATGGCTGAACCTGTTTTTTATTCCAATATCTATTGTCTATTTTTATTGGGGCAGAAAAAGCATGAAATAACCAATTTTTAACAACAAGGATTTGCCATGGAATATACCGAGCTGGACCATCTTGAAAATAAAGATATAGTTGTAATGCAAATTTATGAACGATTAATAAATGAACTACAAAAATTCGGACAACTTAAAATTGAACCTAAGAAAACAAGTATCCACTTAGGTAACCGCTTCGGTTTTGCTGGAGTTTATACACGGGGAAATTACATCAATTTAGAGGTTCATTTAAACCATAAGCTTACCAGTAACAGGATAAACAAAGTTGAACAAGCTTCCGCAAATCGTTACCACCATACAATTAAATTAACAAGCGAGAAAGATATTGATCAGGAACTCCTGAATTGGCTCAAGCAAGCATATGAATTAAAAAAATAGCATAGTGACAAACATTTTAAAAGGCGTCATAGCAGGTCTAATTTTCGGTGTTGTCTCAGTCATCCCGATGATGTTTATGACATTTAAAGACAAACCAAGCGCGATGGTGGCTTCATTCATCAGCAGGTTTGCAATCGGATTTATTATTTTCAACATGGAGTTGCCCATTCCGGGCTGGGTAAAGGGTGGTTTAGTAGGAATAATTTTGAGCCTGCCGGATGCACTGGTAACAAAACAGTACGCACCCATTATCGGGCTTGGTTTGATAGGCGGAATTGTTTGTGGTATTTTTGCAAAATAAAAGCAAACTGACACTATTGAACATCGCCCTTAGAATATAAAATCAATATGGTGCTACATATTAAAAACATGGTTTGCGACCGCTGCCAGATGATCGTCCGGCAGCAGTTGGAAAACCTGGGCTTTACAGTTAAACAGGTCGCGTTGGGTAGTGCGGAAATAGCGCCTGAACCCGATGAGGAACAAATGCAGCTTATTTCAGCAGCATTAAAAGTACCTGGTTTTGAACTGATCAATAAGGAAACGGACAAGACCGTAGAGGCGATAAAAAATGCGGTGATCGACCTGGTTCATCATTCCGATCTGTCAGAAATTAATATGTCCTATTCCGACCTGATTGCGAAGCGTGTCGGCAAGGATTATGTGCACCTGAGCCGTTTATTTTCAAACGCCCAGGATACCACCATTGAGCGTTTTATCATCGAACAAAAAGTTGAAAAGATCAAGGAGTTGATCGAGTACGGTGAATTAAACCTGAATGAAATTGCCTATCAAATGAGTTATAGCAGCAGCGCACACTTGTCAACGCAGTTTAAAAGTGTTACCGGCATAACGCCGAGCCAGTTTAAAACCTCAGAAAAAGCGGGCAGAAAAGCGATTGATAAGATATGATTGTTTACATCTGCAATAGGATGTAAATTTTTAACGGAATTATATAAAAACATAGAAATGAACAGTTGCTACCTTAGCAGTGTGCAATATTTAAAGCAATAAACGTTTTAATAAGAACATGAAGTATATCGCTGTTTTCCTCATATTGAATGTACTGCTTTTATTCTCGTTTACGGGTATGGCCAAAATTCCTCATGGAACAGCATCATGTTGCACAGCAAAATACTCAAAAGATTGCTGCACACAGCCCAAAAAATCTGCTGATAACGACTGTGGCAAAGGAGCCTGCAATGCGTTGCTCAATTGCGGTACTTGCGGGTTTGTTGTTACTGTATCGGTTCCACTATCACCAGCAATGATTGATCTGTACCTGCAAACTATTCACCATTTTGCAACAGGCGAGTTATCAGACTATCACGGCAACGACTGGAACCCTCCGAAAGCTTAATAATTTATGTAGCGGCCTGTTTATGGTCACAGTATTTCATTAATTATTAATCTTCAAAATCAAAAAATCATGAAAAAGTTCCTTTTCACCACGTTGGTGATATTATTATCCGTTGTATCCATTACTTATGCCAATACCCCTTGCTGCAACAGCAAAATGAACCATTGTTCAACCTGTGCAAAAGGTTGCGGGCCAAACTGCAAGGACTATTGCAGCAAAACCTGCAAGGCATCTGGCAATTGCAAGACGGTATGTAAATTGTAATTAATAACAAGCCGCCTCTTCAACGGGGCGGCTTACAAAACATTAACCCGCAAAACATATACTTTTATATATTTGTACTAATGAAACGCATCTCGCTCATCTTATTAACGGCTATCTACTTCATATCCTGTATGGGTATGAGTGTAAACCGTTCGTATTGCTGCGGAAAATTAACATCGGTAAGTTTCAGTTATGGTGCAGGTGATAATTCCGGTAATATATCGGGAAATAAGGATAAATGCTGCGGGCATGAAAAGCAAAGTTTCAAGGTTAAGGACAACCATTTTATCCCCGTTTCCCTTTCTTTGAATCATCCCTTGCCTGTTATTATTCCATCATTTACCAGCGTGGCGGATGAACCCGTTGTTAGCACATTACACACTAAAATAGTTTATAAGGGGAATGCTCCACCCGGACATTCAGATATACCCGTCTATACCCTTAACTGCGCTTACCGGATCTGATCTGCCGATTTATCATTAGCCGTACATCCTGTACCAGCTAACTTGTAATTTTCAATTCATCATCTTAATTTATAATTACTGCACAAGGCTTGCCTTATGCCATTTTTCCATTCTTTAATTTTTTAAAATCACATGAAAAAAGTAACCCTGCTGGCTATTGCCATTTTATTTTCTGTTGGAACTGTATTTGCGGCTCATTCGACCACCCCGGTTTCGGATACAACCAAAACCAAAAAAGCGAAGACCGCTAAAGTAATTTATACCTGCCCAATGCACACGGATGTTGTGAGCTACAAACCGGGTAAATGCCCAAAACCCGGTTGCGGTATGACGATGGTAAAAAAGAGCGATCTGAAAAAGAAACCCACAACAATAAAAATGTAGTTCATTTCAGCCCGGCGAAACATCCGGGCTTAACAAAATCATTAAGATGATCAATCAACTTATTTCCCTTTCGCTGAAAAACAGGTATATCGTTTTGCTGATTGCGGTCGCTCTTTTTGCCTGGGGAGCGTATGCGGTAAAGGAAAATCCAATAGATGCTATCCCCGACCTGTCGGATAACCAGGTGATCGTATTCACTGAATGGCAGGGCCACAGCCCGCAGATCATGGAAGACCAGGTAACTTATCCGCTAGTAAGTAATTTACAGGGCATCCCCAAAGTAAAAGCAATAAGGGCAACGTCCATGTTTGGGATGAGCTTTGTTTACATTGTTTTTGAGGATAATGTAGACGTGTATTGGGCAAGAAGCCGGGTACTCGAAAGGCTGAATTATGCGCAGCGATTATTGCCACAAGGTATTACGCCCACACTAGGGCCTGACGGCACAGGTGTCGGCCATATCTTATGGTACACGCTGGATGCCAAGGGCATGGATCTGGGTGAGCAGCGTGCATTACAGGATTGGTATGTAAAACTGGGTTTACAAACAGTTCCCGGTGTGAGTGAGGTCGCCTCATTCGGCGGCTTTGAAAAGCAATACCAGGTCAGCATCGACCCGCATAAACTCAACTATTATAATATCCCGCTATCGCAAGTACTCAAAGCGGTTAAAAGCAATAACAATGATGTTGGCGGGCGCAAGTTTGAAATGAACGGTACTGGCTATATCGTTCGTGGGCTGGGTTATATCAAAAGTTTGCAGGAGGTGGAGAATATACCTATTGGTGTGATCAATTCTATACCCGTAACCATAAAAGATATTGCCACGGTACAGATGGGTGGTGACGAACGCTTAGGCATATTCGATGAGAACGGTGAGGGTGAAGCGGTCGGCGGTATAGTGGTTATGCGCTACGGCGAGAATGCCGATAAAGTGATCCATGCGGTAAAGGATAAAATGAATGATATTCAAAAAGGCTTGCCGGCAGGCGTATCGTTCAATATCGCTTACGACCGAAGTACACTTATTGAAAATGCGGTCAATTCTGTAAAACATACCTTAATTGAGGAAATGATAACGGTATCCATTATTGTTATCCTTTTCCTATTCAGCTGGCGTAGCGCTTTAAGTATCATTATACAAATTCCCATTACAATAGCCGCAAGCTTTATCCTGTTAAATGCCTTTGGCATTAGCTCTAATATTATGTCCTTAACGGGGATAGCTTTAGCTATAGGGGTGATCGTTGATAACGGAATTGTCATGGTAGAAAACTCGCATAGAAATTTATCTATCGCACAACAAAAAGAAAAATCATGACCCCAGCAGAAAGAATAAAAATCATAGAAGCATCTTGTAAACAGGTTGGTCGTGGCGTGTTTTTCTCTACATTAATTATTGTAGCATCGTTTCTACCAGTATTCTTACTGGAGGGACAGGAAGGCAAATTGTTCGGCCCGCTGGCCTGGACAAAGACTTTTATACTGGCCATTGATGCCATACTCGCGGTAACATTGGCCCCTGTACTAATCTCCTTTTTCCTGAAAGGGAAATTGCGGACAGATGATCACAACCCGCTGAATCGTGGACTGGAAAAAATTTACCGGCCAATATTGAACTGGTGCGTGACCTGGCACAAAACAACGCTGATCATCAATATTGTTGCCTTGCTTATCAGCATACCGTTATTGCTAAGTCTTGGTAGTGAATTTATGCCGCCTTTGGACGAGGGTACTATACTTTTCATGCCGGTTACGCAACCGGATGTTTCCAATGCAGAAGCGAAACAATTGTTGCAGGTGCAAGACAAGATCATCAAAAGCATCCCCGAAGTAGGCAATGTTTTGGGAAAGGCAGGCCGCGCAAACACCGCTACCGACAATTCACCCATCAACATGACGGAAACGATAATCCTGTTAAAGCCCAAAGACGAATGGCGCAAGGGCATAAAAAAGGAAGATATTATCAATGAATTGAACGCCAAACTACAAATACCCGGCGTGGTAAATGGCTGGACACAGCCGATCATCAACCGTATCAATATGCTATCCACGGGTATTCGTACCGATGTTGGATTGAAAGTTTATGGGCAGAACCTGGATACGATCAATGCTTTATCGAATCAAATGAAACAGGCTTTGCAGGGCGTAAGCGGCATAAAAGATCTATACGTTGACCCGATAACGGGTGGAAAATATGTAGATATAGCGGTAAATAAAGATGCTATTGGCCGTTACGGTTTAAGCGTGGATGATGTGAACGAGGTAGTGGAAAGCGCTTTGGGCGGTATGGATCTGACGACCACTGTTGAAGGCCGGCAACGGTTCAGCGTTAATGTACGTTTCGCGCAGGATTACCGCAGTAATTTGGACGCGATCAAACGGACTTTAGTACAAACACCCTCTTACGGGCCTGTTCCGCTATCATCTGTTGCGGATATAAAGATCAGCGATGGCCCGGCAATGATCCAGTCGGAAAACGCACTGTTAAGGGGAACTGTATTATTCAATGTTCGCGACCGTGATTTGGGCAGTACAGTAAAAGATGCGCAAGACAGGATCAGCAGCATGATTAAAACACTGCCAAAAGGTTATTACGTGGAATGGAGCGGTCAGTATGAAAACCTCATCAGGGCGGAAAGAACGTTAAAGTTAATACTGCCTGTTGTACTCATCATCATATTTACCTGCCTGTATTTTGCTTTTCATTCTATTCGTGAAGCATTTTTCAGCCTCATATCAATCCCGTTTGCATTAATCGGAGGCGCTTATATGGTGTATTTCTTTGGGGTACATTTATCAGGTGCGGTTGCCGTTGGTTTTATAGCACTCTTTGGTATCGCCGTGGAAACCGGGATTGTGATGGTTATTTATTTGAATGATGCCATGCAGCAACTGGTTGCCTTAAAAGGAAATTCAAAGGAAACGATTACCAAAGAAGATCTGCGGGTATATGTAATGAACGGTGCGGTAAAACGCCTGCGGCCTAAACTCATGACCGTGTGTGTAGCCCTGTTTGGATTGGTGCCAGTATTATGGGCAACCGGCACGGGCAGTGATGTTATGCTTCCTATTGTGCTGCCCATGATTGGCGGGGTATTAACTTCTTCCACGCATATTCTACTGGTTACTCCGCTCATCTTCTTGATGGTAAAAGAATACGAACTGAAAAAATATGGCAAACTGGAAGTATTGGATGTAAAGGAATAATCAAATGAAAAAGACACATCAATTAACATATGTAACGCTCTTTTGCTTTGCCAGCATATCGGTTAAAGCGCAGGAACGTTTATCACTCGATAGCGTTTTAGCCCGGGTTTCAACCAATCCATCCTTACAGGCTTATGCTGCAAAAATGAGCGCCGAGGATGCTTACGCAACGGGTGCTAAGAGTTTTGAAGCGCCAACCATCAGCGCGGGGCAGTACCAAACGCCTTACCAACTTAATCCAAATACAGGTTCATTTATGATCCAGGCAGAGCAAATGTTTACGAACCCCGCAAAGCTGAAGGCAAAGCAAGATTACATGAAAGGGATGTCCAAAGTAACTGCCGAGGATAAGAATTACCTGAAAAACCAACTGATCGCACAGGCAAAACAATATTATTTTGAACGGGTGGTGCTGGAAAAGAAACTCGCCTTATTGCAGCAAACGCAAAGCCTGCTGGAATATATGCTGAAGGATGCGAACATCCGGCTTACCTACGGAAAGGAAAAGCTGCCCAATATCTATAAAGCCAAAGCAGATTTGTATGAACTTGATAATACCCGCGAGCAACTAAACAACGAGATCAGCCAAAAGAATATTATGCTGAATACACTGATGAACCGGGATAAAGCAACTGCGTTTATGGTAGATACCAATTATGTTGTAAAGGATTATGAAACTGTTGTAACCGATACATCCACACTTGCAAATTCCCGTAGTGATATAAAAGGCATCAGCCGCAATATTGAATTACAGCAATTGAATGCGCAAATGGAGTACAGCAAGCGCAAACCCGATTTTGGAATTCAGGCAGCCCACATGATCAGTTATGGCGGCTATCCAAACCAATATATCTTAATGGCTTCTATCACCATTCCTATTGTTCCCTGGGCATCTAAAGAATACAAAGCCAACCTCAAAGGCATCCAATATGAGGTGGAAGAATTACAACAGAAAAAATTGGATATGGTAAACCAGGCAGCAGGGCAGTTAGCCGGAACAAGCACCAACATAGCAAGCAAAAAAAGGCAGTTAAAAAACTATCAGCAAAATATTATTCCCGCCTTGCAAAATGGTTACAAAACAGCTTTGCTGGCTTACGACCAGAACACAGGCGACCTGCCATCGGTGCTGGATGGTATAAAAGATCTGCAAACGGCCCGTATGGCGTACTTAGATAACTTACAGGAACTTTTAACCTTACAGGTAACATATGAAAGGGAAAATGAAAGCAATTAAAATAATATTGACCGGCGTCCTGTTAAGCACTATGTTACTTACAGCTTGTTCCAATAATAAAAAGGGACAAATGACGACCCAGGCAAAAAGTGATGCCAAATATACCTGCCCTATGCACCCGCAAATACTGGAGGACCATCCGGGCAGTTGCCCGATTTGCGGTATGGCTTTGGTAAAGAAGTCCAGACAAGCCAGCGAAGGTTCGGGCATCAGTTTGAACACGGTTTTGCAACCCGTCAATTCCAATGTCATCTCTACAGTAGCAGCTATCACGCCCGAACAAAGGGAGGTGTATACTACCATTTCCGCGCAGGGTTACCTGGACTTTGATACCCGTATGTTTAACAATATTGCTTCCCGTTATTCAGGGCGGATTGAAAAACTTTATATCAAGTATGCTTTCCAGGAGATACATCAGGGGCAGCGCATCTTTGATATATACAGCCCTGATATGGTTACCGCGCAGCAGGATCTGATTTTTTTAGTAAAAAATTCACCTGCGGAAACCGGTTTGATCAGTGCTGCAAAACAAAAGCTTTTATTGCTGGGCATGACCAATTCACAGGTCGGCCAAGTCATTCAAACAGGTAAAGTATTTTACAGCCTCCCGGTGTATAGTCCCTATGAAGGACATGTTCATGATATGCCGCATAGTCAAATGGCAGGTGCAACAAGCACAGAAAGTCCGCCAGATTATGCCAATAACCTGCCATTATCTGTCAAAGAGGGAATGTACGTTGAGAAAGGGCAAAATTTGTTTAACGTGGTAAATCCTCACATGCTATGGGCAATCATTAAAATAGATCAAACCACTTTTTCGGGTTTGAAATTACATCAGTCGGTTACAATTACGTTGCCTGACGTTCCGGGAAAGACGATTGACGGATCGGTAGATTTTATTGAACCTGTTTTAGAGAATGGCGATAAAACAACAACTATCCGGGTGTATTTAGATAATATGGATCATGAGTTAAAGGTAAACAGCCTGGTGAAAGCGAAGATACAGACGGGTTATAAGAGTGGCTTATGGATACCAAGGACGGCATTAGTTGATTTAGGCAAAACGAAAATCGTCTGGCTAAAGAATGGTGCGGTATTTCACGCCAAACAAGTTATGAGTGGAGCTATGAATAATGATGAAGTGCTTATTTCAAATGGCCTGATGGCTACCGATAGCATAGCCGCCAATGCACA
>Ga0302315_10005820_pt1 | contig 10434 bp, 9 predicted proteins | sample III_Palsa_N3_1_FD_200532 | JGI IMG/M metagenome (GOLD analysis project Ga0302315, IMG submission 200532) | Peat permafrost microbial communities from Stordalen Mire near Abisko, Sweden - III_Palsa_N3_1 | ecosystem: Environmental > Terrestrial > Soil > Palsa > Peat permafrost | place: Sweden... | reverse complement strand
CGCTCTTCATAAATACAGGCGTGCCGCCTACGCTTTTAAATGCGCGGACCGGCGAATTCACACCGCCCGGAATAGATGCCTGGGCGCGTTCAAATAATTGCTGGCTATTGAAAAACATAGATTCGTCGGATTTGTGATTGTTCATTTAATTCGTCGATGACTGTCGTTTCGGACTTAGCGCGCCAGGAGCCTTGCGGCGTCTTTTGCGAAATAAGTGGCGATCAGGTCGGCGCCTGCACGCTTGATAGAAGACAGGCTTTCCAGGATGGCTTTTTCTTCATTCAACCAGCCCATTTTTGCGGCGGCCTTGATCATAGCGTATTCTCCGCTGACATGATAGGCGCTGACCGGCACGGTTACGGCGTTCCGGACTTCCCGGATGATGTCCAGGTAGGCCATAGCAGGTTTTACCATGACAATGTCTGCTCCTTCTTCCACGTCCATCAGTGTTTCTTTGATGGCTTCCCTTCGGTTGGCATAATCCATCTGGTAAGTCTTTTTGTCTCCGAAGCCGGGGGCGCTATCCAGGGCGTCCCTGAAGGGGCCATAAAAGCAGGAGGCATATTTGGCGCTATAAGCCAGGATCCCCGTGTTTACAAGACCGCTTTCTTCCAGGAGGGCGCGTATGGCGAGTATCCTTCCATCCATCATGTCACTGGGGGCTACGAAATCCGCACCGGCCAGGGCGTGGCTGAGGGACATCTTTGCAAGTACCTCCACGGTAGGGTCGTTCACTATCTGGCCGTCCTCCACAATGCCGTCGTGTCCATAAGAAGAATAGGGGTCCAGGGCCACGTCCGTCATGACGATCATCCCCGGCACGGCCGCCTTGATGGCCCTGATGCTGCGCTGCATCAGTCCCTCCGGGTTAAGGGCTTCCGTACCCAGGTTGTCTTTCAGTTCATCGTTGCACTTAATAAAGAGGAGTACGCATTTGATCCCCAGGTCCCATAACTCTTTCACTTCCTTCAGGGTTCCATCTAGGGAACGCCTGTAATAGCCGGGCATGGAAGGGATCTCAAATAGCTGGCCTTCGCCTTCATCGATAAATAACGGGGCGATAAAGTCGTTGGGTGTCAAAGCGGTTTCCGCTACGAGAGAACGCAGGCTTTGTGAAGTCCTCAATATCCGGTTTCTTCTGATCTGATGCATATATCTAAAGCTTTTAATGTCCGGTTATTTTACCCATTCGCGGGGTACAAGGTATTGCACCAACTCCGCTTCCCGGCTGCCGGGTTCAGGACTGTAATTGTATTCCCATCTTGCCCTCGGAGGGAGGCTCATTAATATGGATTCTGTACGGCCGTTTGTCTTCAGGCCGAATAAGGTACCCCTGTCGTGAACCAGGTTGAATTCCACATACCGCCCCCGACGATATTCCTGCCACCATATTTCCTCTTCCCCGTATTCCAGGAACTTCCTTTTTTGCACGATCGGCAAATAGGCGGAAAGGAAGGCGTGCCCGTTAGCCTCCTGGAAAGCCAGGAGGTCTTCATGAGTCTTTCCGGGAACCGGCTCGGGTCGCAGGTAATCATAGAATACACCTCCGATGCCCCTTGCCTCATTATTTCTGTGCCGGTTGACAAAATATTCATCGCATTGTTTCTTGCAGGAAGGGTAGTAGTCCAAACCAAAAGGGTCCATTGCTTCCTTGAGCGTTCGGTGGAAGTGTTCCCCGTCTTCCGGAAAAATATAATAAGGAGTAAGGTCGCTGCCGCCACCGAACCAGGAATCCACCAAGGCTCCCCGTTCGTCGTATAGCTCAAAATATCGCCAGTTGGCGTGTACGGTGGGAACATAAGGATTGAGAGGATGCAGCACGAGTGAGAGGCCTGCGGCCATAAAACGGGCTTGTGTGACCTTCAGGTGTTGCTGCATGGCCTCGGTCAATTCTCCAAAAACCACAGAAGTATTCACTCCCCCTTTTTCAAAAATATCTCCGTCGCTAAAGGAACGGGTGATTCCTCCGCCTCCTCCCGGGCGATCCCAAAGATCTTCCTGGAATACAGACCGTCCATCCTCCTTTTCGATAGCCTCGCAAATGCTATCCTGCAAGGAGTGGATATGTGTGATAAAGCGATCTTTCAGGTTCATAAATATATTTTATCCCTTTTTCGGGGTCCACGACTTTACGGTATCTACAAATGCCTTTGCGTGATCCACCGGCACATTGGGCAGTATGCCATGGCCCAGGTTGGCAATGTGGGCGTGATTCCCAAAGGCGTCCAGCATGGCGGTACATTCTGCCTTGATCACGGGTATGGGAGAAAGGAGATGGGCAGGGTCATAGTTGCCTTGCAGCACAATACGGTCTCCTGCGAATTGCCTGGCCATCTTCGGCGAGATGCACCAGTCGATCCCCAGCCCCTGTGCACCGGTAGCCGCCATGGCTTCCAGAGAATGCCAGGCGCCTTTGGCAAATATAATGGTAGGGATGATGTCTTTAACGGCGACAACGATCTGGCGGATGTATTGCAATGACCATATTTCGAAATCTTCAGGACTGAGTAGGCCTCCCCAGGAATCAAAAACCTGGACGAGGTCTGCCCCGGCCGCAGCCTGTGCTTTCAGATATCCGATCGTGCTGTCTGTGATCATTTGAAGCAGTGAATGAGCCAGGGCCGGTTGGGTGTAGCAGAATGTTTTTGCTTCGTCAAATGTTTTAGATCCTTTCCCTTGAACCATATAACATAGCAGGGTCCAGGGCGCTCCGGCAAAACCGATCAGTGGAACCCTTCCACCCAGCTCGGTTTTGATCATCCGGAGGGCATCCATCACGTAGGATAATTCTGTCGATGCTTCGGGAATATGGAGCCGATCCAGGTCTTTCGCTGTTTGAATAGGATCCGGCAGGTTAGGGCCTTTATTTTCGATCAACTGGACCTCCAGGCCCATGGCCTGGGGAACCACAAGGATATCAGAGAACAGGATGGCGGCATCCACGCCAATCTGGTCCACAGGTTGAAGGGTAATGGCTGTTGCCAGTTCAGGAGTCTGTACCCGTTCAAAAAATGAATACTTCTCCTTCAGCTTCATATAGTCCGGCAGATACCGTCCCGCCTGGCGCATCATCCATACGGGGGGACGCTCCGTCCTTTCTCCACGCAGCACACGTAAAATCAAATCATTCTTTAGTGAAGTCATAAATAACATTGCTTGTTGTCGTAATAAAATTGTACACAGCGGATCAGATCTCCCTGCGTGGGTGTATGGCTTACTATGATGCGTTCGTCTGTATAGCTCTTTATGGTGTCTGCGGTTGTTTCTCCTATGGCAAAACAAACGCCGCCCGGGGGGAGCCGGTTTGCCTGAAAAAAACTCTCTACCCCGCTGGGGCTAAAGAACAAGACCCCGTCAAATGGGGTGTCAATCACCTTGGGTTGTCCTATGGTTTTATATACGGGGACTTCTGCTACCTGGATACCCGCCTGTCGAAGCGCCAGGGGTAATTCAGGCCGGTGTTCCAGCGCACAGAAAAAAACGGCGTTTGTAAAACGGCCATCGGTGATGATAGCAGAGGCAAGTTCCTTTGCATTTTTCGCGGTGCAGACCACTTGTTCTTCCCGGAACCGTGTCTTCACTTCCTGCAGGGTCCTTCCGGACAGGCAGGCAATCTGCCAGAAATCCGGATGACCGGAAGGAACAGGTTCGCCCGGTTGCCAATCCGAAAGCCAGTACATGGGAAGATATTCCAGGCTTTTTTCACTGGTAAAAACGGCCAGGGACTGCCCATTCATTGCGCGGGCGATCTTCCTTATGGAATGTCGCCATTCCGCCGCCTCTCTCGAAAAGCCGGACTGGCATCCCGAATAAATGGTGGTGGTCTCTATAAAACTTTCTTCGCGTAGCGTCCATCCATTTGCCCCGGCGAAGTCGCGACTGGCTTCGTCCAGGAGTTTTGTACTTAATATGGAAGGAGCATCCGGCATATGATTAAATGGGAGCCTGTGTCTTTTGAATGAGGTTTGCGGCTCCCTGCTTCAATAAGGCTTTGGCTGCTTCGAGAACTGCATGCGCGGCCTGGTCGGGGGGAAATGTCCTTTCTTCGTACAAGCAGGTAGCGCCATCCAGGCTACAGACGTTTCCTTTAAAATGTAAAAGGCCACCTTCACAGGAGGTCAGTGCTCCCACCGGCGTAGAGCATCCTCCCATTAATGCGGAAAGGAAGGCCCTTTCAACGGTCACACAGGTAGCGGTATCGGGATGATTCAGAAATGCGCAAATATCCTGGAGGTAAATGTCTTTCTCCCTGCAGACGATCAGGATGGCGCCCTGGGCCGGGGCCGGCAGCATCCAGTCCAGTTCTATGGCGGAGGCGGGTCTTTCCCCAATGCGCTCCAGGCCGGCTGCGGCAAATATGGCTCCCTGCCAATGGCTTTCCGACACCTTGCGGAGGCGGGTATTGACATTTCCTCTCAGATTTTCTATCCTGTGTGCAGGGTATTTATGCAGCCACTGGGCCTTACGGCGCAGGCTACTGGTGGCGATGGTGGCGATGCCTGACGGATCATCCATAAAGGAGGCGTCATTCCCTTTAAGTACCATCAGGTCCTTGCTGGAGGCCCTTTCAAGGACGGCCGCAGCCGTAATGCCCTGGGCCAGTTGAACGGGGACGTCTTTCATGGAATGAACAGCGAGATCTATACGCCCGCTGAGGAGGGCAGCGTCCAGCGTCCGGGTGAATACACCCTGAACGCCTATGGCATAGAGTGGAGTAACAAGGTCTATATCCCCTTCGCTTTTCAGGTATACTAATTCTGCAGGATGGCCCGAGGCCTCCAATTGCTCCATTACCAGCGTGGCCTGCCACACGGCTAATTGGCTATCGCGTGTTCCAATCCGAATCTTATTCTCCATGAAGGATAGAATGACCCTTACGAGCTTGCGGTTAAATAATCGTTGAGCGCTTCCAGGTAGCAACAGCCTTTAGGGTTGTTACGACGTATTTTGACTGCGAGATTATTAATTACTTTCTGAATATGCGCCTCGGAATTACAGGTCGAATCAGTGAGATGGTTAGAAGGGATTTGTGTCAGGGTGCGTCTTACCGCCTTGATAACGCCCAGTTGCTGGCGCATAGCATACCATTCCTTGAATTCCTCTACGAATTCACCTACGATCTTCCTGGCTTTGGGCACTTCTGCCGTACGCCGGGTAATGGTGGCATCCGTTTCTTTGGATAAATGATCTACATTGATCAGGGTGACTCCCGGAAGCCGTGCAATGGAAGGCTCCGCATTAAAGGGAATGGACAGGTCCAGTACCAGTTTTACTTTTGTGCCGGCAAGGGACGACGCGCACACAGTGGGTTGAGGTGCATTGGTAGCTACAATAACGGCATCTGCGTCTTTGAGTTCCTCTTCCAATGATTCCATAGCCGCAGAACGGATCCCCTGTTCTTCGGCAAATTCCCTGGCTACTTCTTCCGTTCTGTTCACCACCACAATGTTACGGGTACCCAGGTGGGCCAGTACGTTTTTACAGGTACTACGTCCGATCTTTCCTACCCCTACGAGCACAATTTTGTTTTGCGCATCGACCTTCAAATGATTTTTTAAGTATTGGATGGCGGCGAAGGCAACCGAAACGGTACCGCTGCTGAGTTGTGTATTGTTCTTAATGCTTTTTGAGAGCTGTAGGGAAGTATTGATGAGCCTTTCTGTGAAAGGTCCGAGGCATCCATTTTCCTGAGAGAACTTGGCCGCTTGTTTGATCTGTCCGTTAATTTCGTAATCACCCAAAATTTGAGAATCGAGACCTGAACTCACATCGCAAAGGTGCCTGGCTGCTGACCAACCCTGTTGAATATAGGCGTTCGAACGAAAGGTGGCGGCATCTCCTTTTGTAAAATGACACAGCAACTCTACGAGTTGACCGGCGTCGGAAGCAAAGCCATAGATTTCTGTGCGATTGCAGGTGGAAAGGACGAATAACTCGTGAAGACCCACTGAGCTGCCTAGTGTGATGAGCTGACCATATTGATCCTGGCTGATAGCAAATAGACTTCGTATTTCCGCATCGGACTTTTTATAGCTGATCCCTGCGACGAAAAACTGGTCAACGGTTCTATTGGATTCTAATGAGAATGGATCACTCATGGTTGCAAAGCTAATTTTGGAGAACGGATTGATGAAATTATGCCAGTCATTGATATGTCATATTTGGTTTGCGCCTTTTGTACGAACAATGTCATAGACAAATGTGTTATTACATATACGTAAAACAAGTCTATCCCGATGTTATTCGATATGACCGATATCAGCGCCGGAGCAGAGAACGGTCATACATTCTTTTACGTAGGTTTGCCTTACTTTGTAATCCCGTATACAGATATATATGTCTTCAACCGCTGTTATTTTGATGAACCTTGGATCTCCGGATTCCACGGACGTAAAGGATGTCAGGAACTATTTGCATGAATTCCTCATGGATAAAAGGGTGATTGACTACCCGTGGCTATTCCGCAAGATCTTAGTGGATGGGATCATTATCGGGCCCAGGGCTCCAAAATCTGCGGAAGCCTATCGCTCGGTATGGTTGCCCGAGGGATCTCCACTGATAGTTTTGACAAAGAAATTACAATTGGCATTGCAAGCTGAGATGGACTGCCCCATAGAAGTGGCCATGCGATATGGGAATCCTACTATGAAAGGGGCGTATGACCGTTTAATGACAGAGCACCCTGACCTAACTGAAGTTATTTTAGTGCCACTCTACCCGCACTATGCTATGTCGTCCTATGAAACCGCTGTTGAATACGCCAGGGAAATACATAAGAAATACAAGTACCCTTTCCGGATCAAGACACTCCTTCCTTTTTACGAAGACCCTTTATATATAGGAGCGCTCGCACAAAGCATGAAGCCTTATGTGGACGAAAAACGGTATGATCACGTCCTTTTCAGTTACCATGGTTTGCCCCAGCGCCATCTCACAAAGGCGGACGTTACTGGGAATCATTGTCTTCGTTCCGATGACTGCTGTTCCGTTGATTCGGTTGCGCACAAGCATTGCTACAGACACCAGGTCTACACAACTACCCGAAAGACTGCGCAACTGCTCGATATTCCTTCCGGCAAATACAGTGTGTCCTTTCAGTCCAGATTGGGCCGGGAGCAATGGATCCGGCCTTATACGGTGGATGAATTGGTGGCATTGCCTGCCAGGGGGGTGAAACGGTTATTGGTGGTGTGCCCGGCCTTTGTGAGTGATTGCCTGGAGACACTGGAGGAAATGGGCATTCAGGGAAAGGAGATATTTTTGGCTGCGGGAGGCGAGTCCTTTACCCTTATTCCCTGTATGAACACCCAGCCAGGCTGGGTGGGCGTGTTGGCCAGTTGGTTGAAAACCATACAGCAGGGTGATACCAGCCTGATAGCTAATTTATGAACATACAAACGCAGGTAGCCATCATCGGCGGGGGCCTTTCCGGATTGACCGCTGCCTATCAGCTCCGGAAAGGGGGAAAACAAGTACAGGTACTGGAACTGTCGGACAGGGCGGGTGGAGTGATCCGCAGTGAAAGGGTCGATGGATTTGACCTGGATCTGGGGCCCAATTCTTTAGTAGTGAATCCATTCCTGGAGGAATGGATCAGGGAATTGCACCTAGAGCCCTTTCAGTTGGATGCTGCTGCCGTGAGCAAGAACCGATACCTGGTTCGGGATAAGGTCTTACATGCCCTGAGCCCGCATCCGGTTAAACTTTTACAATCTCCTTATTTATCCTGGACGGCGAAGGGCCGTATCCTGACAGAACGATTCCGTCCCCGGGGGACATCGCCGGAAGAAAGTGTATCAGCATTCTTTACCAGGCGGCTGGGCAGGGAGATCAGTGAATACATAGCCGATCCTGTTTTCAGCGGAATATATGCGGGAGATATCGACAGGCTGTCCCTGAATGAAGTTTTACCTGTGCTGGCCCAATGGGAAAAGCAATTCGGATCCTTGACGAAAGGCGCTTTTAAACAAAAAGGGGCTTTGAAGGGAAGGGGACGGATTGTAAATTTTTCAGGAGGCTTGCAACGGCTCACGGATGCATTAGCGGCCCCCCTGGGTGGGGCTTTGCAATTGAACGCCTCTATAAAAGAGATACAGTCCACCGGGGAGGGATATTCTATAGGATATGTTCAAAACGGAGTCAGTAACGTCCTTGAAGCTTCTGCATTGATCTATACAGCCCCCGCTTATACGTTACCGGGCCTGTCCTGGTTTTCGGATATTGCCGCCATCACCGGTACTATCCAGTACGCCCCCATAAGGACCGTCCACGTGGCAGTAAATTCAGCGGCCCTGGAACTGCCGGAAGGCTTCGGTTTCCTGGTCCCTTCCAGGGAGGGCTTGTCATTGCTGGGCTGTATTTTCACTTCTGTCATTTTCCCGTCAAAGGCGCCGGAAGGATCTACCCTCCTCACATTAATGCTGGGTGGCTCTCATCGGGCGGATGCATTACTGCAGCATCCCGATAAACTGCAGGAGCGGGCCCTGGAGGAATTATCGCAAATCCTGCATATCCATTCCGGATTGAAGGTGCTGCATGGGCAGACCTGGCCCAGGGCGATCCCTCAAAAAAATGTGGGATATGGCCTCGTGCAACAGTCATTGGAGGCCTTTGAAAAAACGCATCCCCATTTTTATTTTGCCGGGAATACCGTCAGCAGGGTATCTGTCGGGGATACGATGCAATACGCGGCAGAGATCGCCTCCCGCTTGCTGTAGATAATTTCCTGTGTCTACGAGTAATGAATTTAATGCATGTGTAATTATTTGGGAATTTTGTGCAGGTAATTCAATGGAATGTCCCTATTTTTGACGAATTAGAATCATTTCATACTTATTATTAAAGGATTTAATCCTTCCCTATTTTAACCCGATAGCCTCCTTTTAGATTTATATAAAATATATCGCATATGTCATTGCGCTTTCAGGCAATTAATAATCTTACTAATGAAGCGGGCCTCGGTAAACCCAATGGCTTTGCCAGGATTGCATCCGTTTTCGGAGAAAATGTATTTACCCTGCAAAAGGCCAGGCAATTCCTGAGCGAAGAGGGATACAAAAGCCTCGTCAATAGTATTAAAGAAAGCAAAAAGATTGACCGGGCCGTCGCCGGCCAGATTGCCAATGGGATCAAGGCCTGGGCAGACAGCAAAGGCGTCACCCATTTCACCCACTGGTTCCAGCCCCTCACCGGAACAACGGCTGAAAAGCACGATTCTTTCTTCACGATCAAAAGTGACGGTACGCCACTGGAGGAGTTTGACGGAGCCGCCCTTATTCAGCAAGAGCCCGACGCCTCTTCTTTCCCAAGTGGTGGACTCAGGGCCACCTTTGAGGCCAGAGGTTATACGGCGTGGGATCCTTCTTCTCCGGCCTTTATCATGGAGATCGGAGACGGTAAAACCCTTTGTATACCCACCATCTTTGTTTCTTACACGGGGGAATCCCTGGATTATAAAGCGCCTTTGTTGAAGGCGCTGGAAGCCCTGAATAAATCAGCCGTGGATGTGGCGCGTTACTTCGACAGGAATGTCAATAAGGTGACCGCGACCCTCGGTTGGGAACAGGAATATTTCGTGATCGACGCTGGCTTGGCAAATGCACGTCCTGACCTGGTCCTGTCTGGCCGCACGGTTTTTGGAGCAGCACCCGCCAAGGGACAACAGTTGGAGGATCACTACTTTGCTTCCATTCCTGAAAGGGTCTATGCTTTCATGCGGGATTTTGAATATGAAGGGTATAAGCTCGGCATCCCTTTGAGGACCCGTCATAATGAAGTGGCCCCTTCCCAGTTTGAGTGCGCGCCCATTTTCGAAGACGTGAATATCGCGGTTGATCATAATGTACTGCTGATGGACATCATGACCAGGGTGGCCAAGCGCCACGGGTTGGTCGTACTTTTGCATGAAAAGCCATTTGCCGGTATTAATGGGAACGGGAAGCACAATAACTGGAGCATGGCGACGGACACAGGCGTTAACCTGCTCAGTCCGGGAAAGACGCCCAAGAATAACTTAATGTTCCTGACCTTTTTTATCAATACCATCAAAGCGGTGTATGATTATTCGGACCTGCTCAGGGCGGCCATCGCCTCCGCGCCGAATGACCATCGCCTGGGCGCCAACGAAGCCCCTCCGGCTATCATATCGGTATTTGTAGGTCAGTACCTGGCCAAGGTATTGGATTATATTGAAACCAGGGTGGATGACAAATTTGACGAACAGGATGAGGCCGTACTGAAATTGGACCTTCACCGGAGTATTCCCGAATTGCTCCTCGACAATACGGACAGGAACAGGACTTCGCCTTTTGCCTTTACAGGAAACAAATTTGAATTCCGGGCGGTAGGGTCTTCGGCCAATTGCGCCAGCCCTATGATTGCGCTCAATACGATCATGGCTGAAACGCTCAAGAACTTCAAAATAGAAGTAGATGA
>Ga0302315_10005814_pt1 | contig 10443 bp, 7 predicted proteins | sample III_Palsa_N3_1_FD_200532 | JGI IMG/M metagenome (GOLD analysis project Ga0302315, IMG submission 200532) | Peat permafrost microbial communities from Stordalen Mire near Abisko, Sweden - III_Palsa_N3_1 | ecosystem: Environmental > Terrestrial > Soil > Palsa > Peat permafrost | place: Sweden... | reverse complement strand
TCTGCAACAGAAGAAATGTCTCCTAATGTGTATGTAAATATAACGCTGATACAACCTCACGCACAAACTAAAAACGATATGCCCATACGGATGTTTGGGGTAATGCCTGTAAAGGTGGAAGACCCTAAAACATTCTTAAAACCTGTTATTACTATGAAGGATGAGATAAGGCCGGAAGAGAATGTAACGGTGAGTGTAAAAGAAGAAACCGGAAAGCCGATGACCTATACACTGGCGGTAGTAGACGAAGGCTTACTTGATCTTACCCGTTTTAAAACTCCAGACCCTTGGAGTAATTTCTATGCCCGCGAGGCGCTAGGGGTAAGTACCTGGGATATGTATAACTATGTTATAGGAGCTTACGGAGAAAAGATGGACAATATTTTGGCAATAGGAGGGGATGGCGAACTGAAAGGCGCAGAAAAAAATAAAGCAAACCGTTTTAAACCGGTAGTAATATTCCTTGGGCCATTTAGCTTAGAGGCTGGGGCTAACGCTTCCCATACCTTTAAAATGCCGCAATACGTTGGTTCGGTAAGAGTAATGGTAGTAGCGGGCAATAAAGCGGGGGCTTACGGAAATACAGAAAAAGCAGTGCCTGTTCGTAAGCCTTTAATGTTGTTGGCTACGCTGCCTCGCGTAGTTGGGCCGGATGAATATGTGGCATTGCCTGTAAACATTTTTGCTATGACTAAAAATGTGAAAGACGTTACTGTGCAGGTGAAGACAAATGGTATGTTCGAAATAGTAGAAGGGGCGCAGAAATCCATCTCATTTGCCTCACCGGGAGATGAAGTGGTGAACTTCTACCTGAAAGTAAAATCTGTAACAGGAATAGGAAAAGTAAGCGTATTTGCCTCTGGTGGGGGAGAAAAAACCAGCGCTGATATTTCCATTGAAGTGCGTAACCCTAACCCGCCTCAAACAAAGGTAGTAGAAACAGTTATTCAGCCAGGAACAGAATGGAAAAGCGACTACCAGCCCTTTGGCACAACAGGCTCTAATCAGGGAGTATTGGAAATTTCTTCTATACCGCCTATTAATCTTGGCGAACGACTGAAATACCTGGTACAATACCCTTATGGGTGCATAGAGCAAACTACCTCGTCGTCGTTCCCACAATTGTTTATTAAAGATTTTGTTCAGTCATCAGAAATAATAGCACAAGCTGAACAAAATGTAAAATCAGGCATAAATAGGTTGCGTTCTTTTCAGCAAGCGGAAGGAGGCATGTCTTACTGGCCGGGGGCTGAGGATGTCAACAATTGGGGAACTACATATGCCGGACACTTTATGATAGAAGCAGAGAAGAAAGGTTATACGCTGCCTTCAGGATTCCTTAATCAGTGGAAAAAGTATCAGAAGAAAGCAGCGAGAAGCTGGGAGGATAACAACTTTAACGGCGATTTGGAGCAGGCTTACCGACTATATACGCTTGCCCTTGCCAACGACCCTGAAACAGGCGCTATGAACAGATTAAAAGAACGTAAGAACCTATCCGTTACTGCAAGATGGAGACTGGCTGCGGCTTACCATTTGATTGGGCAAACAGACGTAGCTAAAAACTTAATTACAGGAGCTTCTTATAGTAGCATTAAACCTTATAATGAAATGGGTAACACCTTTGGTTCTGCGACCAGAGATAAGGCCATGATACTGGAAACGCTTTGTATGTTAGGTATGAGAAACCAAGCCACCACCTTAGTGAAGGAAATCTCAGAGGCATTATCCAGTAAGCAATGGATGAGCACCCAGGAAATAGCATTCTGTTTGATGGCTGTTTCTAAATATGCTAACGGTGGGGCCATAGCCAGTAAAGTTGATTTTAATTATACCATTAACAACGAGAAGCCTATACACGCTGTTACAGATATGAAAATCGCCCAGGTTGATCTTAAAGTAAAAGAGGCCGCAGGAGCTGTAAAAGTAAAGAATAACTCTACCGGTATACTATATGCCAGGGTAATCCTCACAGGGACTCCTATAGCAGGGATGGAGCAGGCCAGCGAAAGCAACCTTAAAATGAGCGTAGTTTACAAAACCATGGCGGGCAGAGAAGTTAACGTTTCGGAAATGGAACAGGGAACTGATTTTATGGTGGAAGTTTCCTTGACTAATCCGGGAATAAAAGGAGTTTATAAAAACCTTTCACTAAGCCAAGTGTTTCCTTCTGGATGGGAGATACACAATGCGCGCATGGATAACGACGACCAGATGATAAAACCTAAGTCGACACGGACAAATAGTTACAATGGAGGGAATTATGATGAAGGTAGTAACGAGGAAGAAACAAACGAAGAAGATAATAATAGCGTCGCAGCTACTACATCAGTTTCTCATTCTAATCTTTCAATTCCTACATACAGGGATATACGAGACGATAGGGTATATACCTTTTTTGACCTGAAACCGAATGAAACAAAGGTGTTCCGCATTAACCTAAACGCTTCTTACCTCGGTAAATTTTACCTTCCGGCTGTTACTGCCGGGGCAATGTATGATGGAAGTATTAACGCCACGGTAGTAGGCAAATGGGTGGAGGTAGTAAAGGAAAGCGAGACAAAGCTTTCTTTAAATGAATAATGCTTTTTAAGAAAGCCTGGATACAACTAAAAGCCCGGAGAAAATTAGTAATAATAGTACTTATATTTCTCCTGGCTTTGGTTTTTTTCTTTAATTCTGTGTCATTGCCTCTTTTCAATTCTTCTTATTCTACTGTTTTAGAGGATGAGAAAGGAGAACTGTTGGCTGCTCGCATTGCAGATGATGGGCAATGGAGATTTCCTTATTCGGGAGAAATACCTATAAAATTTGAGAAAGCCTTGCTTACTTTTGAGGATAAGAACTTTTACAATCACTCCGGAGTTGATTTTCCTGCCATTATTAACGCTGTATTTCAGAATATAAAAGCCGGCAAAATAGTTCGGGGAGGAAGCACGCTTACCATGCAGGTAATTCGGCTTTCCGGAAAAAACAAAAAGAGAACCTACTTTAGGAAACTAGTAGAATGCGTCCAGTCCTTACGACTAGAGTTACTATTAAGTAAAAAAGAAATTTTGGTATCATATGCTTCAGAAGCGCCTTTTGGTGGTAATGTGGTAGGTATCGAAGCGGCATCATGGCGTTATTTTGGACAATCCCCTGAACGACTTTCCTGGGCAGAGGCTGCAACGTTGGCGGTATTGCCAAACAGTCCTTCGTTAATATTTCCCGGGAAAAACCAGTTGCGTTTGAAAAAGAAAAGAGATTCTTTGCTTCTAAAGCTGAGGGATAAGGGTACTATTACTACAGAGGAATTCCAACTAGCCGTTAGCGAGCCAGTGCCAGGTAAACCTCACCCTTTACCAATTGTTGCCCCTCATTTACTGGCTTATTGCGAGAAGCTAGGGGCTAAAGAAAAAAGGAATACTACTACAATTAAAAGCTCATTGCAAAAAAAAGTAAACCGAATACTGTCTATTCACCACGAAAAACTTGCCGGTAATGGTATATACAATGCCGCCGCATTAGTCTTAGATGTAGAAAGCGGTCGGGTATTGACTTATGCTGGAAATGTATTATCCGATAGCGCAGATTATGGTTATGATGTGGACATTATACAAGCAGAACGTAGCACTGGAAGCATATTAAAACCACTCCTATTTGCCATGATACTTAATGAAGGGAGGCTACTTAGCACGGCCCTTGTGCCAGACATACCAACGCTGATAGGAGGGTACGCTCCCCGAAATTACTACCTGAGTTACGATGGGGCTGTTAAACTACAGCAATCTGTATCACGGTCATTAAATGTGCCTGCAGTACGTCAGTTGCTAGATTATGGCGTAGAAAAATTTCACCTGAACTTACAAAAGTTAGGTATGACCTCGTTGCATAAGTCTGCAAAGCATTATGGCTTATCTATTATACTTGGCGGGGCTGAAGGCACGTTGTGGGATTTAGCCTCGGTATACAGAAATCTTTCCTACAGCCTCAATCATTTTCCTGTTAATAGTAGTCTTAGCGTATCAGTCAAATACCCTCGTCCAATTTTTTTGCAGGAACAGTTAAAACAAAAGCCCAAAAATATACAACTATGCATTGATCCCGCCTCTATATGGCTAATGATGGAAGCTATGAACGAAGTATCAAGGCCGGAAGAAGAGTCAAGTTGGAAAGACTATGCCTCGGCTTATAAAATTGCCTGGAAAACCGGTACAAGCTTTGGCTATAGGGATGGATGGGCGATAGGATGCACCCCCCAATATATAGTAGCGGTATGGGTAGGCAATGCAGATGGGGAGGGTAGGCCTGAACTTACAGGTATATCCACAGCTGCGCCCATTATGTTTGATATTTTTAAACTGCTTAAGTCCCCTTCCTGGTTTGTGCAGCCTTTTTCGTTTATGAAAGAAGCGACTGTCTGCACTAAAAGCGGTTATAAGGCATCGGAATATTGCGAAGAGACTTATATCTCCTCCATACAACGTTCAGGTGTAAATTCTTTACTGTGCCCTTACCACAAAATAGTATTCTTAGACGCTTCTGAAAAATACCGTGTAAACGGAGAATGCGAATCAGTCTCTAATATGAAGGCAAAGAAGTGGTTTGTATTACCCCCCGCTATGGAGCATTATTATAAACGGAAAAACAGCGCATATAAAGTCTTACCCCTTTATCGACCGGATTGCAAAGCTGCTCTTACTATGCGTTCTATCGAAATTATTTATCCCCAAAAAGGCAGTCGTATATTTATTCCCATTCAACTAGACGGAAGGGCGGGCAAGGCAGTGTTTGAGGTCGCGCACCGTAACCCGGAGAGCCAGGTATTCTGGTATTTCGACAACTATTACATAGGCTCTACCAGAGATTATCACCAGATGGCGTTAAATCCCGAAGCCGGAACACACAGGCTTACGGTAACAGATGAAACTGGGGAAAGCAGAGAAGTTACCTTTGATGTGATAAGCGACAGAGAAGGGAAGGAGTAATTCTTGGTTATTTAATAGTAAGCCTGAACCCTACGGCGAATATATTGGCTAACTCTATAGCTGGGTCATGTTTTAAATACCTCCTTATTCTCGATATGTATACGTCAAGGCTTCTTCCCATAAAGTAGTCGTCATCACCCCATATCAGGTTCAGAATATCTTCTCTTTTAACAGTAATATTTATATTGGAACAAAAGAATTTTAGAATCTCTGCTTCTTTCTTTGTAAGCTTTACAGAACCTAAAGAATGAACAAGTAATTGATCTTTATAATTAAACTGATAGCTCCCTATAATAAAAGTATCTTTTACAAGACTTAGCTTTTTTATTCTTCTTAAAAAAACTTCCATTCTTAATACCAGTTCTTCTATGCTAAAGGGTTTGATTATATAGTCGTCAGCGCCAAGAGTTAATCCGTGAATTTTATCTTCACTAAGCGAACGGGCCGAAATAAAAAGAACAGGAATATATTCATTTTTATCGCGAATAAGTTTTATAAGTTCCAAACCACTTTTGCCTGGTAGCATAATGTCCAGTACGCAAATATCAAACTCTGTTTCCTGAAATAGTTTCCAGGCAGAATCTCCGTCGGCACATAAAGTAACTACAAATTCCCTAAACTCCAGGTGGTCTTTTATAACAAACCCTAAGTTGGAATCGTCTTCTACCAGTAAAACCTTAGCGCTCTTCATATAGTACTAAGAGGAAGATGTATGGAAAAAATACTACCCTTACCTGGTTCGCTTGTTACGGTAATAATACCACTATGCGCTTTTATAATAGTTTTTACATAATATAGTCCTATGCCAAACCCTTTGGAGGTATCAGGCTTCAAGTCTGAAATACGATAAAATTTATGAAATATTTTCCTTAACTCTGCTTGCTCTATGCCAACACCCTTATCCTTAATGGAAACAACTATGTTATTCTTTTCCAAAAAAGTAGAAATAAAAATTTCGGGAACTCCCTCTGAATATTTTATGGCATTATCTAAAATATTGTAAATAACATTATAGATATGTAATGAATCGGCGTATATAAGCGAAGGATTAGAGGCAAAATCATAACTTACTATTTTCTCTTTGGTTGCGTATACAAGATCAAGTTTATCTGTTGCCCTTAATATCATATCATGTACGTCTATTACTTGTTTTGTAAAGCTTGTTTTCTTGTCAATGCGTTCTACCTGCAAAATAGTTTCTACCTGGGTTTTTAATCGCAATACTTCCTCTTCAATTATGCCGGCATGCTTTAATACTCTTTCGCGAGTTTCTATCATTTTGGGATTCTTTAAAGCTTCTGCTGAAATAATAATAGTAGAAATAGGAGTTTGAAATTCATGTGTCATAGCATTAATAAAATCTTTTTGGATTTTAGATAATCTACTTTGTTTAATAATAAAATAAATGGCGTAACAGAAAAAAATGATAGAACAAACAAGTAGTAAACCAAAAAATATCCATAGGCCCATACTTCTAATCACATTCCAGGCTTTAAAAGGAAAATAAACGCAGAAATAGTAATTATTGTACGAATAATTAGGCAAGTGTGCTACTGGTTTTGCTTTTAAATCCGTTCCATCTTCGTCAATATACTTTCCTAATACAAGTTTTTTAGTTATAGGATTATATATTGCAAATTGAAAGTCTGTAAAAATAGATAATCTCGAAAACTCTTCTTTTAAAATTGCCTTTAGGCGCTCTTCTTCTATAGGCTGGTTAAGGTTAACTACAAAATATTTTTCAGATAGTTGTTTTACGGGGGGCTGTGTTTTATTATCCTCACTTGCAGTAATTAATTGCCTCCATGTGCGGCCCAAAGCGGCCTTTATATTTTGATCGTTTAACTGCTCCTGAAATTTGTAGGCTGCGCGTAAAAATGAAAATTGAGCTATAGTAATACTAACTATAAGCAATAGAGAAAGAAGAATAATAAGCCGAAGTATTTTTTTGTTCATCAACTAAAATAAGTAAAGAAAAGCGACTAAATCAGTTTTTTAACAAGTCTTTAACAAGTATTATATAAGTTTTAACAAAGCGTTTAAGGAGCTTCCTGCAATTTTGCTTCATGTTTAACAAAATATAAAATACTTATGAAAAATTTATTTAACTGGTTATTTAACCCTCCTATAACAGGGCCCAATTCAATTCTTTTTATACGGTTAATGGTAGGTTCTGTTTTCTTTTGGGAGGGATTATTAAAGTTTGTCTATATCAACCAGGGGGTAGGTCGATTTACCAAATTAGGATTACCTTACCCTGATCAATTGGCTACTTTTATCGCTATTATAGAGATAGTAGGAGGGATTACCCTGATGTTTGGACTTTTTTCCAGAGCCACAGCTCTAATGTTTGCCGGGGAGATGATAGTGGCCATTCTTTTAACTAAAATAGACTTGTATTTTGGCACTTCGCCGCTTCCCTTGCCAGTTGTTCCACCTAAAGTAGGTATATGGGCGCTCTTGCATGAAATAAGAACAGATTATAGCTTGTTAATTTGCTCTATATTTATTGTATTAGAAGGTCCTGGCAAAATTTCAGTGGATAGGTCTATTGCTAAAAGATATCCGGAAAAATATACGGTATAACTATTTTTAACTACTCCCATTTATAATATTGAGGTTCAGCAATAAATTAGTTATTTTAAGGGTTAATTCCACAAATAATTATTTATTGCTGATTTTTTATGTTTAATAAAATTACCTACAACAGTATTGCGGGGCAACGGTCTCAGCGTATGGAAGCCCTAAGCGATGGTGTATTTTCAATCGCTCTTACTTTACTAGTCTTGGATATAAAAGTTGGTATCGATACTGGCATTAAAACAGAAAAAGAATTGTTGGGGCTCTTTCTTAGTTTAACGCCAAAAATTCTAAGTTACTTTATGAGTTTTATAACGCTGGGTATGTTCTGGGTAGCGCACTCCACCCAACATTTCTACATTACAAAAAGCAATCGCCACCTAAACTGGATTTCTTTATTTTTTTTACTATTTGTTTCCCTGGTTCCCTTTACTACAGCTTTTTTAAGCGAGTATATTGACTTTAAGCTTTCTATTGGTATATACTGGCTAAACATATTAGCTCTGGGTATGGGTTTGATAGTTCATTGGGAATATGCTCTTAAGTATAATTTAATTAACCTTCCAAAAGAAGAAATAGCGGAAGTTACGCATGTTATTAAGAAAAGGATAATAGTGGCTGAAGCTTTGTACACAATGGGAGCCTTGCTTTGTTTTGTAAGTACTTACTTAAGCATTTTTGTAATTACAATTATACAACTTAATTATGCTATAGGGCCATTTATTAAGGCAGGCAAATTAAAAAGTTGAGCGCTGATTCTGTGACTGAGATTGTACTGGTTCTTCCGTAACATAGCTTACCGATACGCTTACGTTCATGTCCTGCACTGATGAATTACCTGTATAGGCGCCTTTAACAGGACAAATATCGTTGTAATTTCTTCCTACAGCAATTCGTACATGTTTGTCTTCGGCAAGGCAGTCGTTGGTAGGGTCTATGCCAACCCAGCCATAGTTTGGCAAGAAGGCTTCTACCCAGGCGTGGGATGCCCCGTCGCCTATGAGCCCGTTTTTGTTAGGGCAAATGTATCCGCTTACATAACGGGCAGGAATGTTTGCCTGCTTTAACATAGCAATAAGCAGGTGGGCAAAATCCTGGCAAATACCAGCCTTCAGGTTCCATGCTTCTGCCAGCGTGGTAGTAACAGTAGTTACATTCGGTGCATATTTAAAATTGGTAAATATATAGTGATTAAATTGCCGAATTACATCGAAGGGGTCTTTTGACCGTACATTAAAACTATTTACTACTTCGTTAATTCCCGCAGGCCCTATATAGTTTTTATCGTTCAAAAATTGTGCAAAAGAATGATCTGTCCTCAACGAATCTAACTCTGCCCAGCTGCGATTGGTTTTCTTTACTTCCTCTTCAACATTTTGAGGCAACATAGAAATTATCAGGTCGGAGCTAATTCTTAATTCGCGATGATTGATTAATATAGTAAAAACACCAAAAGTATTACCGAAAGCGTCCAGGTCTGTGGTTACTAAAGGAGCAGCGGTAATATAAAGATTATGGCTTAATACCTGTTGGTACTTATGTTCCCTTGGGTATAACTTTATTACGTTACGGTTATTAAAAACATCCCCGTTATAATTATATGTAGTTGTGTGCCTTATATTAAATGTTACCATGCCCTCAGTCCTGCTTTTATCTGTTAACCCAAACACCAATAAAAAAGTTGCAATAAACAGGTTTATACAAGTTAACTGTTTATTATAACAAAAGGAGGCTTTTATTAATTTATATTAAAAAATTACAATTTAAATCTTTTTTTACAGATAATAATTAAAAATAAAACTGTAGCAATACCATTTTTATCATATCTGCTGTTTTAATTTAAAAAAACAAATAATTAAAAATAGATCGCAAACTACTTTCTTTTTTATTATTCTTGGTTGTCCCCAAGTGTATAAACAGTTTTATTTATCATTTTTTTTGTTTTAATTTAGTCAGAACTTTTTAAAGCCTTTCACCTTTTGGCTAACTAAATACATCAGCAATAAAATTAACTAGTAATACATATACTAATAATCTGGCAAAAAAAATCATGAGAAAAACTTTTGTAATTATTTCAATGTTAGCAGTTACTTTAAGCTCTTGCGGAAGCAAAAAACTTGAAGGAAAATACAAGGCTAAATACAAGATAAATCAAATAGATAGTGTTGATAGTAAAACTACAGACTTCGCCAATGCTTTGTTTTCAAAAGCAGAAATTAGTTTGAATTTTAAAACTGATGACAGCGTAGAGTATGGGGTAAATGTGGGTGATGTAAATAACCAACAAATATATAATTACCATATTGTAGGCGATTCATTAATAATGAAAAAAGATAATCAGGAAGAAAGTTATTTTATTGAACACAAGAATGATACTGTTCATCTTTCTTCTAAAAATATTACCTTATCGCTCACTAAAGCGGAATAGTGGCTTCTTTTTTACAACATGAACTTGTTTCTGAGATAAGTGGTTAGTATTTAGAAAACACCAGCTAAACTATTTTTTAAAATGAAACACATCACAATCTTAGTCGCAATTCTATTAGTAACTACAAATACTCTAGTTGCACAGGCGGATAAAATATTAGGGTATTGGGAGATTGAAAGTAATAACGCGAAAATTGTTATCTATAAACAAAATAATGAATATTATGGCAAAACGGTATGGAGTAGTAAAATGTATGAAGCAGATGGGAAGACCTCAAAAAAAGATGTAAACAACCCTGACCCTAAACTTAGAAGCAGGCCCACAAAAAACCTTGTAATACTCACAAATTTAAAGTATAAAGATGGCGCCTGGAAAGATGGAAAAATATATGATCCGGATAGCGGTAAAACTTATGATTGTACTGTGGATATTAAAAATAATATTTTAGAAATCAGAGGTTATATT